>Ga0116230_10004049_pt1 | contig 14344 bp, 9 predicted proteins | sample S1TSphfallax_3_FD_88678 | JGI IMG/M metagenome (GOLD analysis project Ga0116230, IMG submission 88678) | Host-associated microbial communities from peat moss isolated from Minnesota, USA - S1T2_Fd - Sphagnum fallax MG | ecosystem: Host-associated > Plants > Peat moss > Unclassified | place: USA... | reverse complement strand
CGCTATTCGGGATTGAATAGCCGGCATTAATTAGTTGTTGAAGCGTATCGGTGATTTCCTCGCGTGCCTTCAGTTTGTCGGGTCCTGGTGGCAAAGTGTTGTAGACTTTTAGTTGAGCGGTGACCTGGGCTGCGAGATCTGCGATGTCAAATGAAGTTAAGTTTGAGTTTGAATTAGTGTCGGTTTTGACTGCGGATGCTGAGACCATGCCCGTTTGTGCCGGCGGTGCAGAAGCAGTAGGTAAAGCTAAATTGAGATTACCCAGGCCAGAGATTTGCACATTAGAATTGTTACCCGCAACCGAGCTATAAATCGAAGACCCTGTGGTCAGCGTCTCCTGTATTGCCACCGTAGTGTTAGCACCTGGCGCATCAAAATATGCATAGGGTGAGCTCAGATTGGTAGCTGTGATGTTTCCTGAGCCTGATTCGAGATAGATACCGCTTGTTGCTGATATCAGATTTGTAGGCGAGTTTATCTGACCGATTGGAGCAATTATATTTCCACTTCCACCCGCAATGAGATAGACATCGCCGGCGTAAGCCTGCAACGACGTGTTGTTAAGATTGATATCACCGTTGCTGCCAGGAGTGGTAGCAAGGTAAATGCTAGGAGCTAAGATGCCTCCATATAAAGTATCAGTCTGGTTGAAAGTGATAGTGCCATTGGCGACTAATTCAAATGTTCCTCTGGAGTAGCTGCTATTGATAGTTATTGGAGCAGCCTGAGCAAAATAGGCAGAGCCGTAACCGAAATAGGTTAAGTTTCCTACCAGCGTGAAGACTGGGGCAGTAGGTGATCCTAATATGGTCGACGCACTGGAATTTTGAAAGGATAGAGAACCGCCTGCGAAATTGCCAGTATAAATGGTGGTGCCAGCGACTCCGTCACCTACCGCTGCGCCGCCTTTTCCTTGAGTACTGCTGGCCACTGTCGGCATCGTCGCTATAAAACCGCCGCCGCTTCCTGCTGACCCTACTGTGCCGCTTGTGCCCGGCACATATCCGCCACCGGCATTGCCCCCTATGCCTCCCGCGAGGGCCAGTCCGCCGCCGCCGCCGCCACCATATGAACCGCCCCCGCCGCCGCCACTGAGAGTGCCCCCGGCGCCTCCAGCCGCTCCATTAACAGATTCAAGAATGCCTGACTGGTTGTACGCGCCACTGACTTGGCCTATCGTTATGTTGCCTGCCAGACCGCCTGCGCCGCCAGCTCCGTTGCCTGCAGCACCACCGCCGCCACCTCCGCCACTGGCGTTAATCGAAGCTAGTGATATCCCGCCTTCGAAAGCCGTGATTGTCACATTGCCGCCTGTGCCGCCATTGACGCCGGCAGAACCTGAAGCCGTTCCGCCCTGACCGCCACCACCAAATGTGTAAATATTGCCGACTGTCACTACTATCGGTTTCGTTACCTGATCCCCGCCCGCTTCGATCGAAACTGCGCCGCCATTTTGTCCACTACTAATACCGGCACCGGCAGTATTGATGCTGCCAATGGAAACAGTCGCACTCGTATCTATAGTGACAGGCGCACCGGCGGCACTCAAGTTTTTAGCCGAGATTGTGGCCAGGAGCTCTGTTTGATAGGTAATGCTGCCACCAGTGATAGCTCCGTTGAGAATAGTCAAATTATTTGGCCGTGAAAGTGCTCCTTCTAATGTGATTGATCCTCCTATCTGGCTAGTACCGGTCGTGTTTATCGAACCTATGGAAATTCCATTACCTGCCGTAGCTTCAGTCGCCATTGTCACCGAGCCCCCACTTCCGACAGAGCTACCGGTCATGATCGTTAGCGAAGAGGGAATCGTGATACTGCCCGAGATGGCAGGGTAGCTGCCGTTAGCCAGGAACAGGACATTGCCACCTGCGCCATTACTGCTGCTGGACGTATTGATCGCTGTGATAGGTGCCGTACCTGAAGCGCCACCAGCAAGATCGATTGAGCCTCCATGGATTTGAGTGATGGTGATCGTTGTTGACGAATCTGGCGCGCCGTTCGAGCTGGTGGCATTTGTACTTGTCGTGAAAGTTGCACCAGCGATCAACGTCAACGCGCCACCATTGCCGTTTAACGACGATGTGTCTAACACGCCTCCATCGGAGAGAATATTCCCTTTCGCCACGATCGCTAAAGGCTGGCCGCCGGTCGGGGCAAATGAGCTGGTAATTGTGATATTACCCTGATTAAAATAAGTAGGGTCACCTGTCGTTTGCAAACCGCCCAGTAGAAGGTCAGGCGTCGATCCACTGATTTGGGCAGAAGCCGCTTGTCCGTTTACAGCACCGGTGATTAGTCCAGCATCGATGTTAACAGCACCTTGACCGGCATCGAGATTGAGATTTTGGGATAAAAGATTGCCGCCGTTGATGGTGATATTTCCTGTCCCTGCAAAATCTGCAGTGCGGAAATTGATATTGCCATTGGTGGCTTGTAATGTTCCGCTCGCATTATTAACCGTGATGGTAGACGGGCTGGCGAAATTTATATTGCTCTGGCTCGATTGAATCAGTCCGCTGTTTTGCACAGTACTGGCACCGATCTCAATCACACCGGGGGCTTTGATCGATCCGCTATTAGCAAGTGCGGTTGAATTTAACGTCAAACTGTTTTGACTGCTAATTGCACCTTGATTGTTGATATTGTTCTGCGCTTGTATTGTTAGCACGGCGCTCTGTGCGGCAGTTATAGAAGCTCCCGTACTATTATTGATATCTTGTGCTGCAATCAAATCTTGGCCGGTGGCAGCGGCGACTATTTTTCCCGAATTGGTGATGTCCCCGGACAGGCTGAAGTTGCTCAGTGTGTCCACAACTTCGACTTGCTTGGGAATTATTAAAGAGCTAAACGGTCCGGTTACCAATTCATCAATGGCTGCAAGCGTTTTAGAATTTAGCGTTAGCGAACCACCTGTAGCGGCCCCTTGAGTGTTCAAAACGAGGGACTGTTTGCCAGTGACAAGGACCTGGTCAGCGGCTAGTGCCTCCGCCTGAGTCAATTTAGTCCTCAAATTAACGACTTCATCCTTGCCGCCTACATCAATGGTCAGCGTGTGAAATCCTGCCAGCTGAGAGGCTTGATCCACCAACTGTGTCGATCCGAGGCTGAGTGTACCTTGCGATACTGTTCCGGTTGAGATGCTTGATAGAGCCTGTTTAAAGGTATTGCTAAGTGTGATGCTTGAGGCATGGTCCTTGCCAATCCACAAATTGATCTGACTAGCGCTGCCCGGCGATTTGTTTAGAGTCGCACTGTGTACACTACTGAGTGAACCGAAGGGAGTTGGAGGCAGAGCCACCTGCGCGTTGTGAATGGGCGAGCTCGGCACGGAGGCCGTGATCTGCGGCAGATTATTGGCGCGAGCGGCTCCGCCAGTCGAAGAGGTGAGCAATCCCAGCGAAATGCTTAAAAAGACATATCGCGAACCAGGCCTGCGAGCAGCCGGGCCGATGTATACGGTTCGACGGATAGCTTGCATTTTACGGTTATTAGTCATCTAAGATCTCCCCAGGTCACGCTCTGAATCACTGGGAGGATAATACAGTTTTATTGGTTGCCACGAAGTAAACTTTGCCGAATCTTACAATGCTTGTTAAGCGGCTTACAGTGCCCGCAGCCAGGTCAATAGATGTTTCTCAACTGCCTCGGGCCTCTCGTGATGTGTCCAGTGAGCGCACCCCGGCAGTAAGTGCAGGCCTTGAAGATTTGGTAGTTCGGCGCGCATAGCGGGCAATCGGTCGCCAAACATGGTCAGCACTCGGTCCAGCTCACCCGCTATAAAGAGCGCCGGTTGTTCGATTCGTTTACCCTTAAAAGCCTGCAAATAATGAAAGTCTCTATCGTGATTCCGATAGCGATTGAGAGGCCCTCTGAAACCTGAATTTTTAAATTCGTTGACGTAATAATTTAAATCGTCCTCTGTCAGCCAGTTTGGTAGCTTTGCCGGATCCGGAACACGGAAAAAAATGGCATCGCCGACTTTTTTGTCGTCGGGCCAGGCGCCCGGAGCAGCGTCTGCACTCCATGCGTAAAAGAAGCGTCGCAAAGATCCTCGCACATCGGCTTCCAGCTCGTTCTCAGCGGTCCGCTCCGCTGCAAAAGCGTGCATATAGAAAAATTTCCCCTTTTTCGTGAAAAGTTCATTTATAATTTCACTGGCGGAGCAGCTTGGGATGCCGGTGTAGGGCACTGACAGGCCGGCGACGGCTCTTACCCGATCAGGATGTGCCAGAGCCGTCGTCCAGGCAATTGGTGCACCCCAGTCATGACCCACGACAGCTGCCGGTTGACCTGGACTTAGAGTTTTTATCAAACCTGCTACGTCATTGGCTAGTTGCTCAAGACCGTAAGCTTTAATTGCGTGAGGCTTATCCGAACCGCCGTAGCCGCGCACATCAAAGGCGCACGCGGTAAAGCCAGCGTTTGCGATTGGATCTATAAGATGGCGCCAGGAATACCAGGAATCAGGAAAACCGTGGACGAGCACCACAAGCGGTCCCTCTCCTTTGACTACCGCGCGTAAACTTACTTCGCCAACCTTTATCTGTCGAAACTCGGTCATGAAGTCTCCTTATCTAAATTCTTTTTCGTGAGCCAGGGCAAATTCTTCAATTGTTGTAGGAGCCTTGCCGCCGATTTTTTGCACGTGATCGTTCATACCTGCGAAGACACCGTTTTGATGATCCTTTGTTACTTCGGTTACATGTTGGATAAAATATGGCGTAAACATAGTTCTGCCGTGCGCTTTTCCATCTTCTGCAAATGCTTCGACGCTTATTTGCTCGTAAGAAACCGCTTTGCCCAGCGCTCTGCCGATATTTGCACTCATTTCTGCAAATGTGAGTTCTTTGGCTCCAAATAGAGGATACGTTTTTCCTTTGTGACTGTGAGGATCGGCTAAGACTGCGGCAATCACGCGTGCTTGGTCTTCAGCGGTGATTGGCGCATGTTTACCTGTTCCAAAAGGAAAAGTAACCTTTCCTTCTTGTATCATATATGGATAATACAAAAACCATTCTGCAAAAAAAGTGGGCTTCAGATGAGTTACCGGTGTTTCAAAATGGTCAAATATTCTTTCTCCAATCCAGTGATTTTGTGAGGCATTGCTGGCTGCATTTTGCTCTGCAGGCTTTTGAGACATATTTACTATGGCCTCCAGCTTGGCTTCGCCAGCGGCTTGCGCAAAGTAAGCGGTAGCTTCGAGCAGACCTGGTTTTATCGGGTAGCAAAAATAGGCTCTCTGTACGCCTTTTAGCATGTCTCTAACTGAACTGTAATTGCTCAGATCCCCTTCAAAAAGTTCGGCACCCAAACTTTTTAGTTTTTCAGCTCGCTCGTCCATCTTGCGCACCAGTGCCCTGACTGCAAAGCCGCGTTCACGGAGGAAACGGACTGTCGGCCTGCCAGTGCTGCCAGTTGAGCCTGTAACGAGAATTTTAATTTCAGACATTTTTTTCTCCGTATTTTAGGTATGGTGCTTTTAAGGATCAGAGGGCGTACAATTTTGCCCTGGTAAACATGGGACGGTCAGACTAGCCTTAATTTGTTACATTGCAAAAATGCTAACCATAAGGATACTAAAATAATAGACCACTGGTCTGTTATTTTTATGCACTTGACGTAACATATTGATGAGAAAATGCCAAAAAAATTGCCGCACTTTCAACGAGCCCGAAAGCCGGAACAGATTGAACAACGACGCGAAGACATTCTTTCTGCGGCGCTCCAACTTTTTGTAGAAAAAGGTTTTGAAAATGTCTCTCTGAACGATATCGCACGCGAAGTCGGTCTGGCAAAATCGAATATTTATAGCTATTTTGAAAGTCGCGAACACATCTATTTGATTCTTTTGCAAAGAGAGGGTATCGCCTGGGAAGACAGAGTTTCTCCCGCTCTTAAGAAGCTGCAGGGCAAAGGCACCATAGAGAAGGTGGCCAAAGTAATTGTGTCGTCATTCGTAGAATCAGAGCGATACTGCCTTCTTATATGTGTAATCAATTCAGTGCTGGAGAAGAATCTGTCATCAGAGCTGGTGCAAAACTTCCGAACAGCCTTTTACGACCGGCGAGAACGCTTCGCTCATCTTATAGCCTCAGCATTGCCTGGCAGCAGCGTTGAAAATATTTCTCCGCTGATGTTATGTCTATTTGCCGCCGTGTCCGGGGTCTGGCCCTTAAGTCATCCACCGCAGAAGTCGACAACCTTTTTAGATGAGCCTCAGTTTTTGCATCTCAAAGTGATCTTCGAAAGGGAAATGACTGTTTTTACGCAGACGCTACTAAGGGGTGCTATTTCAAAAAATACATCGTACTAAATGAGTTTGTCAAAGTTACTGATCCGGGAATTTCGTTTGCCGGCACCATGGTAGAACCTAAATAGAGAATTACGACGTTAGATGACGCCAGGAACGGCTGCGAGTTTTTATGATAAAAAACAGGCTCCCTTTTGGGGAGCCTGTTTCGCGTCATGAAGGGAGAAGATTAATCGCCCGATTATTAATCACCCCTCAAAGCTTCAATGTGAAATTAGCCGCATTTGCTAAATCCACAAGATTGACAGACGTTGCAACCGTCAATTTTGAGCCACGATTCGCCACCACATTTTCCACAAGCTGGTTGAACACGTCCGCCAGCTAAGCCAGAAGCTCCCTGCGGCAACACAGTTACCGATAGTTGGGGCAGGGTGGTGCTGGAAGTGGTGGCATAATTGGCAGCTTGTGTGGCGGCCACAGGCACCGCCCCGTGATTAAGAGCTTCTTCCTGGGCAATGAGTTCCTCGTTGCCACCGGAATGATTATTACGATAGTTTTGAATCGCTTTGGCCAGGCCGTCGCAGGGCGATTGCACTACAACTGCTTTGTCTGCATCGGAAAATTTGAAAAATGCAGGATAACCGGATTGGATATTGACAAGCTGCCTGACGATTGTCATTTCAGCCTTGGCGCGCTCTTCTTCGCCAAACTCAGCTGCATATTGCAAAAATGATGATGCCAGTCTGCCGACTGCTTCGAAGAGTCCGGCTTCGATGGCGCCGGGCTTGCCCATACGGGCATAGACTTCGATTAGTTCGCCTGGATGATCTTTTTCGTGATTGAGGCTGACGTGAAGAGTCGAACCACCATCGGGGGAACCGACACGCACTTTGTAGTTTTGGCCGATCGTTTCGTCGATATGTATGTTGCGACGCTCCTGGTGGCCGAGCAGGGCTAGAAGATCCGATTCGCGGTCATAATCATTGCTGGCTATTTTTTCCACCGGCTGGGACAGTCGGCTGCCGTCCGGATAGAAGGTAATATCTTTGACGCCCAGTTTCCAGGCCAGGATGACCGAATCGTGCACATCCTCTGCACTTGAATCTAGCGGTATCGAACAGGTGTTTGATACTGAGTTGAAAGCTTCGGGAAACTCTTCCGCGCCATCGTGGATAGCAGCCAGGTGGCGTATATAAGCTTCTGGTGAAACCTCTACACGGATCGGAAATGCTTTTTGTACAGCTTCGGGAATTTCGGCCAGGCCGCGGCAAGATTTATTATTGTCGCGGATTTTTTTCATCAATGTTTTTTGCGCGTCTTCGTTTTCGGGCCAGGCTCCATATCTGACCATCAAGTCTTTAAAGCCCGGGGCGACAAAATCGACAAAGCGTGAGCGCACTTTGCGTGAGAAAACAATGCCGTTGTGCGGGTCTACACCCCAGCTTGTTTGTAGCGCCTGAGCCAGTGTGCCTGTGGGGGCGTTGTTGGTGAGGCAGGAGTTGCGCACGCGCAGTCCCTTTTTCTGGAAGCGGCTGCCTTCCCACAAAGGATAAACGCCGCGCTCTTTTGCCAGCTCGATAGATGCTTCTACAGATGCTTTATTGTATTGACGGAAAAGCTCTTTAGTTGCGGCTATACCGTCGGCGCCACCAAATTCCAGACCGAGGCGGGAGAGAAATTCGGCGATACCAGCGAAGCCGCCGCCATTTCTGCGCTCCAGTCTGGCGGTCATGTTTTGCATCGGGATCGGATACCAGCTGACATCGGAAACGTTGTCCATAAAGCGCTGTTGCAAACGCACCACCGAGCGCATTGCACTCATGTTGTAAGAGCCGTCAGGGGCAAAGAAATCATTGTGAGCTGCATGCAGTGATGAAAGATTGCAGTTGCCCATATATGTGCGACCATCGTGACCGACGCCGGCGGGGAGGAATTGCTCGCCGCAGGGATTGCATGTATTGAGGTCGTAAGCATGATTGTTGGCATTGGCGGCATTGATGGTCTCATAAAAACCTATGCCTGGCTCGCCTGAATCTCTCATGCCCTCGACGATGCGGCCAAAGACATCGGGAGCATAAAAGTATCCGCGCACTCTTACGCACTTGTCTGTGATTTCTACAGTGGCATTGTTGAGCTTGCGAGCGGCTTCTATCGCTTCCGGATGTTGTGTAATGTCGACAGAATATTCTTCGTAAGTCGGTTCTTTGGTCAGTTTGTTGACTTTGATCTGACCGGTGCGCTCGTCCAGCACGGCTTTGCGTGGATCGTAAACAGTGCCGTTCCAGACATGCTTATTAAAAGTCGCTGGATAAAAACGTTTTGCTTCCACCGCTTCCATAAAGCCCGGCATAGCCAGCACTGTGACATTGGTGTTCTTCAAATAGTTTTGACGCTCTATATATTGAGCGTGCAATTCGCCAAATTTGTGCTCAGCTGCTTTGAGCACGCGCTTTTTGTAGGTCATCGAATCTTCGCCGGGGGCTTGTTTGCTTTCCTGGCGCAGTTGTTTGTAGACCTGCGAAAGTGTGGGCGGTGGGAAAAGTTTTTTCTTGTCGATGAAGAAAAGAATATCCGGATGGTCTGAGTTGCGCAGCTCGATTAAAGCGCCGCCGCGGCGGCCGCCCTGGGCTACTGCTTCAACTGCTTTGGCAATTGTTTTTTCATAAAAACGATCAGGACCGGAGGCGGCGGCACCATTGGCGATCACTGAAGACCAGGGACGAAGGCTCGAGGTATTCAGCCCCATGCCCATGGCGGCTTTGGCTGCGAGAGCTTCTATACGAGCAGCTTCTTGTATGCCTTCCAGTGAATCTGTGACATAGGCCACACCGCAAGCGGCAAGGCATCCTCGACCGCGCAGCCAGGCGCTGAGATGACCCATGGCTACTTCGTTTTCGTTAAGGTGTGCCAGTTTTGCCTGGATAATGTTGGAGCGCAATTCTTCTGAGCGCAGCCAGATGTCTTCTTCTTTAAGTCCGGCCAGCATGCCGTGAGCCCAGTATTGCAATACTTTTAGTGATGTTTCTGGATCGGCATTGATGTTTGCTGGTGTGTTGGCCCAGAAGCGTTGATTACCGATATTGTCGGCAAATGCTTGAGCAAATTGCACCACTCTAGGGTTTTGCAGAGCCTCTTCCAGTGTCAGTTCCACGAGCTCTTCGGGGGTGAGCACATATTTGAGCTCAGCCAGGGCAACCGATGTGGCGACGCGGTGGACAATCTCGGTGACCGACTCTATAGGTTGACCATTTCCATCTCTTTTGCCGTACAGACCGACTAATGTTTCCTGGGTAGACTCCCAGTATCTATGAGTGTAGTCCTCCTTGCTGTAGGCAGCAGTGATGGAGGCTGACGCAGACTTGCCAGAGGGGGAAGGGCTATCGGCGTTGTCTCTGTTAACTGTCAGCATGCTGTGTGTTTCCTTCCTAGATATGTGGTGTGTTGGCGTTGGATTTGGTGTTGATCTGCGCACAGCAACGAAGCCCCACGATTTTTCGAGGGCAGGGCTTTGTTGTTGACGTGCGTTGTTGGATCGGTAAAAGGGAAGAGTTTTTGGAGATGAATCGAAGCTCACAAAACGAGGTTTGTGAGAGGTTGGTTTTTCTTTTTATGAAGGGTTTTTAAAACCCTTGCGCAAAATTTCGTTGCGATTAATTTACTACCGGTAGGGTCTTACTAGCAACAGGCAAATTGCTGTTCAAAAGCTGTGTAAAAGACCAAAACGCATGTGCCGCAAGTGATTGCGGCTTAGATAAAATCACAAAAGTGAGCTCATTCTCTAGTGTGCCCACCACCCATATGTAGTGTTGATATATTCTCTTGGCAATCGTGTGAGAAACCGCAAATGCCCACTGGGCTTGAAGTCTGATAATCGCATATCTCTGTCGTATATGCGGGGGTGGTGGCGGAAGTGGTGGCAGGTATATCGTATGGCTTGTGGTGGCATAAGTGGTGTCATCATTTTGCCACTGGTGGGCTTTCCAGGCTGCGACTGCCTTTTGTATATGCGGAGTGGTCCGATAATTATCCGTTCGTATTCATTAGCTCGAGTCTGATAACAATTAGATCCGCCTCACATTTGGTGGCACTCATTTTTATAAGTCGCTGGTTTAGCCATGACCTAAAAGACGAGCTTTTACTTCTCGGACATGACCCTGGTCGCCGCCGCTTTCGCCTGTCGTTGCCTGAGCACCACGGTAGCCACCATAACTGGCAGCAACAGGCGCTGCTGCCGGCGTGCGCGAGGCCATTGAGGCGTTTACCGACATGGCATTAGAAGGGGCTGTGTAAGCTCTGGTGGCACCTTTTCCTGTGTGCATGATAGGTCTTGCCTGGGATGGTTCTGGTCTGGTAAAGGGGCCTAGATTTGCTTGAGTCAGGTTGCGCGGTGCGCCGATGGCGCCGGCCAGGGCATTGCTACCGCCAAAAGTAGCCGGTGTAAGCCCGCCTCGCGCCCCGCCGCCTCCCCTTACCGATACGGTAGGACCGTCATCGACAATATAAAATTGTCTGGGCGCTTTGTACCAGGAAACATGCTCAAGGGCGTCTTTGTTGATTGTCATGCTGCCGGGGGCGGGAGCGTTGCTGTAACCTCGCCCGACATTAAAGCCTTGCATATTGGTCTTAGCCATGCCTCCGCCAAAAACCTCCATGTCGGAGTTGTTGCCGGCCAGAGCCGGTAGCGAAGATAGAATAGCTGCGCCCGCAGCGAACAAGATTGGTTTAAGGGATGATTTAGTAAGGTTGCGGATCAAGGGCGGCTCCTCCCGCGGCGGTAAGAGTATACCAAGGTGATGTCAAGGGGCGAATGGAAATTGTCTCATAGTAATTTCCGGTTGGGGCAAAAATTTAAGCCTTGCGCCGGAGTTCGGTCAAAAGTGCGTGGTTTGTATGGGAGAGGACAAAGTTTATAGCTGGGTCGAAAATTTGGCGGCGTCTTTGAAATTCGCCTGAATCAGTAGGCCAGTATTTCCAGACAATTTGACTGCCATTTTCGCGTTGATATATATCGACTATGATTTTCAAATCAAGGTGTCTGGAGCCAGCGCGCTTGGAGTGCGATTCGTTAAATTCGGATAGTTTGTCTACCGGGACAAAGCCTTCGATGCGCACCGCTTGTTCGATATTGTCTCTATGCTCATGCACTTTTATCATCCAGCGAAAATCAGACATGCGCTGTGAAAGCGCTTTTTGCACTGATCGAGAGGCTGTGAGCATGTGCTGGCGACTGGCTAAAGGCCTGGGCAAATAGGCCGTAGTGCCGAGATAACGCTCGGTAGCGCTATTTAATCTGCGCAGCTCCATATAGAAGAAAAATCTTGGCAGCATCACCGCCGACAGGCTCAGCAATGCGATCATATAGAGAATAATTTCGATATCGTGGGCGTTCATAAGAAAAGTTCTCGATCTGGGGGAAGGAATAGCCCGTTGTCGGCCTCTACAATAGCGATGCTACTGGAAAAGAATGGCAAAGTCAGGGCTGACCTGTGTCATAAGACTACGCAAGCGGCGTGATATTTACGTGAAAGTAGATGCAGTCGCAGCTAAACTTTAACCATCTCAGGATTTAGTAGGGTCAACAGCTGCGAATTTGTGTGCGACAGGAGATGGTTGAACCGAGGATCGAGCAGTTCCTTGCGCTCCTGAGAATCGGACGGATTGTTTGGCAAATATTTCCAGACGATCTCAGTGCCTTCGGCACGTTCGTAGAGATCAACTCTAATTTTGATGTCGAGGGCCGCCTCGTTGTTTTTTTCCTGAGACTGGCTGAGCTCAGCGATTTTGGCGGCAGGAACGTATCCTTCTATATGCAAAGCTGGACTGTGGCTGTTTTTGCCATGATGCTCGCGCACTATCCAACCAAGATCGTATTTTTTTCTAGTCAGCGCTTTCCTTACTGACTGGGCTGCCAGAGCTAAGGGCTGGCGGCTGACCATATGCTTAGGTTTGTAGGCGGTAGCGCCAAGATGACCGACGGTCGATTTGTTGAGCCGTCTGAGTGAGATGTGAAACAAAATTTTGGGGCTCAGGAGTGCCACAACCGACGTCAATGCCAGGCTGTTGAGGATAAGTTCGATTGGCTGTAGATTCATGATCTGGGCCTGGAGTCTGAGGAGTGGAGGACTCTGCAAGTGACTGGTAACTTTGCAAGAATAATGGCAAAAATAGCGCCACTTGAATATCGTAGGATTCCCATAATCATCGCTAATTCCGGCTAATTTAACGTGAGCGAAACTATGAGTTGCTGCTTTGCCGCAGTGCGGAAACGGTCATAAAATTCTAACTTGTAATGAAAACCATTTCCATTACAATATATCCATGCTGGATATGCTCAACTACTCTTTGCTGCCGCTTTTTCTGTCCTTTGTGCTGGCCCTTTCTCTGTCCTGCTCTGGGATATTGCCGGCATTTGCCGATACATTTAAGCTAGGTGCGCAGGAAGCCGAGACCTACAAGCAAGCAGAGATCGTCTCCTCACCAGAGCCTGTGATCACCGCAGAGCTCAAAGAAGAGTGCCTAAAAACATACTGCGAAGCCCGTTTTAACATAGACGTTAAAGGTCGCATCACCGTGCATTTGATCACTTCTTCCGGGTCGCCTGAAGTCGATGAGATTACGCTATCTACGCTGCGTGGCTGGAAATTTCGGCCGGCATTAAGAGGTACGGAGCCGGTGCCGTCTACGCGCAAGGTCAGGGTCGAGTTTGTTGTTGATTAAAAAGACTGCGATCAGGCCGAGGCTGAAAGTGGCAATTAATCAGTGTTATCTAGAAAAATAAGGTGCGATTTTTCAAAAAGAATATTTCTTTGGTATTATTGCCCTGAACCTCAACTGGCGATACTACTGATAGGTCTGTCCGAGGGATTATTCACCAATATAAACAGTCAGAATCGAGATCCCCACACATCAATGGCAAAGTATCCTTTTGACGCACGCTTTGCACAGGCGATAAAAAACTTACCCGGACACGAGGGCGAAGTCTGGGACTATCTGATTAATGTCCCTTTTTATGCCCAGGGGCCGATTTTTGATGGTCTGGCCAATGCCGGCTATTCGCCCGATATTGTATCTCGCATAATCATCCGGCTTTTTAAAAAGCCAGTTGCTGAATTGTTTGTCCTGGCTCAGGCCGATGATCTGGAATCATCGCCGGCTTTGCTTGTTTTGCAAAAAAGTCATGCTCGTGCTGTCTTTGAACATGCTGTTGCTCTCACGGAAAGTGCTACGGCTAAGCAGCGCGCTCTCGGTGTGCTTGTACTCATGCGTACACCAGGCATAACATATTTGCCGGAAGCTATACAGGCTATAAAAAAATGTGCTGCCCGAGAAACAGATGATACCGTAGTCGCTGCCTTGGCTTATGCTCTACGCCATCTCAATGTGCACGACCGAGCCACTTTTTTGCGCCGTGTAAAAGGCAGTGCTGATCCTGCCACCCGCTTTGCCATCGCTTACAGCCTTGCTGATTTAAATGACAAAGTTGCAATCGAAACTAAAATCGCACTTTCTACAGATCAAGATGATGATGTGCGTGACTGGGCGACATTCAATCTGCATCTCGGTCTTGACGGTGAAATGCGCAAACGCCAAGAAATCAGAGATGCATTTTTTGCCAGGCTCTCAGACTCGCATGAAGAGACAAGATATGAAGCGATTGTTGGTCTGGCGATCTGCAAAGATGAGCGGGTATTGCCCATCCTGATCGCCGCCCTTAATGAAAAAGACGTATGGGATCTGGCTATCGAAGCTGCCAAAGAGCTCTCTCATCCATCTCTGCTTCCGGCCTTAGCAAAACTGAGGACGTGGTGGGGCGATGGAAAAAGACCGGATTTATTGGATCAAGCGATTGATTGTTGCAAGCCGGGGCGTGTACGATAAAGGCGTTAAGACTGGCCCATTGAGCACATTCAGCAGATTGTGCTTTCGCCGTGTCCTATCTCGCTGAAGCAAATTTTTAAATGTAACAACATAGATATTGCGAAATATTACATCAGCGTTTTGGGCCTTTATTAAAATTGAAACCCACTCAGCGCAAGCGTTTTGGCTGTCAACCAGATTTAATTTTCAGCTTAACCTGGCTGTCACTTTCTGTTT
>Ga0116230_10004048_pt1 | contig 14346 bp, 6 predicted proteins | sample S1TSphfallax_3_FD_88678 | JGI IMG/M metagenome (GOLD analysis project Ga0116230, IMG submission 88678) | Host-associated microbial communities from peat moss isolated from Minnesota, USA - S1T2_Fd - Sphagnum fallax MG | ecosystem: Host-associated > Plants > Peat moss > Unclassified | place: USA... | reverse complement strand
TCGGGCCCGAGGTTCATGCTCCGGATGACATCTTGCATCGCGTGCCGACCCCGCTACGGACGGCCTTCGCCGTGCAGTTCGTTCGCCGCTTGCGGGAAGAGGATCCACGAGTCGGGCCCGCGCTCCGCTGGCTCGATACGACGCTAGCGGCGCAGGAAACAACGTCTGAGAGTGTTGTCGATTCCCAGCAGCAACGCCAGGGCGCCGCCAATGTGACGATCCGCAACGTCATCACCAGCATGCGCCTGATGTCATCAATGGATTGGCGCGAGCTGTTCGAGAGTGTCAGTCCGGTCGATGCAATGCTCGCGGCCGACAGCAACTTCACGGAACTCGATTTTGCGACCCGGGAACTCTATCGTCACGCGATCGAGCATCTGGCGCGGCGCTCACCGCATTCCGAAATCGAGATCGCCCGGCTGACGATGGCCGATGCCCAGGCTGCGAGAGAGGAGACGGCAAGGCGGGATACCGCCGTGCCGGGAAGCATGCCGGCTCGGGAGGGCGATCCGGGCTACTACCTCATTGGCAAAGGCCGCGCCGGATTTGAGTCGCGGATCGGCTATCGGGCCACCTTCAAGAGCGGGCTTGCCAGGGCAAACGCCCGCCTGGGGATATCGGGCTATATCGGCGTCGTACTGGCGGCGACCCTGCTCATTGTCGCTCTCCTTCTGGCCTGGGCGCAGCACTGGAACCCAACATGGGGAACGCTGGCGCTTGGCCTGCTCGGCCTTATTCCAGCCTCCGATGCCGCAATGGCCGTCGTGAATTGCGGTGCCACCAACCGCGTCGGTGCCACCCGCCTGCCTGGCTTCGAGCTCGCCGCGGGCGTGCCGGAGAGCCTGCGGACCATGATTGTCATGCCGACGTTGCTCACCTCACTCGCCGGCATCGCAGAGGAGGTCAAGCGGCTGGAGGTTCATCATCTGGCGAGCGAAGATGGGGACTTCACCTTTGCGCTGCTCTCCGACTGGTCCGATTCGATTGCGGAGACCCAGCCCGATGACGACATCCTGTTGCAGGCGGCGGCGCGCGGGATCGCAGCGCTCAATGCGCGCTACGGCCCCACCGCGGCCGGTGAGCGTTTTCTCATTCTGCATCGACGCAGGCTCTGGAATCCGGGGGAAAACCGCTGGATCGGCTGGGAACGCAAGCGTGGCAAACTGCATGAGTTGAACAGGCTCCTGCGCGGCGCCGTGGACACGACCTTCCTGCCCGCAGACGGGCACCCGCCTGTCGTCCCGGCCGCCGTGCGTTACGTTATCATCCTGGATTCCGATACACGGCTGCCGCGGGGGGCGGCGCGCCGCCTCGTCGGCAAGATGGCGCATCCGCTCAACCGGCCGATGCTCGACGCGGCCTCCTGCCGTGTCACGGACGGCTATGCGGTCTTGCAGCCGCGCGTCACGGCCGCCTTGCCCACGGGGAGAGAGGGCTCGCTGTTCCAGCGCGTCTTCGCCAATACCAGCGGCATGGATCCGTACGCCTGCGCCGTCTCGGATGTCTACCAGGATCTGTTCGGTGAAGGCTCCTATTGCGGCAAGGGGATCTACGACATCGACTGCTTCGAGGCAGCGCTCGCAGGGCGCATTCCTGATAATACGGTTCTCAGCCATGATCTTCTGGAAGGGATATTCGCGCGCGCGGCGCTAGTCACCGATATCGAAGTCATCGATGAGTTTCCAACCCGCTACGACGTGGCTTCCCGTCGGCAGTATCGCTGGGCGCGCGGGGACTGGCAGCTCCTGCCCTGGATCGTCGGTTGGGGGACGAGCACCGAGGCCGCCCGGCGGCGCCGGTCCATCCCGCTCGTCGGCCGCTGGAAGATGATTGACAACCTGCGGCGGTCCCTTTCTGCACCGGCGGCTTTCCTGGCCTTCATCGCGGGATGGATGCTGCCCCTGCCGGATGATTTGCGCTGGAGCCTCTTCGTGCTCGTGGTGATCGCGGTGCCCGCGCTCATCCCGTTGCTGACCGCGATCGTGCCGCGGCGGCTCGGTCTCGCCAAGCGCATGCATCTCGCCTCCGTGACTGCCGATGTCCGGCTCTCGGCGTCGCAGACGCTGTTGCTCGTCGCGTTCCTGCCGCATCAGGCCTGGGTGATGGCGCAAGCGATCCTGCGCACCCTGTTCCGCCTTATGCTCTCGCGCCGCAACCTTCTGGAATGGGTCACGGCGTCGCAGGCAAAGGTCAGCCCGAGGCTGGACGTCATCGGCTTCTACCGGCAGATGGCCGGGGGTCTCTTCCTCACCCTGGCGGCCGTGGGGGTCATCGCCTGGGCGCGCCCTGCCGCCTGGCCAGTCGTCCTCCCCTTCATCGCACTCTGGCTGCTGTCGCCGGCGATCGCGCAATGGATCAGCCGGCCGACCTCCGTCGCCAGCGGGCGAGCCGCCTCGCCCGCCGACGCCCGGGCGCTGCGGTTGATTGCGCGACGGACGTGGCACTTCTTCGAGACCTTCGTCACCGCCGAGGACCACGATCTTCCGCCCGACAATTTCCAGGAGGATCCGAAGCCGATCGTCGCCCGCCGGACGTCGCCCACCAATATCGGCCTCTACCTTCTGTCGATCATTGCCGCGGAGGATTTCGGTTGGATTGGCACGGCCGAGGCGGTGGAGCGGCTGGAGGCGACGCTCGCCGCCATGAATCAACTGGAGCGGCACCGGGGCCATTTCTACAACTGGTACGGCACCGCCGATCTGCATCCGCTCGAGCCCCAATACATCTCCTCGGTTGATAGCGGCAATCTCGCCGGTCATCTGATCGCCTTGTGGAATGCGTGCGGTGACATGGCGGCGCGCCCGATGCTGGAGGCGAACTGGCGGCCCGGCATCGAGGATGCGCTCGATCTTCTGCGCGAAGCGCTGGTGGCGGAGGGCGGCGGCGCGCTCGGCGGGGCCTTGGCCGAACTCGACAGGGATATCCAGCCCGTCGCCAGATCGCCGGATGCGGTGCTGGCGCAACTCAGCGCATTGCAGTCGCATGCGGAGGGGATCGCCAGCCGCGTGCTCGGCCTGGCGGAGAGCGAGGCCCGGGCGGAGGCGGTGATCTGGGCGGGCGCCCTCAAGGCGGCCATTCTCGGCCATCGGCGCAGCCTCGTCGCACAGAACTCTGCCGCGGGTGCCGCGGATCTGGCCGCCCGGCTGCTGGCGCTTGGGTCAGGCTTCCGGCGGCTGTTCGACGAGATGAGTTTCCGCTTTCTGCTGGACCCTGATCGCGAGCTTCTCTCGATCGGCTATCGCGTCGCCGATGGCAGCCTCGAAGCGAACTACTACGATCTGCTGGCCTCCGAAGCGCGCCTCGCCAGTTTCGTCGCCATCGCGCGCGGGGATTTGCCTGCCCGCCACTGGTTCCGGCTTGGCCGCGCAATGACCGCCGTGGGCTACGGGGCGGCGCTCACCTCGTGGTCCGGCTCGATGTTCGAGTATCTGATGCCGTCGCTCGTCATGCGCGCGCCGAGCGGCAGTCTGCTTGAGCAGTCAAACCAGCAGGTCGTGCGCCAGCAGATGCGATACGGGGCGGCACGCCATGTGCCGTGGGGCGCCTCGGAATCCGCCTATAACGCTCGCGACCTCGACTTCACCTACCAGTATTCCAGCTTCGGCATCCCCAGCCTCAGCCTCAAGCGCGGCATCGGCGCCAGCACCGTCATCGCGCCCTATGCCACCGCCCTCGCGGCCATGATCGACCCGGGCGCTGCTACTGCCAACTTCGTCCGCCTGGAGGCCGCTGGCGGGCGGGGCCGCTACGGCTGGTATGAGGCGCTTGATTTTACAACCTCCCGTCTGCCGGAGGGTGCTTCGGTCGCCGTCGTGCGCGCCTATATGGCGCATCACCAGGGTATGACGATCGTCGCTATCGCGGACACTCTCTGCCATGGCGCGATGCGCCAACGCTTCCATGCCGAGCCCATGATCCAGGCGACGGAACTGCTGTTGCAGGAGCGTATGCCGCATGATGTGGCCATCACGAAGCCGCTGGTCGAGACACTGGCTTCCGCCGCCAGCATCGGCGATCCCGTGTTGTCGACACAACGCCGCTACGACAGCCCGCATGCTTTTTCGCCGCGTACCCACCTGCTGTCGAACGGCCGCTACGCCGTCATGCTCACCGCCGCGGGATCGGGCTACAGCCGCTGGCGGGATATCGCCGTCACGCGGTGGCAGGAGGATGCAACCTGCGACGCCTGGGGAAGCTTCGTCTTCCTCCGCGACCGGCAGAGCGGCGCCGTATGGTCCGCCGGCTACCAGCCGACCGTGATCGAGCCGGATCGCTACGAGGTCTCCTTCTCCGAGGGCCGGGCCGAGATCACGCGCCGCGATGGCTTCATCACGACGACGATGGAGATTGCAGTCTCATCCGAGGATGACGCCGAGGTCCGTCGCGTCTCGATCACCAACCACGGCCTGCGCGTTCATGAGTTCGATGCCACCTCCTATGCCGAGCTTGTTCTGGCACCCCAGGCGGCCGACGACGCGCATCCGGCGTTTTCCAAGCTTTTTGTCGAGACGGAGTTCGTGGCCGAGGCCGGTGCGCTGCTCGCGACGCGCCGCCGGCGCACAGCGAGCGATCCTGAAGTCTGGGCGGCGCAGATCGTCGTTGTCGAAGGTGAGGTCATCGGCGCGCTGCATTATGAGACTGATCGCGCCCGTTTCATCGGTCGCGGCCGCGGCATCCGTTCCCCGCGTACCCTGGGTGCGGATAGTCAACTCAGCAACACCGTCGGCGCCGTGCTCGACCCGATTTTCAGCCTGCGCCGCTCCGTCCGGGTGCCCCCGCTGTCCACCGCGCGTCTCGCCTTCTGGACGCTGGTCGCGGGTTCGCGTGCCGAGGTGCTCGTCCTGGTCGACAGGCATCGCGATGCCATGGCGTTTGACCGCGCGACGACGCTCGCCTGGACGCAGGCTCAGGTGCAGCTGCGCCACCTCGGGCTGGATGCCGACGACGCCAACGTGTTCCAGCGCATCGCGAACCGCCTGATCTATGCGGACGCCACCTTGCGGCCGCCGCGGGATAGCCTCGCACGTGGCGGCGGCCCGGCCTCGATCCTGTGGCAGCACGGCATTTCGGGCGATCTCCCGATCCTTCTCGTGACGATCTCCCAGACCACCGACCTCGACCTCGTGCGGCGTCTGTTGCTCGCGCAAGAGTATTGGCAGATCAAGCGCCTTCCTGTCGATGTGGTCATCCTGAACGAGCAGGCGAACTCCTATGTGCAGGAGTTCCAGGCGGCACTTGAGGCGCTGGTCGCGGCGAATCGCGCGCTACCCCTGCTGTCCGCGGCCCCCGGCAAAGGCGCCGTCTTCGTGCTGCGGGCGGATTTGATCTCCGATGAGGTCCGTGGCCTTCTGCTGTCGGCCGCGCGCGTCGTCCTCGCCGGCCACCGCGGCAGTCTCGCCGAACAGCTGTCGCGCGCGCCGGAGCCAAAATCGCCGCAGGCAACGGTGAAATGGGCAGCCTCGGAAATCCTGGCACCCGACGAAACATTGCCGCCGGCGGACCTCGACTTCTTCAACGGCTTCGGCGGGTTCACCAAGGGCGGCCGCGAATACGTCACCATACTGGACGATGGAACTCTGACGCCGGCGCCATGGATCAACGTCATCTGCAACAGCGGTTTCGGCTTTCAGGTCTCCGCAGAGGGCAGCGGCACCACATGGTCGCTCAACAGCCAGCAGAATCACCTTACGCCCTGGTCGAACGATCCGGTGTGCGATCCGCCGGGCGAGGTGATCTATGTGCGGGACGAGGAGAGCGGCACTCTCTGGGGGCCGACCGCGCTGCCGATCCGCGAGACCGGCTCGCGCTACATCGCACGACATGGTCAGGGCTACAGCCGGTTCCAGCATGAGGCGCACGGCATCGCGCTGGAGCTGCTGCAATTTGTCGATGTCGATGACCCCGTCAAAATCTCCCGTCTGACCTTGACCAATCGATCCGGCCGGCATCGGCGCCTTTCCGTGACGGCGTATGTCGAGTGGGTGCTCGGAACGCTCCGTGGCGCGGCCGCGCCGTTCATGGTCACGACAATTGATCCCGCGACCGGCGCGATGTTCGTGCGCAATCCCTGGAGCATCGAGTTCGGCACGCGCGTTGCCTTCGCCGATCTCGCCGGGCGCCAGACCTCCTGGACAGGCGACCGCCGTGAATTCATCGGCCGTAATGGCACGTTGAGCCAGCCGGCGGCGCTGACGAGCGGGGTTGCGCTGTCGAAAAGCGTCGGCGCTGGCTTTGACCCCTGCGGCGCCTTGCAGACCCGGCTCGATCTCCCGCCGGACGGCCGCGCGGAGGTCGTGTTCCTCCTCGGTGAGGCGGCAACGGTCGCGGAGGCGCAGGCGCTCATCGTGACGTACCGCGCGGCGGATCTGGCCGCCGTGCTGGCGAAGGTTGATCGTCTTTGGGACGACACGCTCGGCGTGGTGCAGGTGAAGACGCCGGACCGCGCCATGGACATCATGCTGAACCGCTGGTTGTTGTATCAAACGCTCTCCTGCAGGGTCTGGGCGCGCGCCGCCTTCTATCAGGCCAGCGGCGCCTATGGGTTTCGGGACCAGCTGCAGGATGTCATGGCGCTCTGTATCGCGAAGCCGCTGATCGCGCGGGCCCAGCTGTTGCGAGCCGCGGCCCGCCAGTTCCCCGAAGGCGATGTGCAGCATTGGTGGTTGCCGGAATCCGGGCGCGGCATCCGCACGCGCATCTCCGACGATCGCGTCTGGCTCGCCTATGTCACCGCCCACTACATCGCGGTCACCGGGGATGCCGGGGTTCTCGATGAGGCGGTTCCATTTCTGGAAGGCCCCATCCTCGGCGAGGGGGAGGACGAGGCTTTTTTCCCGCCCACGATCTCGGCCGACAGCGCAACCTTGTTCGAGCACTGCGCGCTGGCCCTCGACCAGAGTCTGGGTGTCGGCACTCACGGCCTGCCGCTCATGGGGACGGGAGACTGGAACGACGGCATGAACCGCGTCGGCGAAAAGGGCAGGGGCGAGAGCATCTGGCTCGGCTGGCTCCTCCACGCGGCGCTGACGGCGTTTGCGCCGCTCGCCGGCGCACGTCATGCCGACGCGCGCGCTTCATCATGGCGGCAGCATTGTCTGGCCCTCGCCGAGGCGCTCGACCGGGACGGCTGGGACGGCGGCTGGTATCGTCGCGCCTATTTCGATGACGGCACGCCGCTCGGTTCGGCGCTCAACGATGAATGCCGCATCGACTCCATTGCGCAGTCATGGAGCGTGATCTCGGCCGCCGGCAATCCCGCGCGGGCGGCACTCGCCATGGCGGCCGTGGAGGCGCAGCTGGTCCAGCAGGAAGCGGCGCTCGTGCTGTTGTTCACGCCTCCGTTTGACAAGACGGCGCTCGAGCCGGGCTACATCAAGGGCTATCCGCCCGGCATTCGCGAGAATGGCGGCCAGTACACTCATGGCGCCATCTGGTCCGTGATCGCCTTTGCGATGCTCGGCGACGGGGACCGCGCGGGCGCGCTGTTTTCGCTCATCAACCCCATCCATCACGGGGATACGCCGGAAGCGGCGCGGCGCTACAAGGTCGAGCCGTATGTCATCGCGGCCGATGTCTATTCCGTGGCTCCTCATGCCGGGCGGGGCGGCTGGACCTGGTACACGGGGTCCGCCGGCTGGATGTATCGCGCCGGGCTGGAGCGCATCCTCGGCCTCCGGATCGAGGCGGGCTCCCTGTTGCTCGATCCCTGCATCCCGAAGGCATGGCCGCGGTTCGGCATCGTCTATCGTCACGGCACGGCCGTCTACGACATCCATGTCGAGAATCCGGACGGCGTGAGCCGTGGCATCGCGCGCGCCGAACTCGACGGCGTTGCTCTGCCGCGCGGTGAGGTTCGCGTGCCGCTGGCCGATGACGGCCAGACGCATCATCTGCGGCTCGTCCTCGGGTGAGGCCGGTCGCTCAACGATAGGACGCGCGTTATGACCAGGACCGTGAGTTCGCTTGCCGGCAAGACGATCGACCCTGCTCATCTCGTGGACATCCCGCGCCTGATCACGGCGTATTTTGATCGCGCACCCGATCCGGCCGATCCTGCGCAGAAGGTCGTGTTCGGAACATCCGGCCATCGCGGCTCGGCGTTCGATTGTTCCTTCAACGAGAACCACATCCTGGCGATCACGCAGGCGATTTGCCTGCACCGGGCGGCGCATGGTGTCATCGGGCCGCTGTTCATTGGCATCGATACCCATGCGCTGTCGGTTCCCGCGCTGGCGACGGCGCTTCAGGTGCTGATCGCCAATGAGGTGGACGCCATGGTCGACGCGCAGGATGGCTTCACGCCGACGCCCGTCATCTCGCACGCCATCCTGGCCTACAATCTGAACTGCAAAACGGCCTTCGCCGACGGGATCGTCATCACGCCGTCGCATAATCCGCCCGAGGATGGCGGCATCAAATACAACACTCCGAATGGCGGCCCGGCGGACAAGGATGTCACCGGCTGGATCGAGCAGACCGCGAACGCGCTGCTGGCCCGGAAACTCTCGGGAGTGCGGCGGGTCACCGATGATCGGGTGCGCGCCTCGCCCCATCTGCATCGCCATGACTACATCACGCCTTATGTCGACGACCTGCATAATGTCGTCGACATGCCGACCATACGGGCTTCGGGCGTGACGATCGGCATCGACCCGCTGGGCGGGGCGGGCGTCCACTACTGGGCCACCATCATCAGGCGCTACGGCATCGCGGCAACCGTCGTCAACGAGACGGTCGATCCCACCTTCCGCTTCATGACGGCGGACTGGGACGGCAAAATCCGCATGGACTGCTCATCGCCCTACGCGATGACACGGCTGATCGGCATGCGGGACAAGTTCGACGTGGCCTTCGCCAACGACACCGACGCGGACCGGCACGGCATCGTCACCCGTTCCTCGGGGCTCATGAATCCCAACCACTACCTCTGCGTCGCGATCGACTATCTGTTCCGTCACCGGGCCGATTGGGGCCATGGCTGCGGCATCGGCAAGACGATCGTCAGCAGCAGCCTCATCGACCGCATCGCCCGGCAGCTCGGCCGCCCCCTGGTCGAGGTGCCTGTCGGGTTCAAATGGTTTGTCGAGGGTCTGTTCGACGGCGAGCTCGGCTTCGCCGGAGAGGAAAGTGCCGGCGCATCTTTTTTGCGCCGTGACGGTTCGGTCTGGAGCACGGATAAGGACGGCCTCATCCTTGGCCTCCTCGCCGCCGAGATTACCGCGCGGACAAAGCAGGATCCGGGAGAGAGCTATGAGCGCATCACCAAGGGTCTCGGCGCGCCCTTCTATGAACGGATCGATGTGCCGATGACGCCGGACCAGAGGCAGTCGCTGGCGAACCTCACGGCGGAGCAGCTTGGGATCACGCAACTGGCGGGGGAGGCGGTCAGCGCGACCTTCACCACCGCTCCCGGCGATCACGCGCCCATCGGCGGGCTGAAGGTCGCCGCCGACGGCGGCTGGTTCGCGGTGCGTCCATCCGGCACAGAGGACGTCTACAAGATTTACGCCGAGAGCTTCCGGAGCGAGGCCCATCTCCGGCAGATCCAGCAGCAGGTTCAGGAGGCGATTGCCACCATGGAGCCCGTTGCCAAGGCGATGTGAGCCGGGCCTCCGCGCGCTCAGACCAGAAAGATCGCCATCAGGATCAGCACGAGGGCAATGACCAGCACGTTGCCGAACAGCAGCTTGCCGAAACTGCCCCACAGCGTGCGCCGGTCGGCGACCAGGGTGTCGGGCACCGGATGCTCCTCGCCCACCGCCGCGTCCGGGGCCGCCAGGCTGTGCTCGGACATGCTCATCCCGCAAATGGTTGCCTACCCGGCATTTAGGGCGCGGGCGGGGCGCTCGGCAAGGGTCCCGAGGCGAGCGCCGCCAAGGCCCGGGGATAGAGCGCGTGCTCCGCTTCCAGCACCCGTGCCGACAGGCCCTCGGGCGTGTCGCCCGGCAGCACCGGCACGTCGGCCTGGGCGAGGATCGGCCCCGAATCCAGGTCCTCGGTCACCAGATGCACGGTGCAGCCGTGGCGCGTCTCGCCCGCCGCCAGCACCCGCTCATGGGTATGCAGGCCCTTGTAGTCCGGCAGCAGGCTGGGGTGGATGTTAAGCATCCGGCCGGACCAGCGCGAGACGAGGAACGGGGACAGCAGCCGCAGGTAGCCGGCGAGGCAGACGATCTCAACCCCGTGGGCGCGGAGCGCGGCATCCACCGCCGCCTCATGCGCCGCACGATCGCGCCCGAAGGGGCGATGGTCGATGGCGATCGTCGGGATGCCTCGCGCGGCGGCCGTCGCCAGCCCGGCCGCGTCGGGCCGGTTCGACAGCACGAGCACGATCTCGGCCGGGTAGCGGGGATCGGCCGATGCCTCCGCCAGCGCGACCATGTTCGAGCCCCGGCCGCTGATGAGCACGGCCGTACGGCGTTTCGCGGTCATTCGCGTCAGGCCGGCCAGCCCGCCGGCGTCGCCACCTCGGCCCGCGGCTCGCCGTCCCCCGCCTCGACAGTGCCGATGGTGAAGACCCTTTCGCCCTCGGCTTCCAGCAGGGCGCGGGCGGCGGCCTCATCGGCCGCGGCCACGATCAGCGTCATGCCGATGCCGCAGTTGAAGACCCGCAGCATCTCCTGGGCCGCGATCCCGCCGGCCTGGGCGAGCCAGCGGAACACCGGCGGCACCTCCCAATGTCCGGCGTCGAGGCGCGCGACGGTGCCGGCGGGCAGCGCGCGCGGCAGGTTGCCCGGCAATCCGCCGCCGGTGATATGCGCCGCCGCCTTCAACAGGCCCGCGCGGTGCAGCGCCAGCACCGGCAGCACGTAGAGGCGCGTCGGCACCATCAGCGCCTCGGCGAGGCTCATCGCGGTGTCGAACGGCGCGGGCGCGTCCAGCGCCACGCCCGCTCGCGCCGCCACCCGCCTCACCAGCGAGAAGCCGTTGGAGTGCACGCCGGAACTGGCCAGCCCCAGCACCACGTCGCCGGGCGCCACGTCGCGCGGCAGCAGCGCGCCCCGCTCGGCGGCGCCGACCGCGAAGCCGGCGAGGTCGTAGTCGCCGCCGTGATACATCCCCGGCATCTCGGCGGTCTCGCCGCCGACAAGCGCGCAGCCGGAGCGGCTGCAGCCCTCGGCGATACCCGCGATCACCCGGCTCGCCGCCGCCACGTCCAGGCTGCCGGTGGCGAAATAGTCGAGGAAGAACAGCGGCTCCGCGCCCTGCACCACGAGGTCGTTCACGCACATGGCGACGAGATCGATGCCCACCGTGTCGTGCAGCCCGTGGTCGATGGCGATCTTGAGCTTGGTGCCGACGCCATCGGTGGTCGAAACCAGGACCGGGTCGGCGAACCCCGCCGCGCGGAGGTCGAACAGCGCGCCGAAGCCGCCGAGGCCGCCCATCACGCCCGACCGGCTCGTGGCGCGCGCCAGCGGCTTGATCGCCTCGACCAGCGCATCCCCGGCCTCGATGTCGACCCCGGCCTCCCGATAGGTTGCGCCGTTGCCGGGATATGCCGCTATGGTCATTGAGGCCCTCGATGCGTTAGAGGCCGATTGGCTGAGTTGAATCGCTCCGCGATCAACCTCACGATGAACCGGTCTCTCAATGCAAGGTCATGGAAAGAGTGTGACGAGGCGCGGACACAATCACAGCCGTCTGCCCGGCGCAACCGATCGCGCGGGCGCGTCAGCCAAGACAGCGGCAGCCGGGATCGCGCTGGCCAAGATCGCGCCGGCCGAGATCGGGCTGACCAAGATTGGGCGCGGATGAAGTTCCTGCGCACGGCGCCCGGGGCGCCGCAGCCTGCTCCGCCTGAATTGCCGCGCGCGGCCGCCGTCCGTCCGGCCCCGCCCCAGCCGGCTCTCCCTCAGCCGGCGCTCCCTCAGCAGGGGCAACCTCAAGCGGGGCAACCTCAGCCGGCTGCGCCCGAGCCGCCCGCGCACTCCACGCGCAACCAGCGCGTCGGCATGGCGGTCGGGCTCGTCCTCGCGCTCTGCCTGTTCTTTTACCTCTTCTCCTCCATCCTCCTCCCCTTCGTGGCCGCGACCGGCATCGCCTATTTCCTCGATCCCCTGGCGGTGCGGATGACCCAGGTCGGCACCCCGCGCTGGCTGGCGGCGGTGCTGCTGGTCTCCGGTCTGCTCGCGGGGATGCTCACCTTCGCCCTGCTGCTCTACCCCATCATCCTGTCGCAGATCGGGCTGCTGCTGGAGCGGGTGCCGGACTACGTGGTCGAGGTGCAGGCCTGGGCCAACGGCACGCTCTCCCATCTGCAGCAGCATCTCGGCCCCGATTTCGTCGACAACAAGCTGCGCGAGATCGTCAGCGCCCATGCCGGGGCGATGATCCCCTTCGCGGTCGGCGCGCTGACCCGCGTGATCGGCGGCGGCTTCGCCATCGTCAACGCGCTGACCCTGCTCGTGGTGACGCCGATCGCCGCCTTCTACCTGCTGCGGGACTGGCCGCGCCTGGTCGCCAAGGCCGATCAGCTCATCCCGCTGCGCTATGCCGCCATCATCCGCGCCCAGGTGCACGAGGTCGACCGCATCCTCTCCGCCTGGCTGCGCGGGCAGCTCCTCTGCTGCCTCATGCTGGCGGCCTTCTATGCCATCGGGCTGACGCTGGTCGGCCTCGACCTCGGGCTGATCGTCGGCCTGACGGCGGGTCTGCTTTCCTTCATCCCCTACGTCGGCACCATCACCGGCGCGGTGACCTCGATCGGTCTCGCCATCGCTCAGTTCCCGAACTGGCATGGCGTCTCCTATGTCGGCGCCGTCTTCGTCCTCGGGCAGATTCTGGAGGGCTACGTCATCTATCCGCGCCTGCTCGGCAACCGGGTGGAACTGCACGACGTCCTCGTCATCTTCGCCCTGCTCGCGGGCGGCGCCGCCTTCGGCTTCCTCGGCGTGCTGCTGGCGGTGCCGGTGACGGCCGCCATCGGCGTGCTGGCGCGCTTCTGGATCCGGCGCTATCTGCGCAGCCCTCTCTATCTCGATCCCCCACCGACTCCGCCGCAAACTCCAGCCCAGCCTCCGTCATGACCGAGGACGATCCCTCCGCGCGCCAGCTCGCCTTGCCCTTCGCCTATGTCCCGCGCTTCCGGGTGGAGGATTTCATTCCCGCCCCGTCCAATGCCGAGGCGCGGGCCTGGCTCGGCCGCACCGCGGATTGGCCGGGCCGCCGGCTGGCGCTCTATGGCGAGGCCGGCTGCGGCAAGACCCATCTGCTCCAGCTTTGGGCGGAGCGTCATGGCGCCCTGTTGCTCGAAGGCCCGGCCCTGCGCGGGCTTCCCGAACTCGGCGGCAGCCCCGCCATCGCGCTCGACGATGCCGACGCGGCGCCGGACGAGAGGGTGGTGCTGCACCTCATCAATCTCGCCGGCGAGATGCGGCGCCCGCTGCTGCTGTCGGGCCGGGTGCCACCGGCTCGCTGGCCCTCGCTGCTGCCCGACCTCGCCAGCCGGCTGCGGGCGACGACCGCGGTTGCCCTGCGAGCGGCCGAGGATCCGCTGCTGCGCGCCCTGCTCGCGCGGCTCCTGTCGGAGCGTCAGCTCATCCTGGGCGAACCCCTGCAGGAATGGCTGCTCGCGCGCCTGCCACGTCATCCGGCGGCGCTGCGGGAAGCGGTCGCCCGGCTCGACCGGGCGGCGATGGCAGCCGGCGGCCGCGTCACCCGCGCGATGGCGGCAGGGCTCGTTGCCGCCATGAGCGGCGAGACCGGTGAAGGTTCCGAGAAGTCCGCCAGTGATCCCTCCACAAGAGAGCCCGTCCTGCTCTAGGATGGGGGGATGACCTCAGCAGAACAGATCACCCTGCCGGCCGACACCGCAGCGGACACTCTGGGCCAGGAGCTGACGCACGCCCCCCAGTCGTCGACGGAGACGATCGCCCGCGACTCTCCCGCCCGGTTCATCAACCGCGAACTCTCCTGGCTCGATTTCAATCATCGCGTCGTCGAGGAGGCGGAGAACCGCCATCACCCGCTGCTCGAGCGGCTGCGCTTCATCTCGATCAGCGGCTCCAACCTCGACGAATTCTATTCCGTGCGCGTGGCCGGGCTCATCGGGCAGGCCAAGGCGGGCATGACGACGCTCTCGCCGGACGGGCAGACACCGGCGCAGCAGCTCGCGGACGTTAATCTGCGCGCCCGCCGGCTCATCGCGGACCAGCAGCACGCCTGGCACAAGGTGAAGGGCGAGCTGGCCCATGCCGGGCTGGTCGTCGCCGAGGTGGAGCAGCTAAGCGCCGCCGACCGCGAATGGCTGGATGCCTTCTTCATGGAGCGCGTCTTTCCGGTCCTCACGCCGCTCGCCATCGATCCGGCGCATCCCTTTCCCTTCATCCCCAATATGGGGCTGGT
>Ga0116230_10004046_pt1 | contig 14349 bp, 16 predicted proteins | sample S1TSphfallax_3_FD_88678 | JGI IMG/M metagenome (GOLD analysis project Ga0116230, IMG submission 88678) | Host-associated microbial communities from peat moss isolated from Minnesota, USA - S1T2_Fd - Sphagnum fallax MG | ecosystem: Host-associated > Plants > Peat moss > Unclassified | place... | reverse complement strand
CATTTATCTGGAGCTGATGAGGACGCGGCTGGAGCGCCACGGCGTCGCCTGTTGGGCCTACTGCCTCATGCCGAACCACGTGCACTTCATCCTGACGCCCACCGACGAGACGGGCCTGGCCCGGGCGATGGGCGAGGCGCACCGGCGCTATGCGGCCTTTGTCGGCGCGCGCGGGGGCTGGACGGGCCATCTGTTCCAGGCGCGGTTCGGCTCGGCGGCGATGGACGAGGATCACCTGATGGCCGCCTTCCGCCATGTGGCGCTCAATCCGGTCAAGGCCGGTCTTGTTGCGGCGGCGGCCGACTGGCCATGGTCCAGCGCGGCCGCGCACATGGCGGGCCGCGGCACGCCCTATGTGGACGCGCAACCCGCCCGATCACGGATTGATGACTTCGCCGCCTTTCTGGCCGGCAAAGAGCCCGGCTTTGACACGCGGTGGCGCGAGGTGGTTAAGGCTGAGCTCATCGGTAGACCCGTCGGCGCGCCAGACTGGGTGCGCGCCCTGGAACAACGTTTCGGTCGGGAATTCTTGCCGTGAAAGCGCGGGCCAAAGCCAAGGGCCGCGCGGTCTGACGAAAGCGCGTCGCTATTTGGCAATTAACATCGTGTCACCGGAATATCGATAGCGACGGCGAATGGTGGAAATCTTGTGGCCTGGTTGACGCGTTCGGGAGCCCGACCCAATCTGGAAGCAAAATTACTTCGTGCTTGAGGTTCCCGTATGTCCCGCGCGTATATCGCCTCAGTTCTTGGGGCCATCCTGATCGGAAGTGGGTCGGCGATAGCAGACCCCGAGTGTGCAGGCCCCGACCATTGGCCAGCCAACATGACCTTCACCCAACTTAAGAACTCGGGCGTATTGACCAACGACTCCGTTGATTTCACCCGAACGAAGAGCGATCAGATCGCGAGCGAGAAAATCGGGCGAGACCTATATCGCCAAGTATTCAAGGTGACTTTCTATCTGAAAGATGGTCACACCGTGCAAGCAATTGCCGTGAGTGACGCTTCCAGCGGTGAATGCTCAATGTCAGATGTGACGGTTTATAGAATAGCTGAGTCTTTGAGATAAAGGGCAGCAAAAGTCGATTGCTGTCGTATGCTCCGTCCGCAACATCGAAATTCCAACGTTCCCAAAATCAACCGTTATTTGGAATGCGGCGGCCCCGCGACGACGCTAAGCGCCACCTTCCAGAGAAAACGGCAGCGCCTCAAGAAACCGCACCTCCTCTTCGATAACAATCTGTTGAAGCTTGAGATGAGCCGCTATGTGGTTTGGCTGAATTTGACCGGACCGCATCCGTTCAAATATCCGCTCTATATGTCCCTGATCGTCAATCAGCCAAAGATTCCAGACTTCGTATAGTGGTCCAACTCGGGTCACGAGACCCTGAACCAGGCGCGCGCCACCTGTTTCGAAGAAGTCGCGAACCCCTTTCATTGCCTCATTATAATCGTTGAGATTTTGTATCCCATATTTGAGCCTCAACTTGGCCAGCATGAATGTCGCCATTCTCTGTCTCCTGTTTTTCATTTAAAGGTATAGAGATTGATCGGGCTAGGCTCGCCGCAGAAGTTCTGATAGAAGATCCGCAATAGGCCATCTTGACCGAAGGGATGGCCGCTCTACACCTTCCACCACAGTTGAAGGTCAACCCCATGCGCATCGGCGAACTGGCGAAGCGAGCCAAAGTCAGGACTTCGAAAATCCGCTTTTATGAAGCGCAAGGCCTCGTGCCTCCCGCAGCCCGGCTTCCAAACGGATATCGCGACTATGGCAACGACGATCTTGAGGTCGTGAGGTTGATCGATCGGGCGCAAGGCCTCGGCTTCACGCTCCGAGACGTAGCCACACACCTCGGCACGCCCCATGGCGATGGGCGCAAGGCGCGGCTGCAAACGCGTCTTGAAGAGAAGCTGGTGGAACTCGATAACCATATGGAGCAAGTGCGCGCCCGTCGCGCCTTAATCTTGACCCTGATCGAGGAGGTGAAGCTTCCCTGCGCGACCGCGTGATCGACGCTAATGAACGTCGCGCTTAACAGCCGGCCTTACCGCTGACCGCAATGGGCAGTTCTATTTTGGGGGCGCCGCTGGCGCCAACCGCCAGTTCAGCGCGGTCCGAACGCCGCCATGAAGGTCTCCACCGCGCCGTCCACCTCGGCCTCCAGGGTCTGAGCGTCGGGCCAGGCCGCGACGTTGCACAGGCAGGCCTTAAGGAGCCGGTTCTGACAGAGGGCGATGAACTGGTGGGCCGCGCGAAGGGGATCGCAGGGGCCCAGTCGCCCTTCGGCGGCGGCGGCCGACATGAAGTCGGCGAGTCGCTCGACGCCCCGCATCGGGCCCGCGGCATAGAACACCCGGCCGATTTCCGGCGCCCGGCGCGACTCCGCGGCGACCATGGCCAGGTTTCGCAGCGCCGTTTCGGAAAGGGAGAACCGTAAGAAACTTAAGCCCACGTCGCGCAGGGTTTCGCGAACATCGCCGCGCCGACTGAGGAGGTCATCCATGGCCTCCTGCTGGAAGGCGCAGAAGCGCTGGATATAGGCCTCGAAGAGCTCTTCCTTGCTCTTGAAATAGTTATAGAGCGTGCCCTTGGACCCGCCGACCCGCGCGGCGATCTCCGACATGGAGGCGGCGGCGAATCCAGCCTCCATGAACACCGCCTGGGCCGCGTCGAGAATGGCCTCGCGCCGCGCGTCACGATCAAGCCGGATTTTGGTCTCCACCGTCATGCTCGTTTTTTCTCCCGCGGCCCCTTGAAGAAACCTGTCGCGAGGCCCAATATGACCGTACCGTACGGTCAGTTCAAGGTCCTCGAGAGTTTCGATGCGGTTCCCATTCTCCCCAACGCGGGGCGGCCTGGCGGCCCTTGCGCTCGTCGCCTTGACCCTCGCGGGCTTGACGCTCAGCGCCTGCGCCAGCCTGCCGCCCGCGCCGGTCGCCCGCGTCGCCAAGACGCCCGAGGCCTATGAAACCGCCAAGGCCTTTGACGCGCCCGCGACGCCCTGGCCCACCGACAGCTGGTGGGAGCGGTATGATGACCCCCAGCTCAACGCCCTGATAGCGGAGGCCCTGGCCGGATCCCCTGATCTCGCCCAGGCCCGGGCCCGGGTGCTCAAGGCCAAGGCCGCGCAAGCTGACGCCAGCTCCGCGCTCCTGCCCACCCTGACCGGCTTCGGCCAGGCGCAGGCGGAAAAATACAGCTTCAAGAATATCTTCCCGCCTGAGTTCCTGCCCCAGGGCTACCAGGACTATGGCCAGACGACCCTGAACCTGAACTGGGAGCTGGACTTCTGGGGCAAGAACCGCGCCGCCATCTCCGCCGCGGTGTCGCGCTCCCGGGCCGCCGCCGCCGATCTTGCCGAGGCGCGCCTGATCCTCACCACCGACGAGGCCAGCGCCTATGCGACCCTGGCCCAGCTCTACGCTGATCGCGATGTGGCGGCCCAGTCGGTCAAGGTGCGGGAAGAGACGGCCGGTCTGGTGGCCCAGCGGGTCACCAATGGGCTCGACACCCAGGGTGATCTGAAACAGGCCCAGGCCGGCGCCCCGGCGACCCAGGCCGATGTGGCGGCCCTGGATGAACAGATCGCCCTGACGCGCAATCAACTGGCGGCGCTTTTGGGCGAAGGTCCGGACCGGGGCTTGAAGATCGCCCGGCCGAAATTGCCCACCGTCGCCGCCTTCGGCCTCCCGGCTGAGCTTCCCGCCCACCTGATCGGCCGCCGGCCGGACATTGTCGCGGCCCGCTGGCGCGCCCAGGCCGCGGTGAAGGACGTGACCGAGGCCAAGGCCCGTTTTTATCCCGATATCGACATCACAGGCTATGTCGGCCAGCAGTCGCTGCACCTGAGCCAGCTTTTCGCCCCTGGCGCGGATTTTGGCGCCATCGGGCCGGCGATCACCCTGCCGATCTTCGACGGCGGCCACCTTCGCGCGGGTCTGCGGGGCGCCCAGGCGGATCGGGAAGCGGCCGTCAGCGCCTATGACGGCGCGGTCACCGAGGCCTTTCACCAAGTGGCCGACGCCGCCGCGAGCGAGCATGCCCTGGCCGGGCGCCTGAAGGATTCTCAGCTGGCCCTTCAGCGCTATGAACAGGCCTATAATATCGCGCGCCTGCGCTACGAGGGCGGCCTTTCCACCTATCAGTCGGTGCTGCTGGTGGAGAATTCCGTCCTCGCCGAGCGCCGGATCGTCACCGACCTGCAAAGCCGGGCCCTCGTCCTTGATATCCGCCTCGTCCGCGCTCTGGGTGGCGGCTTCGCGCAATCCTGACTTCTCGCCCAACGAAACGGCCTCCGAAAGAAAAGGCTTAAGCAATGCCCGATACCGGGGACATCATGACCGAAAGCCGCCTCGTCGGCGCGGCGCCCGTCGCCCCCCGCCGCAGCCCGCGCGCGCTTCTCCTGAGCGGTCTGGCCGCCCTGGTGGTCGTGGGCGCGGTGATCTGGGGGCTCTATTACCTCCTGGTCTCCTCCCACTATGTCTCCACCGATGACGCCTATGTGGGCGCCGATACCGCTGAGATTACCCCGCTGATCTCTGGCCAGGTGATCGGTCTGCCGGTGGTGGAGACCCAGGCGGTCAAGGCCGGCCAGACGGTGCTGGTTCTCGATCCGGCGGACGCCCAGGTCGCGGTGGACCAGGCCAAGGCGGCCCTCGCCCAGGCCGAGCGTCAGGTGCGTGGTTATTTCGCCAATGACACGGCCCTGGCCGCCCAGGTGGCCGCCCGCCACGCCTCCGTCGCCCAGGCCGACGCCCAGATCCTCAGCGCCCAGTCCGACCTCGACCGCGCCAAGACCGACCTCGATCGCCGTCAGGCCCTGGCCAAGTCCGGCGCCGTCTCGGGCGATGAGCTGACGACGGCCCAGAACCGTTTCGCCACCGCTCAGGCGGCTCTCGCCTCGGCCAAGGCCGCGCGCGCCGCCGCCATCGCCAATCAGGGCGCCGCGGCCGGATCGCGGGAGATCAATGAGGCCCTGATCGCCGGGACGGATGTGGATGATAATCCCGATGTTCAGGCCGCCAAGGCCCGGCTCGCGGCGGCGGAGCTGATGCTGTCGCGCACGGTGATCAAGGCCCCCATCGACGGGATCCTCTCCAAGCGCGCGGTGCAGATCGGCCAGCAGGTCCAGCCCGGCGCCGTGACCATGCAGATCGTGCCGACGTCCAGCATGTATGTGGACGCCAATTTCAAGGAGGTTCAGCTCGCCAAGGTGCGGCCGGGCGACAGCGTTATCCTCACCAGTGATCTCTATGGCGACGGTGTGAAGTTCCACGGAACGGTGAGGGGCGTCTCAGGCGGCACGGGCTCTGCCTTCTCGCTAATTCCCGCCCAGAACGCCTCGGGCAACTGGATCAAGATCATCCAGCGCCTGCCGGTGCGCGTGGTCCTCGACCCGGCCGAGCTGCGCGCCCATCCCCTGCGCGTGGGCCTTTCGATGAAGGCGACGATCAAAGTCAGCCCCACGCGGTACTGACGCAGGGCGATCGGGTGAACGGCCATGTCAGCATATCCTGCTCTCATTCTTAGGAGCGTGGGCGTCTCGCCCGCGGCTTTTCTTTCCGCATTCACCGCGCGCGCCTATGGGCTAAGACGCGGGCGAGACGCCCACGCTCCGAAGAGGCGCTTCGCCCGATCGCCCGGGGTACTCACGGCGAACGCTCTCGGGAGGGCCCGCGCGTGAGCCAGACTCATTCAACGGCGGCCGACGATGTCGGCCTGCCGCCCCTGGCGGGCATCGCCCTGGCGGTGACGGCCCTGGCGCTCGGGCTGGGCACCTTCATGCAGGTGCTCGACACGACGATCGCCAATGTCTCCATCCCCACCATCGCCGGCGATCTGGGCGTCAGCGCCGACCAGGGCACCTGGGTGATCACCTCCTTCGCCGTGGCCAATGGCATTTCGGTGCCGCTGACCGGCTGGCTCATGGGCCGTTATGGGGTGGTGCGGACCTTCCTGGCCTCGGTGGCCCTTTTCACCTTCGCCTCCTTCCTCTGCGGGATTTCCTGGAACCTGCCGACCCTGATCATCTTCCGCATTCTGCAGGGGGCGGTGTCGGGGCCGATGATCCCCGGCTCCCAGGCCCTCTTGATCTCAATCTTTCCGCCGGCCAAACGGGGCACCGCCATCGCCCTCTGGTCCATGACGACCCTGGTGGCGCCCGTGGCCGGTCCCCTGCTGGGGGGGTATATTTCCGACAACTATAGCTGGCCCTGGATATTCTTCATCAATGTGCCCGTCGGGGCGACCTGCGCCTTCTTCTGCTGGCGCGGCATGAAGGGGCGCGAGACGCCCACCCGCAAGGTCCCGGTGGACAAGACCGGATTTGCTCTGCTGATCGTCTGGGTGGGCGCCCTTCAAGTGATGCTCGACACGGGCAAAGACGCCGACTGGTTCAATTCCCCCGCCATCATGGTCATGGCCCTCGTGGCCGCCATCGCCTTCGTGGCCTGGGTGATCTGGGAGCTGACGGAAAAGAACCCCATCGTCGACCTCTCCCTCTTCAAGTCCCGCAACTTCGCCGTGGGATGCTTTCTGACCTGCATCAGCTATGGCGTCTTCTTCGGCAACAATGTCCTGCTGCCCCTCTGGCTGCAGACGCGGCTCGGCTATATCGCCACCTGGGCCGGCATGGTGGCGGCGCCCAGCGGGGTCGTGGCCGTGCTCCTCACGCCCTTCGCCGCCCGGATCATGAGCCGGATCGACGCGCGATGGGCGGCCACGGCCTCGATGCTGCTCTTCGGGGTCTCGTTCTGGATGCGCTCGCTCTATCCGCCGGATGCGAGCTTTGGCGTCTTGATCATGCCCCTTCTGGTTCAGGGCACGGCCATGAGCATCTTCTTCATCTCATTGATCACCCTGACCCTGAACGGGATCTCCGGATCCCAGATTCCCAAGGCCACGGGCCTGACCAACTTCACCCGCATCACCGCCGGCGGTTTCGGCGCGTCCCTGACCACCACCTTCTGGGATCGCGGCGCGTCGCTCAATCAGACGCGTCTTTCGGAAATCGCCCCCAGCAATGGCCAGAGCTGGCTCGCGGCGGTGGATGGTCTGCGCCACATGGGCCTTGATCGCGCCCACGCCCTGGGTGTCATCACCGCCCAGTTCGTCAACCAGGCCTATCTCCTGGCGACCCTGGATTTCTTCCGGGTCTCCGCCTGGCTGATGATCCTGATGGCCCCCCTCGTCTGGCTCACCCGCCCCGCCCGGGGCGGCGGCGGAGGGGCCGTGGCCGCGGATTAGAGATCGATAGCGGCATGTCTTGCCCTATCGGATGAGCACGATCTCGGCCCCGACCTGAGCCGATATGGCGCGCCACTGCCGGTCCGCTGTCCAGGCCGGCAGTCCCGCGCGAACCGCCAGCGCGAGGCAGAAACGGTCGCCCAGCGATAGGCCGGCCTCGGCCGTGATGGCCCTCAGATGGCCCGCCAGTCTGGCCAGATCCGCGTCGGCGGCGATGATCGTGATTGGAAGAGGGCTCAACATGGCGTCAACCGCCGACGCCGGCATGCCCGCGTGGATAAAGTAGCTCACAACCTCCGCATAATTGGCCGCGCTTATGCATGAAGCCACCAGGACTTCCGCCACCTTCGCCCCGCCGGGCTCATCCTTTAGAAGTGCGAGGAGGGCGGAGGCATCCAGAACAATATCGCTCATTCCCCGCTATCGGCGCGTCGGCTCGCCAGGAAGGAGTCCACTGAGACCTCCGGCTTGCCGCCGGTATAGGCCCTCGCCAGAGCCTGGGCGTGAGCGACGGATTGCGCCACAGTCCGAAGGACGATTCCGTCCGTCGTCTCCTCGACCAAAAGGGCCCCGCCACCCGAAAGGCCGAGACGTTTGCGAAGGTCAGCGGGTAAGCTCATTCTGCCATTCGCAGCGATGGCGACACTAAAAGTCATACACGGCCTCCCAGCACGGATGTTGTCCTAATCCGAGAAGTTGTGCCATATCCGTCGCGACGTGTCACGTTTTGCTCGGCTTGCCGCAGGCGACGTGTGGTATCGCGCGAAGCCGGATTTTCCGGCCTGGGTGATTACGTAAGACCAACGGAGACCAACCAGCTTGACCCTTGACGCGGTGATCTGGGATTTCGGGGGAGTGTTCACCACCTCGCCGTTCGAGGCGTTCAACCGGTTCGAGGCGGAACGGGGCCTGCCGCGGGATTTTATCCGGACGGTCAATGCGACCGATCCCGACTCCAATGCCTGGGCCCTCTTCGAGCGCGCCGAGATCGACGCCGCCGGGTTCGATGCGAAATTCCTGGAAGAATCCACCGCCCGAGGCTGGCCCGTGCGGGGCGCCGAGGTTCTTCCGCTGATCTCCGGGGACGTCCGCCCGGCGATGGTCGAGGCGCTGAAGCTCTGCAAGACGCGATTCAAGGTCGGCTGCATCACGAACAACATGGCCCAGGGTCACGGACCCTCCATGGCGGCGACCTCCCGGGGCGGCGCCAAAGTCGCCGAGATCATGCCGCTCTTTGACCATGTCATTGAAAGTTCAAAGGTGGGCTTACGAAAACCCGATCCACGCATTTATCAGATGATGTGTGAGCGGATCGGCGTGGAGGCCAGGATGTGCGTTTATCTGGATGACCTGGGGGTGAACTGCAAAGGCGCCGCCCAGATTGGCATGACCGCCATCAAGGTGGTGAGCGAGAGCCAGGCCCTGGACGATCTGGAGCGGGCCACCGGTCTGACCTTCGCCCGCGCGCCGGTCGCCTCTTGAGCCGGCCCGATCTGATCGGCGCCGCCCGCGGCCTGGAGGTTCTCACGGGCGAGGACCGCACCGGCTGGTCCGCCCCGCCCGAGCGGGACGCCCTGGCCAAGACCTTCCGCTTCGCCGATTTCAACGCCGCCTTCGGCTGGATGACCCGCGTGGCCCTGGCCGCCGAAAAGCTCGACCATCACCCTGAATGGTTCAATGTCTATGACAAGGTGGAGGTGGTGCTGGCCACCCATGACGCGGGGGGCGTCACGGCGCTTGATCTCACCCTGGCGCGGCTGATGGATGACGCGGCGGGCGCAAAGGCGTAAGACTGTCGTCTTGTTTTCACGGGCCAATTGCCGCCCCGTGCGGCGGAAACTGGGCCATGGCGCCCCATTGGCGCCAACATCCCTAGGCAAGCGTCCCCATATGATGCGCAGGCGTGGGGGTGCGCGTCGCGGGCATAAGGTAAGAGAATAGGGCCATGGCCAACATCACCCTCGTAGACGATGACGAAAACATCGTGGCTTCCGTCTCCCTGGCGCTTGAAAGCCACGGGCATGAGGTCAAGGCCTTTTTCGACGGGGCCGCGGGCCTCGCGGGTCTTGAAAACGATCCGCCGGATCTCGCCATTCTCGATGTCAAAATGCCGAGGCTTGATGGCATGGAGGTCCTGCGGCGCCTGCGTCAGTCCAGTTCGGTGCCGGTGATCATCCTCACCTCCAAGGACGACGAGATCGACGAGCTTCTCGGCTTCAACCTCGGCGCCGACGACTATATCCGCAAGCCGTTCAGCCAGAGGCTGCTCATCGAGCGGGTGAAAGCCGTGCTCCGCCGGGCCAATCCCGAGGAGGATGAGCCCGTGGGCGCTCAGGCCGCCGCCGCGGCCGACAACCGCGCGATCAAGCGCGGCCGACTGACCCTCGACCCCGCCCGCCACGACTGCCTGTGGGACGGCCATCCGGTTCGCCTGACGGTGACCGAGTTCCTGCTCCTTCAGTCCCTGGCCCAGAGGCCGGGCTTCGTGAAGAGCCGCGACAACCTTATGGACGCGGCCTACGAGGATCAGGTCTATGTGGATGACCGCACCATCGACAGCCACATCAAGCGCATGCGCAAGAAGTTCCGCGAGGTCGATAATCGTTTCGACGCCATCGAGACCCTCTATGGCGTCGGCTATCGCTACCGCGAGGCCTAAACCCGCCCGCCCCGCGCGACGTACCCTATCCCGTCATCCCGCGCGCAGCGGAGCGGAAATGCGGGGCCCAGGGGACTGGTTGCTGAATTGCGGTTCACGAATCCTGACCTTCGTTCCGGTCCCCTGGGTCCCGGCTCGCGGCTACGCCTTGGCCGGGATGACGACTGAGGGCCTAGGCAGGGCCGCGTCTCCGCATGTCTGAAACCCGCCCCCCCAACCGGGAGCCCACCCCTTTGGAATCGCCAGGCGCGCGCGGCTGGCTCCTGGGCTCGCGTCTGGGGCGGCTGATCATCATCCTTAACCTGCTGGGTCTGGCCGTGCTCATCGGCGGCTCGCTTATTGTGGATGAACTTCGCCAGGGCCTCGTCCAGGCACGGCTGGATAGCCTTCGCACCCAGGGCGAACTCATCGCCAATGTCATCGACCAGGCCGCCACATCCGGCGACCCCGCGCCGAGCCTCCAGCCCGACATCGCCAATGGCGTCCTGGGCGATCTTTTTATTCCCCACTCTCAGCGCGCCCGCCTCTATGACGCCCACGCCCATCTTCTGGCCGATTCGGACGTGGTGGCCGACAAGGTAGAGTCCGGCGACCTGCCGCCGGTGAAAAAGACCGGCCGCTCCGCCGGGCGAGGGTTTCTCGGATGGGAAGGTCTCTGGGACGCCCGCCAGGAGGAGAAGGCGCGCGGAGAACTTGATCGGGAGATCGGCGCCGCCCTGGCGGGTCAGACCGTCACCGACGTGCGCGTGGATCAGGATGGCCGGCGGGTGGTTTCCGTGTCGATCCCCCTGCGCCATGTGCGCCAGGTTCTGGGCGTCCTGACCCTGGAGGCGAGCGACGTGGACCGCGTGATCGCCGCCCAGAGGCGCGCCCTGATCCCCTTCATCCTCATCGCCGTGGCCGTGGCCGTGGGCTCCTCGATCCTGCTGACGCGGCTGATCGCCGTCCCCGTCCTGCGCCTGGCCGCCGCCGCGGACCGGGTCCGCCTATCCCGCGCCCGGGCCATCGCGCTTCCCGATCTGGCCAGTCGCCGCGATGAGCTGGGGGATCTGGCCAGGTCCCTGGAATCCATGACCCAGGCCCTGACCGCCCGGATGGTGGCCATCGAGCGCTTCGCCGCCGATGTGGCTCACGAACTTCGCAACCCCATGACCTCCATCCGCTCGGCGGTGGAGACCCTGGAGATCGTCAAGGCCGACAGCGCCCGCCAGCGTCTGGTGGGCATCCTGCAGCAGGACGTGGACCGCCTCGACCGGCTGATCACCGATATCTCCAACGCCTCGCGTCTGGATGCGGAAATGGCCCGCGATTCCCCCGAGAGGCTCGACATCGGGCGCGTGGCCGCCGACATCTGCGAATTCTACGAGGCGACGGTGAAGACCGGCCAAGCCCACGTGCGCTACATGCCGCCGGAGGGCGCCGAGCCGACTCTGGTCATCGGCCGAGAGGGCCCCTTAAGTCAGGTTCTGCGCAACCTCATCGACAATGCCCGCTCCTTCAGCCCGGCGGGCGGGGAGGTCAGGGTGGCCATCCGTCATACCCGCGATGAGGTGACGGTCCGCGTGGATGATGATGGCCCGGGCGTGCCGCCGGACAATATGGAAACCATCTTCGAGCGCTTCTACACCTCCCGCCCCAAGGGCGCGGCCTTTGGCGGGAATTCCGGGCTCGGCCTCGCCATCGCCCGCCAGATTGTCGAGACCCATGGCGGCCGCATCTGGGCCGAGAACCGGGTGGCGGATGGGGAGGTGAGGGGGGCCAGCTTCGTGGTGGCTCTCTCCCGGGCGCGATGACCGGGCGGTTCGAGGTCCGTCACGCCGGCCTGATCGCCCTGCGCCAGGGGGGCTTCTGGACCGGCGCCCTGATCACCGGTCCCTCGGGATCAGGCAAGAGCGATCTGGCCCTGCGCGCTTTGGGTCTGGGCTTTCGCCTGGTGGCCGATGACCGCGTTGTTCTCTTCGTCTCCGGGGGGCGCCTCTGGGGCCGCGCGCCCACCCCCATCAGCGGGCTTCTTGAGCACCGGGGCCTGGGCGTTCTGGCCGAGCCGAGCCTCCTTCTGGCGCGCGTGGCCCTATGGGTGCGCTGCGAAAAACCGGAGATCGCCCTCGAACGCCTGCCCGATCCGTGCGTTCAATCTCTCTTGGGAATTCGAATTCCTGTCCTGGATCTCCATCCCCTGGAGGATTCCGCGCCTGCGAAACTACATCGCGCACTGCTGCATCTTGGAGGATAGCGCGGGACAGCGTATCAAGCACGCCGCGCACCGCCTGGCTGACGCCGCGATGTATAAAGGATTGCGCTCTTGGGGCTGCTAATTTGATCGGGCTCGTCATTGTGACGCATGGCCGCCTGGCCGAGGAATTCGTGCGCGCCATGGAGCATGTGGTGGGTCCGCAAACCGCGGTCGCCGCCATCTGCATCGGCCCCGACGATGACATGGAGCGGCGGCGCCGTGACATCCTAAAAGCCTGCCAGAGCGTCGATTCCGGCAAGGGCGTCATCCTGCTCACCGACATGTTCGGCGGCACCCCCTCCAATCTGGCCATCTCAGTGATGGAGCAGACGAGGGCCGAGGTCATCGCCGGCCTGAACCTGCCCATGCTGATCAAGCTGGCCAGCGTGCGCGGCCGGGAATCCATGCAGACCTGCGTGAGCTGGGCCCAGGAGGCGGGCCGCAAATACATCTCCGTGGCGTCCTATCTTCTGGCCGGCGAGAAGTGATCGCCGGAAAAACGGTCGAGATCGTCAACGAACGGGGGCTGCACGCCCGGGCCTCGGCCAAGTTCGTGAAGCTCGCCAGCACCTTCCAGGCCGCCGTCCAGGTCACCCGCGATGACCAGACCGTCGACGCCCTCTCCATCATGGGTCTCATGATGCTGGCCGCCGGCCCCGGCGCCACGATCCATATCGAAGCCCGCGGCGTCGACGCCGACGCCGCCGTCGCGGCCCTGGCCCACCTCGTGGACATGAAATTCGAGGAAGATCGGTAACTTCGGAAGCGGTCACATAAAGATATCTTTATATCCCGGTTGCGGCGGTTCCGGCCCCGGTCTATAGAGCCGCGTCCCCCCAAAAGGAGCAAAGCGCCCGTGGCCGACTATCTCGTGAAAGACATCTCCCTCGCCCCGTGGGGTCGCAAGGAAATCGAGATCGCCGAGACGGAAATGCCGGGCCTCATGGCCGTGCGGGCGGAATTCGGCAAGGATCAGCCGCTGAAAGGCGCCCGCATCGCCGGCTCCCTGCACATGACCATCCAGACCGCGGTGCTGATTGAGACCCTTCAGGCCCTGGGCGCCGAGGTTCGCTGGGCCTCCTGCAACATCTTCTCCACCCAGGATCACGCCGCCGCCGCCATCGCCGTTACGGGGACGCCGGTCTTCGCCGTGAAGGGCGAGAATCTCGAGGAATATTGGGACTATGCCCACAAGATCTTCGAGTGGGCCGATGGGGGCTATCCCAATCTGATCCTGGATGACGGCGGCGACGCGACCCTCCTGACCGTTCTGGGCCCCAAGGCCGAGGCCGATCCCTCGGTGCTCGACAAGCCCGAAAACGAGGAGGAAGAGGCGCTCTACAAGGTCATGAAGCGCTACCTCAAGGAAAAGCCCGGCTTCTACACAGCGATCCGCGCGGCCATCAAAGGCGTCTCGGAAGAGACCACCACGGGCGTTCACCGCCTCTATCAGATGTCCGAACGTGGCGAGCTGCCCTTCCCGGCGATCAATGTGAACGACAGCGTCACCAAGTCCAAGTTCGACAATCTCTATGGCTGCCGCGAGAGCCTGGTGGACGCCATCCGCCGCGGCACCGACGTGATGCTCGCTGGCAAGGTCGCCGTGGTCTGCGGCTATGGCGATGTGGGCAAGGGCTCCGCCGCCTCCCTGCGCCAGGGCGGCGCCCGGGTCATCGTTACCGAGATCGACCCCATCTGCGCCCTGCAGGCGGCGATGGAAGGTTACGAAGTCCAGACCCTGGATGACGTGGCCGGCTCGGCGGACATCTTCGTCACCGCCACCGGCAACAAGGACGTGATCACCGTCGATCACATGCGGGCGATGAAGAACAATTCCATCGTCTGCAATATCGGCCACTTCGATTCGGAGATCCAGATCGCAGGCCTGCGCAACTTCAAGTGGGACGAGATCAAGCCCCAGGTCCACCATGTGGAATTCCCGGACGGCAAGAAGATCATCGTCCTCTCCGAAGGGCGCCTGGTAAACCTCGGCAACGCCACGGGCCACCCGAGCTTTGTGATGAGCGCCAGCTTCACCAACCAGACCCTGGCCCAGCTCGAATTGTGGACCAACGCCAAGGCCTATGAGACCAAGGTCTATACGCTGCCCAAGCACCTCGACGAGAAGGTGGCCATGCTTCACCTCGGCAAGCTCGGCGCCAAGTTGACCCAACTGCGCCCCGACCAGGCCTCCTATATCGGCGT
>Ga0116230_10004043_pt1 | contig 14351 bp, 14 predicted proteins | sample S1TSphfallax_3_FD_88678 | JGI IMG/M metagenome (GOLD analysis project Ga0116230, IMG submission 88678) | Host-associated microbial communities from peat moss isolated from Minnesota, USA - S1T2_Fd - Sphagnum fallax MG | ecosystem: Host-associated > Plants > Peat moss > Unclassified | place... | reverse complement strand
GGATGCGCCGGCTTGGTGCCCTCGCGCTCGTACAGCTCATCCAGGCTGCCGCCGGACCAGAACTGATCCTCGAACCGGTTCGCGTCCCGGTTCACGCGGCGCAGCGAAATGCTCTTCTCGATGATGATCGCCCACACCCAGACGCTGGCGAGCAACAGGATCAGCATCACCAGCTTCACCACGATATCGGCCTCCAGGAACAAGCCCCAGAGCGAGAGATCGGGCGTCGGTGCCCCCAGACCCGCCGCGTTAACCGTCTGATCCACGTCTCAAACCCCTTTCCAAATCTATCCCAGCGCCGCCAGCATCCGGTTGCGCCAGAATTCAGGCAATCTCGCGGCGTGGCCGTCCGCGACCCGGACGCAGCCGAGCCGGACTTCCAGCACGGCCAGCGAGTCGCTGTCGCGCGCAAAATCTTGTCGAAGCGTTGCCGAGGCCCCGCCGACATTTTTCACGCGCGTTGTAATGGTAATTTCCTCGTCCAGCCGCGCCGGGCGCAGATAGTCCAGAACCGCGCGGCGCACCACGAACTGCACGCCGTGCTGGGCCACCATATCCGCATGGGGGGTGCCTTGCGCGCGCAAGAATTCCGTGCGGGCCCGCTCCGCGAAGGCCAAATAGTTGGCGTGATAGACGATGCCGCCGGCATCGGTGTCCTGATAATACACGCGCAGTTGGTAATGATGGCTCATCGGTCGGGGGGTAGAAAATCCGGCTGATCCGGGCCTTTTTGCGGCGGTTTCAGGCCCAGATGGCGCCAGCCGGGGTCGCCCAGCATCCGGCCGCGGCTGGTGCGGACCAGAAAGCCTTCCTGGATCAGATAGGGCTCGACCACGTCTTCCAGCGTGTCCCGCGCCTCCGCCAGCGCCGCCGCCAGCGTCTCCACACCCACCGGCCCGCCGTGATGATAGTCCGCCAGCCGCCGCAGATAGCGGATGTCCATGGCGTCTAGCCCGGCATGGTCCACGTCCAGCCGGGTCAGCGCCGCATCCGCGGCGTCGCGGTCGATCATGTGCAGCCCCGCGACCGCGCAGAAATCGCGAATCCGGCGGGTCAGCCGGCCGGCGATCCGCGGCGTGCCGCGCGATCGCTTGGCGATCTCCGCGGCACCCTCTGGCGTCAGCGCCATCGCCAGCTTCTCCGCCATGCGCGCGACGATCCGCGTCAGCTCCGCGGTGGTGTAAAAGATCAGCCGCAGCGGTATCCCGAAGCGGTCCCGCAAAGGCGTGGCCAGCAGGCCGGAGCGCGTGGTGGCTCCCACCAGCGTAAAGGGCGGCAGATCGATCCGCACCGTCCGCGCCCCCGGCCCCTCGCCGATGATCAGGTCGAGCTGGAAATCCTCCATCGCCGGGTACAGGATCTCCTCGATCGCCGGCTGCAGACGATGGATTTCGTCGATGAACAACACGTCGTTGGGCTGCAGATTGGTCAGAATGGCCGCCAGATCGCCGGACCGCTGGATGACCGGGCCGGAGGTGGCGCGGAATCCCACGCCCAGCTCGCGCGCGACGATCTGCGCCAACGTGGTTTTGCCCAGTCCGGGCGGTCCGTGCAGCAAGACATGATCCAGCGCCTCTCCGCGGCTCTTCGCGGCGGCGATGAATACGGCAAGATTTTCACGGCTGGCTTGCTGGCCGGTGAATTCCGCGAGAGTTTGCGGCCGCAGTGAAATCTCCGCGCCATCCTCGGCCGCCCGCTCGCCGGACACCATGCGCTCCTCGCTCATGACGTTCCGCTGGCCTGACAAGTAGGGTGGGTTACCCGCGCGCGAATATCTATATTCGCGCGCGCGTAACCCATCGATGCTAGCGCCAGCAATTTGGCTGTCATTTCGCCAGCGCCTTCAACCCGGCCCGGATCAGCACATCCAGCGCCGCGTCCGGCCCATGCTGCGCGGCCGCACTCGCCAGCGCCGCCTCCGCCTCGAACCGTCGGTAGCCCAGATTGGTCAGCGCGGACAACGCATCCGCCGCCGCGCCGGATGCCGGCACGCCGGCCGGTATCGGCAAAGCGCCGCCGCCCGGCATGGTCGCCACCCGCTCCCGCAATTCCGAGAGCAGCCGCATCGCCAGTTTCGGCCCCACGCCGGGCGAGCGGGTCAGCGCCGCGCGGTCCCCGGTGGCGATCGCGGCGATCAACTGGTCCGGGGACAGCGCCGAGAGCAGCGCCAGCGCCACCTTCGCGCCGACGCCCTGCACGGTGGTCAGCAGCCGGAACCAGTCGCGCTCCGCCGAGGTCGCAAACCCGTATAGCGCAATCGCGTCTTCCCGGACCTGCGTCTCGATCAGCAAACTAGCGGTGCCGGCATTCGGCAGCGCCCCCAGCGTGCGCGTGGACGCGAAAACCAGATAGCCGACCCCGCCGACGTCAATAAGACAGCTGCCGTCGGCAATGGCGTCCACGATTCCGCGCAGCCGCGCGATCACGCGGGAACCTTCCAAACCGCATGGCTGGCCCGATGATGCGCATGGCAGATCGCCACCGCCAGCGCATCCGCCGCGTCCGCGCGTTTCTGCGCCGCCCCCGGCAGCAGCCGCCGCACCATCAGGCCGACCTGGATCTTGTCAGCGTTGCCGGTGCCGACCACCGCCATTTTCACCGTTTTCGCGCCATATTCGAATACCGGGATGCCTCGCCGCGCCGGCGCCAGCAGCGCCACGCCGCGCGCATAGCCCAGTTTCAGAGTCGCGGTCGCGTTGCGGTTGACATAGGTTTCCTCCACCGCCGCCTCGTCCGGCGCGTGCAGCCGCAAAATCTCCGCCAGCGCGTCATCCAGCGCCTTCAGCCGCAGCGGCACATCCGCGATATCCGCCGTGGAAATCACCCCATCCGCCACATGGCGCAGCCGGCTGCCCTCGGAGTCCACAATGCCCCAGCCGGTGAACCGAAGGCCCGGATCGATGCCGAGCAAACGAATCATTATGCCGAAAGCCTCTGCATCACGTCCTCGGAAATCTCGTAATTGGCGTAGACGTTCTGAACGTCGTCATCATCTTCCAGCACATCCAGCAATTTCAGCACCGCCGCCGCGGTCGTCTCGTCCAGCGCGGTGGTGGTGTTGGGCCGCCATTCGATCCGCGCCTCCGCCGGCGCCCCGAATTTTTGCTCCAGCGCGTCCCGGACGGCGAAAAAATCATCCATGCCGCAAGTGATTTCATGGCCGTCCGCGTCGCTTTGCGCGTCATCCGCCCCGGCCTCGATGGCGGCTTCCAGCATGGCTTCCGCATCCGCGGCCTCCGGCGGATAGCGCACCACGCCGAGCCGCGTGAACATGAAGGACACCGAATTGGTCTCGCCCAGCGCCCCGCCATGCTTGTTGAAGGCGGAGCGGAGCACGGCAGCGGTGCGGTTGCGGTTATCCGTCAGCGCCTCCACGATCACCGCGACCCCGGCCGGGCCGTATCCCTCATAGCGCACCGCCTGATAATCCTCGGTCGCGCCCGTGCCGGACGCCTTTTTGATGGCGCGGTCGATCGTATCCCGCGTCATGTTGGACTTCAGCGCGGCGGCCACCGCCGAGCGCAGCCTCGGGTTAGCCGCCGGGTCCGGCAACCCCTCCCGCGCGGAGACGGTGATTTCGCGGATGATCTTGGCGAATACCCGGGCGCGCTTGGCATCCTGCGCGCCCTTGCGGTGCATGACGTTCTTGACATGGGAATGGCCGGCCATTTGAGGGTATTAGCAGCCCTGCCCGCGCCGCGGCTAGACGTTGACAGATTTGGTCAGGCCGGCCTATCGGATGCCCCCGGCCGGTTCAGGGCGCGTAGCTCAGCGGTAGAGCATTCGCTTCACACGCGAAGGGTCACAGGTTCAATCCCTGTCGCGCCCACCATCTGACATTTCAGGCCGGTCTCGTCCGGCGTTGTTTTCCGCGACGTTCGGGGACACGCCCAAGGCGTGAAACGGGCCTATCGGCTCGCTTATATCATCGGCTTTGTCGGCGCCCGGACTACATCGTCGGGTGCGCCGTTTGGTCGCCAAGACTCGTCCGCCGCTTCGCGTTCCGCGCGACCTGTCGCATCGGTGGTACGCGTATCGACGATCAGGCCGTGGCGACTCTCAATGAGGAAATATCTCTGCGAAGCCGCGCGGATGCGCTCTGATCGTAATGTTTTTCACCCAAACTGCGCGGCGATGTCCAGCAAGTGCATGGCCGTGACTTCCGGTGTCGCATAGAATGGCGAGTGGTCGGTGTCGATGGCGTAAACGGCGCGGCAGGGCGACGCGGCTTGCATGGAGCGCTGCAAAGTTAGCGGGATGATGCGGTCGCGCCAGCACTCGATGTAGATGCGCGGCACGCTGCCGAAATTCGCGTCACTCAGGGCCGCTGGTGTTCGTAGCGGCCCCAGCGGCTGCGGCTGCATGCGCGAGACCGCGAGATCAGCCCATTCGGGGGGTGTTTCGCTATAGAGGAAGGCGCGGGCATCTTCCGGTTTGGCCGTGATGTAGGCGCCGTCTTGTGATGGATGGAGCGTGATTCTGTCGCGCTGGTCCGGCACGCCATCGCCGCGCGTAAGGTCGAAAGCCGAAAGGCCATTACCGGGCAGCAGTGCGGTGAGATAGACCAATGCCGCGATGTCGCGCGGCGCGGCTTCCGCGGCCTGGCTGATGACCATGCCGCCGAGGCTATGGCCCACCAGTATGGATTTGCCCGGCTGACGATGCAGCAGGTCAACGGTGAAGCGGCTCCACGCTTCCAGGGTGACGGCGGCGGGGGGAAGGCTCGCGTCTCCCATGCCCGGCAGGTCAGGCGCCGCGACGTGATGGCCATGGCGCGTCAGCAACGGCACCACACGCTCCCAGCACCAGCTGGCATGCATCGCGCCATGAATGAGAACGAAGTTAGCCATGGCCGCGGCTACCCGAACTCATGGCGGCGTGTCGCCCGCGGTAAACTTGAATTGCTTGCACCGGCGATCCTCCATTACGAGATTTCTTTTAAAAGAACGTTCCGCAATTGTCTTTCTTCCTGAAACTAGGCCCATATTTACCGTCGGCCACAAGCGATTTTTTGGTATAGATGAATGACCGACCACCATCCTATCCAAATTCCTTTAACGCACGGCCCCCGAGACCTTCGCCTTCGCCAAACGCCGCGCCTGGGTTCATACGCGGAGGGCTTATCGTCCCTTCCACACTGGCGCGCGCTTTTCCAGAAAGGCGCGCGGTCCTTCGGCGTAATCTTCCGTCGCGCAATTGGCGGCAAGAATTTCGGCTGACTTTTGGAACGCCGCCGCATCGTCCAGATATCGTGTTGCCAGAATGGCCTTTCGGCTATGGCGCACGCTCATCGGCGCATTGGCGATGATGCGGCCGGCCAGTTTCAGCGCGCCGTCCAACGCTTCCCCGGGCTCGGTCAGGATGTTGACGATGCCCCAATTCGCCGCGGTTTCGGCATCGATCGGATCGCCGGTCAACGCCAGTTCCATCGCGATGTTCGGCGGCAGATGCCGCGCCAGCCGGAACAACCCGCCGGCGCCGGCGATCAGCCCGCGTTTGACTTCCGGTATCCCGAATCGCGCTGCTTTCGAGGCAACCACCATGTCGCACGCCAGAACAATCTCGCAGCCGCCAGCCAAGGCGGCGCCATCCACCGCGGCGATGATCGGCTTCTCACGATCGCGCCAGACGATGCCACCGAACCCGCCGCGCGCGGTGCTGATCTGACCACCTTGCCCGTCCACCGCCGCCTTGAGATCGGCGCCGGCGGAGAATACCGGCCCATTACCGGCGAGGATGCCGACCCAGAGCGCCGGGTCATGTTCCAACTCATCGATCGCCGCTTCAATGCCGCGCGAAACTTCGCCGTTGATGGCGTTGCGAACCGCGGGACGGTCAATGGTGATGATGCCGACATGCCCATCTCGCTTGAAATGGACCAACGGATTGTCTTCCGCCAACTGCGTCTCCCTCAAACTAATTGATCCGCCGGCCCGCCGCTGGCCAATAGTGTTGGCGCAGGGTGTGCTTGGCGATCTTTCCGACCGCGGTCAGCGGCAGTTCCGTTACGAAATCGACGGTTTTCGGCAATTTATAGCCGGCGATCATCGGCCGCAAAAACGCGATCAGCCCGGCGCCATCGAGCACCGAGCCATCGCGCCGAATCACGATGGCCTTGACCTCTTCGCCCCATTTTGCGCTCGGCACGCCGATTACCGCGGCGCGCACCACATCCGGATGCGCGCTGATCGCGGATTCCACCTCGGCGGGATAGATATTTTCCCCTCCGGAAATGATCATATCCTTCTTCCGGTCGACCAGAAACAGATAGCCGCTTGCGTCCAAGAACCCCATGTCGCCGGTCAAATACCAGCCGTCCTTGAAAACCTCGGCGGTGGCGGCCGGCCGCTTCCAATAACCGGCGAACAAGGTGGCGGAACGAAGCTCGATCTCGCCGATTTCTCCAACATCGCAGACGGTCCCGTCGGTCTTGACCGTGCGAACCTGCACATTCGGATAAGGCCGGCCGCAGGAGAGCAAAACAGGGCTGCCGGGGTAATGGTCCTCCGGCGCCAGATAGGTGGCGGAGGCGCTGTTCTCGGTCATTCCGTAATTCTGCAGAAAGCCGCAGGAAAAATTCGCCAGCATCCGCGCCAGCAGGCTTTCCGGGATCGGCGAGGCGCCATAGGCGATCAGCCGCAGGCTGGACAGATCAATCCCCCGTTCCACGCTGTCCAGCAATGCCGGCATCAGGGCCGGCAGCACCGTCGCGCGGGTGACCCGATGCGTCGCGATCGCGGCGACGATACTGGGGATATCGACCGTGGCGAGAATCACCAGCGTGGCGCCGGCGAACATTGAGCCGTGCAGCCAGCCGATTCCGGCCAAATGGAACAGCGGCGTCGTCAATAGATTGACATCCGTGTCGAGGCTGATGCAGCCGGGCCCGGCCGCCATCATATTCTCCGGCGCGTAGCAGATCGCGTAGTGGCTGGCCGGCACCCCTTTCGGCTTGCCGGTGGTGCCGCTGGTGTACATCATGATCGCCGGATCATCCGGGCTGATCGACGCAAACGGCGCTTCCGTCCCATGGGCGCGGCAAAACGCCTGATACGCCTGTGCCGTCTCATCCAGACTGTCGAACGCCATGTAAGCGATCGACGGCAACGCGGATTTCAAAACCTCGACGGCGCCGGCAAACTCGACATCGTAGAACAACACGGACAATTCGGCATCTTCGGCAATGGCAATGAGCTCCGGCGGGGCCAGACGCCAGTTCAGCGCCACGGCGGTGGCCCCGGACTTGACGATACCGAACAAGATTTCGACCAAAATATCGGAATTCTTGCCGACCACGCCGATTGTCCCCTGGGCCGGGGAGCCCTGCGCGATCAGCGCATTCGCGACACGGTTGCTGGCCCGGTCCAGTTCTTCGTAGCTGCGTCGCCGGGCACCAAACACCAGAGCGGTTTTGTCCGGATGCCTCGCCGCACCGGCGAACAGCATGTCCCCCACGGCCCTGAATCTGGCCTCGGGGCGCGTCTGGCTCATCACGCGGCCCGCCCGCGACTCAATGCCCGGTACCGGCGCAGATGATAGGCCGAAGACCCGAATTGCGGCTCCATCGCCTTCAATCGCTTCACCGCGCGCCCCACCGGCAGTTCCAGGCTCATGCCCATCGCGCCATGCATCTGGATCGCCTCATGGCCGATCAACCTGGCCGCGTCGGCGGCCTGTACCTTGGCGCCGGACACCGCCGCGCGCCGCTCCGGCGTGCCCGGCCGCTTGCAGAGGATCGCCGCCTTATAGGTCAACGACAGGCTCAGCTCATAGGCCGCATACATATCGACGAGCCGATGTTGCAGCGCCTGGAAATTCGCGAGCGGCTGGCCGAACTGGGTGCGCGTTTTCAGATGGGCGATCGTCTGGTTCAGCAGGCTCGCCATCACCCCACAGGCTTCCGCGCATTGCGCCACCACCGCCAGATCCAGCATGTCGGTGACCGCTTCATCGGCGGCGCCGAGGCCGCCGATGCGCGCTGACGCATCCAACGCCACCCCCTCAAGAGTGACACGAGCGGCAGGCCGGTCATCCATCGTCCAGAACGGCCGCAGCTGGATGCCGGGATAGTCCGGCTTGAGGCAGAACAGAGTCAGGCCCGGTCCCGGCCCGCCGCAGAGAATCAGCAGATGATCGCAGTCCGGCGCCTCGGCCACCACGTCCTGCCGGCCCTCAAGGCGGGTGCGGCCATCATCGCGCATGGTGAGCTTGAACGACGGTTCCGTATTGCCGGGCGCCAGAATATCGCCATCGGCAAAGGCGAATTTCAGTGCGCCGGCCGCGATGGCCGGCAACATCGCCTCCTTCTGGGCGGCGGTTCCGAGCCGGTCGAGCAGCCCCGCCGCGATCACCGCGGTCTCGATCACCGGCGGGCTGGCGCCGGCCCTGCCGATTTCATCCAGGATCGCCAGCGCATCGATGCTGTCGCCGCCCAGGCCGTCAAAGGCTTCCGGCAGCAAGGCCGCAAAGGTTCCGAGCTCGGCCAGTGCCGTCCAAAGCGGCCCGCGCCAGCGCCGCGCCATCTCCCGCGGCTCGGCCTTGCCAGAATGAGCGCCACGCTCGGTCAGGAACCGTCGCAGGTTCGAACGGAATTCGGACTGTATCTCGCTGAAGCTGAAATCCATCGTCAGACCTCGGCGGCCGATTTCAACAAGGATTTGGCAACGATGTTGCGCTGGATTTCGTTCGCCCCGCCAAAGATGGAGCCGGCCCGGTAGAACAGCGCATCCACCACCAGGTGCCGGCCGGCGCCCGAGGGGTGCGCCGGCGCGTCATCATCGGGCCAGACGGCCCCTAGAGGCCCCAGCGCCTCGATTCCGAGCGCATGGATTTTCTGTTTCAGTTCCGAGCCAAGAATTTTCAGGATCGACGCATCGTAATCCCGCGCGGCCCCGCGCGCGGCCGCCTCCATCACCCGCAATTCCAGGATTTCCAGCGAGTCTAGCGCGATTTCCAATCGCGCCAGACGGTTCGCGAAATCATCATCCTCAGCCAGCGTCGCATTGCCACGTGGCTCGGCCGCCGCGATCGTCGCGACGTCATGCAGCACCTGCCGGGTCGCCACCACGTCGGCGATGCCGGAGCGTTCGAACGCCAGCAAGGCGCGCGCCACGTCCCAACCCTTGTGCTCGCCGCCGAGACGGCAACTCACGGGCACCCGAACCTCATCGAAAAACACTTCGTTGAAATGGTGCTCGCCATCGATCGTATGAATCGGGCGCACGGTAATGCCCGGCAGCTTCATGTCGATCAGCAACATGCTGATGCCGGCCTGCGGCCGCGCGGCTTGGGGATCGCTGCGCACCAGACAGAACATTTTTGTCGCGACATGGGCGTAGGTGGTCCAGATTTTCTGCCCGGAAACGACATACTCTTCACCATCGCGCCGCGCCGCGGTTTTGAGAGATGCGAGATCGGAGCCGGCGCCAGGCTCCGAGAATCCCTGGCACCATATATCGGCGCCGCCGATAATCCGCGGCAGATAGTATTCCTGTTGCGCCGGCGTGCCGAACGCGCAGATCAAGGGACCGACCATGCCGATCGCCATGTTCGGTATTTTTGGCGCGCGGCTCTTGCTGCACTCTTCCTTGAAAATATGATGCTGCATGGGCGTCCAGCCAAGCCCGCCATGGGCCGTCGGCCACGCCGCGGTCAGCCAGCCCTTCGCCGCCAGCGCCGCCTGCCATTGCGCCACGATATCCGGCCGCGGACGGTTATCGATATCCGAGACGCCACGCCATTCCGGCTTCAATTGTGCTTGCAGAAACGCCCGGACCTCGGCTTTAAAAGCCAACTCTTCCGGGCTGAGCGTCAGTTCCATACCGTCAATCCGTCGCGCTTGCCGGCCGCCAGAACGGCATGAAAATCTGCGCCGCTTCGTTGACGCAGCTGAAATAGGCCTCCACCTTCATGCCGATTTTCACGTCCTCCAGCGCGCAGCCAGTCACGTTGGACATCATGCGGACCCCCTCCGCGGTATCGATGATCGCGACCACATAGGGCGTGAACGGCACGAAACAGGGTTCGGGATAGTTGCGCCGAATCACGCTGAACGTATGAACCGTCCCCTTCCCCGAGCATTTCACCCACTCGACCTGACCGCCGGTATAGATCGAGCAGGGACGCGGATAGAACTGAAATTTTTTGGTGTCCACGCAAAGCTGCATCCATAATTCGCCGCGCGCGCAGCCGTCATAAAACGGCTGGTTATCGGAATCGACATAGGGAATCGGCCGCCCCGGAATGTCTTTCGCGATATCATCCGAGAGAAACGTCATGGCTGCTCCTTGCCCAGAATAAGCGTGCTGATGCAGGACAAAATACCGCCGGACCCGCAGGCGACCGCCAGCTTCGCATCCGGCACCTGGCGGCTATCGGCCTGGCCGCGCAGTTGCAGCACTGCCTCGATCAGCGTGAACACGCCGCGCATGCCCGGATGACAGGATGACAATCCGCCGCCATCGGTATTGGTCGGCAGGCTGCCGCCGGGACGCAGCTTGCCATCCTCCACGAAGGCACCGCCCTCGCCACGCTTGCAAAAGCCGAGGCCTTCCAAAAGCAGCATCACGGTGATGGTAAAGCTGTCATAGAGCTGCGCGGTGTCGATCTCCGCCGGCGTCACTCCGGCCTGCGCAAACGCCGCCGGCCCGCAAATGGCGGCGGCCGTCGTCGTATAGTCAGGCATCTGGTTGATGCTCCAATGGCTCTGCGCGGTCGCCGAGCCCAGCACGTAAATCGGCTTTTGATTGAGGTCCCGCGCGCGCTCCAAAGTCGTCATGATGATCGCGGCACCGCCATCCGTGACGACGCAGGAATCCCATTTCCCGAGCGGGTCCGCGACGCGCGGCGCATTGACGACATCGGCGATGGTGAGCGGCTCGCGGTTCAGCGCAAACGGGTTGTTGGCGGCATGCAGCCGCGTCGAGACTGCGATTTCCGCCAATTGCTCGAGCGTTGTACCGAATTCATGCATGTGGCGCTGCGCCGCGAGGGCATAATTGCCAAGAATCGTGGGACCATACGGATTTTCATAGCAGCGCGGGGCTTCAACGAATTGATCGGTCCGCTGCTGCCCCAGCGAGCGCCGCTTGTTGGAGCGGAGATCCGAACCATAGGTCATCAGCACCGTGTCACAGATACCCGCTTCGATGACGGTCTTGGCGTGATCGACAAACCCCTGATACGCCGCGCCGCCGATCTGCGAGCCTTCCGCCCAACGATGCTTGATCCGAAAATATTCCGACATGGTGGCGATGTCGTCCACCTGCATGCCGCCGATCCCGACCGACATATAACCGTCCACGTCGGCCAACCGCACACCGGAATCCGCCAAAACCCGTTGCAGCGCCTGGGCGTGATGCCCATGGCTGGTGAGATGCGGCGCCTTCGGATAGTCGCTAAGCCCGACACCAACGATCACCGGCGTACGGTCTGGCCGCATCGGACAGTTCCTTCCCACAAACAGCTTTCGCTGTCTGTATGCCGCTCAATGTGCCATGACAATTACCGAATTGATGCCATGTTGGCAGCTTTCAGGTACCACGGTAGTAAGACCGGATCATGGAACTAAGGCATCTTCGCTATTTTATCGCCGTGGCCGAGGAACTGAACATCAGGCGGGCCGCCACCCGGTTGAATATTTCGCACCCCCCTGTCAGCCGGCAAATTCAGGATCTTGAGCAGGAGGTCGGGGTTGCTCTGATCATCCGCGGCAAACGCGGCGTGACCTTGACGCAAGCGGGCCTGGTGTTTCTGGCGGAAGCGCGGGCGATCGTGGCCCATGCCGCGCAGGCGATCGCGGATGCGCGGGAAGCCCAGCGTGGCATGGCGGGACGGCTGCGGATTTCTTATTCTATCGGCTACCTGGCACCGTCATTGGCACACGCCATAAAGCAATTCAGGGAGCGGTTTCCCAAGGTCAAAATCGATATCCATCAGTTTGATCCGCGCCAGCAAATGGAGGCATTGCAGCGCAACCACGTTGACATCGCCTATGTCGGTCTGCGCTTCCACGCCCTGCAGGAACATATCCATTTCGAATGCATTCAGCAGGTGGAAGTCCATGTTGCCCTGCCCGTCGGCCATAAGCTTCTCCGCGAACGCAAAATCGCCCTGGCAGCGCTTGCCGACCAAGCCTTCGTGTCACTCGGCGGCGTCTTTTACGATTATCGAAGCTGGCTCGAAAAGCTTTGCGCCGGCGCCGGGTATAGACCGAAGATCGTGCATGAGGCTGACACGAGTTCAACGATGTTCGGCCTTGTTTCGGCTGGTTTCGGGATTGCGCTACTGCCGGCGCTGCATGACCCGCCGGCCTCCGAGATTGAATTCCGGCCGATCTCGCCGGAACTTCCGAAGTTTGACTTCAACGTCGCCTGGCGCCGCGACGATACCTCTCCCGCCTTGTGGCATTTCATCGAGATGATCCGTCAGCCAAGTCTGACGAGTTGACCAAGAATTCATCCGCCAGCGCGACGCTGCTCTACGCTAATTGCGACTGACGCCCCTCCCAATATGGCGCGCGGATCAGCTTCTTTTGCAGCTTGCCGGTTGGCAGTCTGGGCAATTCTTCCACGAAATCGACCGTCCGCGGGCACTTCACGTCCGCCAGGCGCGCCCGGCAGTAAGCGATGAGTTCCTCGGCCAAGGCCGTCCCTCGGCCCTGCCAATCTGCTGGCTGGACGATCGCCTTCACTTCTTCGCCGAATTCCTCGTTCGGGACACCGATCACCGCCACATCCATGACGGCCGGGTGGTTGATCAGAACGCTCTCGGTTTCGGCGGGATAGATATTCACGCCGCCAGAGATGATCATGAAATCCTTGCGGTCGGTCAGGTACAAATAGCCTTCATCATCCTGATAGCCAACATCGCCAAACGTCGCCCAACCGTTTCTGTGTTTGGCCGCCCGGGTTTTTTCCGGATCGCCGTGATAGTCGAAGGACATCCCGCCACCGAAATAGATCAGGCCGATCTGGCCCGGCGGGAGCTCATTGCCGTCATCATCGCAGATATGAATGTTGCAGCCAAGCGCTTTGCCGACCGTGCCGGGATGGGCGAGCCATTCTTTTGCCGTAACCAGGCACATACCCACCCCTTCGGTGCCCGAATAGTATTCGACAATCGCATCGCCCCACCAATCGATCATCTGTCGTTTGATCTCGGGCGGACAAGGCGCCGCCGCATGGATCGCAAGCTTCAAGGATGACAAATCGTATTTCTGGCGGATATCAGGGTGCAGCTTGACCAGACGGGCAAACATCGTCGGCACCCATTGGCTGTGCGTGACGCGATGGCGCGCGATCAAGGCCAGGGCGTCCTGCGGTTCGAATTTCTCCATCACGACCAGCGTTCCGCCAAAGCCAATGGCGGCGAGAGAGAATGTCAAGGGCGCGGCGTGGTAGAGCGGCGCTGGCGACAGATAGACCATGTTCTGTTCGAACCCATATGCCGTCTGCATCCGCTGGTCGAACGCCGTGACGCTATCGAACGGTTCCTCCGGAAGCGGCCGCTTGACCCCCTTTGGCCGGCCGGTGCTCCCGGATGAGTAGAAGAACGCACTGCCTTCCGTTGGATCGGCGATCGGCGAGGCTGGCCGCCGCGCGACTTCGTCCTCCAGATTTTGGTAGCCGTCCAATGTGGCGCCGGCGATGAAGCAGCGCAGTTCGGGCGGCAGCTGTGGCCTGGTGGCTTGCGCCACCGCGGCCAGGGCCGCGGTCGTGAAGAAGGCCTTTGCCTGACTATTCGTTACGATATAATAAAGCTCATCGGACTTGAGGCGCGTGCTGACGGGAACAAAGAACAGGCCGGTGCGCGCGGCGGCAAGAGCAAGCTCGATGACCAATGGCCGGTTCTCGATCATGTACGCGATGCAGTCGCCGCGCCGCAAACCGTTGGCGCGCAGCAGATGCGCCAACCGGTTAACATTCGCGTCAAGTTCGGCGAAGCTGACGGTCTCGCCGCTCTGGCCCATGATGATGGCCGGCTTGTCGGGCGTGGACGCCACATAACGGAAGGGATGCATCGCTTCTCCTTGGCGTAGCTGATCTCGTTAGGCGGGAACGAAGGTGATGGGGAGCCGTTTGAGGCCGCTGACGAAGGAACTCTCGATGAATTCCGGCGGCCCCGCGAGCTCCATGGACTCGACCTTTTCGATCAGCGCCCGGAAGAACAATTCGATTTCCAGCCGTGCCAGGTGCGCGCCGAGGCAGGTATGCGGGCCGTAGCCGAACGCCAGATGCGCATTCGGCTTGCGATCGATCATGAAGCGATTTGGTTCCGGAAAAAAATCGGGGTCGCGGCAGGCCGCCGCGTAGGCGAGCAGCACGGACTGGCCGGCCCTGATGGTGGTGCCG
>Ga0116230_10004039_pt1 | contig 14358 bp, 6 predicted proteins | sample S1TSphfallax_3_FD_88678 | JGI IMG/M metagenome (GOLD analysis project Ga0116230, IMG submission 88678) | Host-associated microbial communities from peat moss isolated from Minnesota, USA - S1T2_Fd - Sphagnum fallax MG | ecosystem: Host-associated > Plants > Peat moss > Unclassified | place: USA... | reverse complement strand
GGCCCCAAAGTTGAGATCCCAAGTCCTGAAAACCATGTCCTGAAAACCATATCCTAAAATTTCCCAGGTCTTTTTGCCTGGCCGCCCTGCCCTGCCCCTGCCGCCCTGCCCTGCCCTGCCCTGCCCTGTCTGCCCCTGCACTGCCCAATTTTTGTCCACACAGACAGACGGACACCATGTTTGCTTTAATATATAAGATGCATCAATCATGTTCTCCTGTCCCTTGTTCCCAGTGAAACAAGGGGTGTGTGTCATGCACTGTGGCCTTGCCATTTACAATTTAAAAGTATCTTAAGGCAAAAGAAGAAGACTTATGAAAACTCAAATATTTCAACATGCAAAAATATCATCTTCAAAAAACTCCTCAAACACAAACCAAAACCCTTCCAGACATTATAACTAACTCTGTAACTAATCTCTCAAGTTTCAACACAAGCCAAAATATCATCTTTCAAAAATGCTCATATGAATATAGTCCTATTGTATAGGGGCCAAAATCCCTTAAGCTACTATACCCTATAATAAATCTAAACACTATCCTTGCCTTGGTAGGCAAGGCCAACAAAGGGAACAAAGAAGTTGCCTGAATGACCTGCTCTGGGCTTTCTTGCACTCCATGGGTAAAGTAATTGATGGCCCTATAGTGAACTCTGAACAGAACAAATCCTAGGGCTATGCCTTTGCTTTGGGTCTAAACCCTACACCCTAACACTAGAAGTACCGTGGATGTGATGGATATAAATAGGTGAGGTTCAGGCATCTCTATTTAAGATACCTAGTCATTTAGAACTATAGCTTAAAAGAGTAAGTACTTTGTGTCATGGGCACAAAAATTCACCACAATTGAGGAATTCCCAACTATGTTTTCTTGGGGTCAATCTTGTGATATAGCCATAGTTTTTGTCATCATCCATAGGAAGTTTAGACGAATTTGGCTATAAATGAGACATGCAAACAAGAAATTTGAAGCATCAATTTCTATATTATTGGCTATTACTTGAATCAAGTATAGAATTTTTGTGATTGAATTTTTTTAAATCAAACTCTTTTGATTTTAAAATCTCAAAACTCACTTATTTCAGTTTTCCCTTTCAAATTTTCTTTTTGTTTCCTTTTACCAAAAAAAAATCTTGTAAAACAATCAATTTTCAACATGCTTTAGAATTAGCACAAACTATAATATTTTTAAAAACATGTCTAAACCTAAGTCCCATTGCATAACACAATAATCTAAAACATCACAATATAAGTGAAAAATAATTTTTAAATAATTATTCAAAATATGATCAATAAATATCGATAAGATTGATGCAAATGGCATGGACCAAATTCCCTTGCATTTCACAACTTTTATCATCAATTTTTTCTAAGAAGCCTCTATTGTAAAACTTGAAAAAATGGGGTAATCTTTTGGCTTTCTTTTCTTTTCTTTTCTATTGTTTGCAATTTGTGTAGATTTACTTAATTTCAAAATAACAAATGTAGTTGCACATTCTTCTTCATTTTTTCATTGACAATACAATGTTTGTTTCATCTTTCACATTTGACCATTACATTTGCATTGGAATGGATGGGCCACAAGAATGCATGAGTAAAATGTTATAAAAGGAATTAAAGTACAATTAAGATTAACTCCAAGTGTCTGCCATATAATTGTGTCAATAAATTGCCAAATTCAAATTATTTTCCCCAAATTTATAATTGAAATTGGATTTCAATGTGGCCTTTTTTATTTGGAGAATTTATTTTCCCAATTAAAATTGCTGAATACCAATGTCACAATTAAACAAAAGCCTAAATCACCAACAAAGTTTGCAACTTTGGCATGTAAAAACAACACCTATTCACCCATACATGATTTTTCAAAGATAAAGTCATTTATGTTATCATGAAACATGTCTTGGAATATTTTCACTAACCTTCAAATATGGATGACACCTCAGAATCAAGTGCTATTGGTCTTGAATATTCATAAGGTCATAAAGAATGATATTTTTCATATTTGGGATTGTAACATTGTTGCACCACCCAATTGTGATTAAAATATAATCATTTACAAAGTTGTACAAGGATGATCATCTTTTTAAAGATGCAATTGTATAGTCTTGAAAGAAACCATCAATCAATATTCTTAAAATTAATATCTCTTATCAACTATAATCAACTTATTTCCCAATCAAGTTGTTTGAAATCAAACATTGAAATTTTATTTTATTTTCATAAATAAATCTTTTTTGACAAAAAATAACATTGCTTATTTAAGTTTTCAATCCCACCACATCATGAAATTTATGCCAATTCATATCTATTCTCATGGTTGAAGCATTTATCCATTCATTATCCACCCCCCCCACCCCTCCCTCCCCCCTCCCAATTAAAAAAAAGGGGAAAAAAATTTGTATGATTTTTTTTTAATGGCCTCTTAGCAAAATTAAAATGATTGGAATGAACTAGCACCACTTACACAATGTGCAAGATGGATGGTGTGTCCATATGGATTTTTTTTGGTTTTATTCATGTCCTATAGTTAACTATGGTGCTTAGTTATGCATAACCATCTACATGCATCTATTTCCATAATATCCACCAAGTGTTTTACTTATGTACATATACATAGTAACCATTTACATTTCCCTCTTCATTTATTTATGATACTTGCCCATTTACAAAAGGCATAATCAAAAAGGTTCACACCATTGTTTGTAGCTAGCAAAATTTCACCAATTTGCACCTCCCATTAATTTGTAGTTGCAACACAAGCCTTGTTTGAATCCTTTTTTTTTGGGCCATTGATTTCACCAAATTTTGATGGTTAAGAATTAAGATTAATTAGTTGTTGGATGTAAAGGAGGAATTGGTTATCTATAATGGCTTCTTATCACATCCCATGATTGTGAGTTTTTCACCTATATATTCCAAATTATCTTTCACCTAACAATTCCCACCTAAAAGATGTTGTCACCATTGTGCATTGAAGCATACAATGTAGTTCATCATCTTGTGCATAAATGCACTTATCAAAAATATTTATGGGTATCAATCAAGTATCCATATCTAAATTATCACCTTTAATCATACCTTGATTGAAACCCTAATCATTAGTTGAAATGGTGAGAACCTATGGTTAAAAAAAAGTTTAAAATATTGATACTCGGGTGAGGTAGGTCCCTTTACATGAGTCAAGTACTCAAGGTTATTTGTTACTAGTTGAAATTAGGGTTCGGGTTGAGATTAGGAAGCAACATTACTTTCTAATGACTCATTTATCTTCCTTAAACCCTAATTATTGTGAATAAAAAGGGATTGGAGCCCTTATCTTCATCCTCTTACTTTCTCTTGTTTTATGTGTTGTAAGGTTATAAATTACTTAAGGTTTTTTTTCTCCTTTACTTTCTCAAATGTTTTTTTTCCTCCTTCCCCCTCTTTATCTTTTTTGCCCCCTTCATTCCCTTTTTTTTTATTTCCTATTTTTTTGTGTTGTTTATTCTTACCTCTTTCAGCAACACTCTTTCCCACCAATTGTTTCGCACTTGCTCCATCACACCTTGCTTATTGTTTTGCGCCAACGTTTACATTTCACCTTGCTATTTCACCCTTTGTCTTGTTGCCTCACCCTTCTTTCTATTGTTTCACACTTATGTTTCATGTTTATTCCATCGCATTTCACTTGCTATTCCTACCTTTCAACATGTTACTTCACCTTTCAAGTTGCTACCTTGCCCTTCGATCTATTATTTCCCACTTGTGTTTCATTTTGTGTTGTTTTGTGCTTCATTTCACCTTACTACATCCTATGTCACCTTACTATTTCACAGTTTTTAAGGTACCTTCTACCATTCCCTCCCTTATGTTGTTAAGTTATTTGCTACTTTGTGTTTCGTTTCTTACTTTTCGCACGTGCTTTCCGATGAAATATTTCAAGCTCATTGTGCCCGAATTTTATCATGTTTTGGCCCTAGGATGGGCGTTTAATTTATAGCTTGACCAATCTTCTCAACCTTTTGACTATCTTCCCCATTTTTTCCATAGCATTTCAGACACAACTAGAACTACCACATCTTTCAAATGTAGGCCTCTCTCAATTTGTGTGCACACATCCCATTGACCCTGTGGGTATTCACCTCTTCTGTTGTGCCCGTGGCAACAAATGCACATGGACCCATGATGCAGTTCAAGATGTTTTTGTCGCCATTGTGCGAGATGATGGTTTCCACATTAAATAAGAACAATTACGTGCATTTCCTTCAGCCATGCTCAAATCTTCCCATCGACAAGTCGATATTGTGTTCACCAAAAGTGGAATTTGCACCTTAATTTACATTGTCATAGCTAATCCAACACATGTGGATTTACTTCCCCAATCTCGCATAATTCAAAGATTTGCAACTTCCAATGTGACTCAAGTCAAAGAAAGGAGTTATCACAACCAACACCCCATTGATCAATTCATCTTTTTAGCAATTGAATAGTTGGATGTCTACACAAATAAGTTAATATGTTCTTACACAATTATATCAATGTCATTTGGAGCCTCAAAGGGCGAGAAGGCCCTCCCCTTTCTATCTTGGTTACTTTCCTTCATAAAAAACCTCAATTACACTACAAAGGATGCAATCATCCTCTTAACTTGGGCAATAATAGTCAACCTAGATACTTCATGACAGACCTCCCATCACCACAACTGACTTATTACAAGCAGTTGATGGTTGAGATGGAGAGTTTTTGACATCTAGTTCATGCTAACTTGATGTCTTTAAATTCTCCCTTGTACATTTTCTGAATTAACAGTGTGTTTGTAAATAAAACTTTGCAAGGTTTTGAAGATGATTTTTAGCCTACAAATATGGCCAAATGGATAGCCAATACATATGTTAATGTTATTATTAGGGTTCACAATTTTAAATGGTTTTTTTTGGGTGATGTGCCTAACAAACAAGGCCCTTCACTCAAAGAAAAAGGTTCATAACTTTGGATACTGGCAAAACAAATTGGTAGGACTCACTTAAGGGCCAAAGGGTAGGGTGATGCCCCAGGAGTGGGGCATTCCTGAAACAAGTGGCCAAATGGAAAGCCAATACACATGTTAATATTGTTAATAGGGTTCACAGTTTTAAAGGGTTTTATTTTGGGTGATGTGCCTAATCAACAAGGCCCTTCACACAAAGAAAAGGGTTCATAACTTTGGATACTGGCACAACATATTGGTAGGACTCACTTAAGGGCTACAGAGTAGGGTGATGCCCCAGGAGTGGGGCATTCCTGAAATAAGTGCCTGCCTGAAGCAATAGCAAATGAAGTCAAATCTACACTAGACAAAAAAATTAATTCCCAATTCTAATGACAAAATTTGTGGAAAATTTGTACTCTGCAAACCACAATTCAGTTTGAAGGATTTGGGTAATGCTCCACAGTTACTGTATTATTTCAAAATGGAAATGAAACTGGCAACAATATTTTACACTTGAAACAACCAATCTTCTACAGTAAAAGCAATTGTCATACTAGATATTTTGTCTAATGCTGTCACATGTAAATATTTATAGCTTATTTGTCTTCAACTTCCTGTCGACTGGATGTAGCACCAGGATTTCCCAGGAAGTCACCCCCATCCCAGTACTATTCCAGCCCTACTAAGGCACTAAAACTTCAGAGTTCTGATGGGATCTGGTGTCTTAGCCTTGGTTTGACCACATCACTCCATGCTAAAATCTAAACCCATTGTCACAAAAAGATTCATAGCTTTGAGATTTTTGTTTGGGAAGGGGGGAAACATTAGTGAGGAGCTTTGCATTAGAGCCGGATTGAATTAGTGCTAATAAAAATGGTACCTAATTGGAAAATGACCACAAGACAAGGCATGCCCTGTCTCTCTTTTTTTAATACTTTTAAAACCCATATACCCTGTGGGTATCTTCTGGGTATCACAGGGACAAAAAAAGAGAAAAGAATACTTAACCATGCTTTTACACAGGGTACCACCCACCCCACTCCTCTTGGGTGTTACCCTCCACTTATTGGGTTCAAATTGATTGACATAATGGTGCTGATACTCACCAGGGCTGGGCAAACCACCACCTACACTGGTACCTTCACCTTCTGGAGCAAGGCCTTTTAGTGACCATATTTCACCCAGAAATTCTTAAATTTGAACTCAGAAACAATGAATTAGTTCTTCATGGGACAAGATGTTTACCATGGTTAGAAGCAACCTCACAAATTTTGGGTTTTTAGTTCTTACCATGGTACCAGTCTAGGCACCCAAGAAGGTCTGAGTAAAGGCAAAGCATAAATTAGTTTATTAAGCCTAGGGTTATTCTTAGCAATGTTTGGAGGGAGAGCATTAAAGGACATGGTCCAGAGTTGAAGTGTGAAGTTAGAAATCTCATGTATCTAGAGCAAAACTAAAACTCATCCTTAAACCCTACCTACACCATAGTGAAACTATCTGAAGTGCTTATGAAAGAGGTGTCCAGCCCCATTTCTCTTTGGAGTATTACTGGAATCCTTTTTAGGGTTTTCCCTGGATGGTTTATGGAAGAGGCCTCCAGTCCCATTTCTCTTTGGAGTTTTACTGGAATCCTTTTTAGGATTTTTCTTGGATGGCTTATGGAAGAGGTGTCCAGCCCCATTCCTCTTTGGAGTTTTACAGGAACCCTTTTTAAGGTTTTTCCTGGATGGGATAATAGGTCATCATCTGGTAGTAATGTACTACACATTCTGCTGCAGAATGGATAGCACATTAATTTACCAATACCATGCTTGCAACTGATGTTTGGCACAAAAATAATTTGCAAAAGGTCTAGTTGAAAAAAAACAAGGAGGGGGAAATTTTTATTAATATTTTCCAAAATTGTTGAAAATCAAACTCTCGACTTGTGAAAAACTATTTATTGTCCCAGCCATTGGGTTATTATTATTGCAAATACACAACAAAAGGTGTATTTTTAGGGAGTTGTTCTTCCTCCTCATATGAAGTTGAAATTCTGGAAAATTCAGTAAATATTTTCCATTTTCTAAAATATACAAATATTTGACAAAGAAGTGCTGAAAATCAGTTGGTAGCATCCAGATAAAGAATATAAGCTCCAATTCTGAGTGTACTGTGTGATATAGGGGCAGCTTTAGCACATGGCTGCCAAATAATAATTAAATTTCAAATTTTTCATTTCAAAAAAATCCAGAATAGTCAAAAAATATATTCTTCAATTTCCTTCATTAAAATGGTTTTTAAAATCAAACTAAAATTTGAAGATTTTCATCATCTTTAGTAAAAAAGTTTTTTTTGGCTGAAGCTACCAAGGTACTAACTACTATGGTATTAGAAATTTGGAAAAGAACAACCACTAGTCTATAGTATTAAAATAATTTATCTTTGGAAAAAACACACAAAATTATTTCCACTTATATTTGTCCCATATATATACCAAATTGCCAATGAGTCAGTCAATGTTTTTTTTTTTTTTTTTTAATTTTTAAAAAATTCATATCAAAATTTTGGTGAAACTTAACTGAAAACAAAAGGAAAATTAGTTGAGTTTACAGTAGAGAAACAAAAATTTCCCAATTTATTTGTGAGAAAATAGCGAAATTTTTGCCAGAAAAAAAGGAAAAAGGAAAAACACTGAAAATAATTAATCAATCAGGTCAAAGGTACAGTACTAAATATGAAAATGTAAATTACTTTTTGATAATCAAAAGCTGGTTTCCTAATATGACATTTATTTTAAATAGTGAATATATATATATCCTTTAGTTCTGGATAGATTATACATTTTGGGAAAAGCATAGGTTTAGGGCACTGATCTATGCTATATATTTTGCCTTTTAGCATTCAGGGCCGTTTGGGCAGTTTTTGGGTTGTGATAATTTTAGGTGATTTGGGGTCCAAAATTAAGGCCAGGATGAACCAACACCTAATTTTGTTGGTTATATTTAACTAAGGAAACATCAAATTTGGATTTTGAGTGATTTAGGTAATCCAGGCTTTTTTTTTTCTTTTTTTCTTTTTTGGCTAAATTTTGTACACTGGCGAGTTTGTGTTTCTTCAAGCTTCTGACAAATCAGTGAGCTTTTTTCTGGATCTCAGATCGCCAAATTTAGACCCTTGTTTTTTTGGGCTGATTTGCCAAGACTCTGCAGCAGCTTTCAGTAGGTAGCTAGAAAATAGAAGGCGGTTCACAAATGTTTTTTTACCTTCATGTTTTGTTTGTAGCCAAACTTGACTAAATCATCTTATGGATGATCACAACTTATGCTACAATGCAAATTTGAGAAGGGGGGGGGGGCGGATTAGGGTTTTAAAACACCCTTATTTAAATCTTAGGACAGGACATTTATAATGTTTGGAAGCAACCTTCTCTCTTTTTTTGGGTTTTTATTGTTTAGGGTTTAGGGTTTTTTAAACCTCAGGGAATCTTAAACCCTAAAATCACTCCAACGGCATGACAAATTGGAAAAAAAAAAAATTAATAAAAAAAAATACTAATAAATGTTGAAATACAAATGAGATAGGAGGGTCCATCCAAGACCATACAAGTTTATTAAAATCCATAGTTAGGTGAAAAGGAGCACAAATGCTTGAAAAGGGCAAAGTTCATCACGTGATTCTTCATTTGAGCTTGTAGTGCAAACAATCCCTTCCAACTTCCATGTTAATTTTCAAATTCCAGTTATGATGTTTTATCAGAACTAGTTTATGTAGGATGGGTACTTTGGTGATCATCACTTTTTTGAGTGGGGCCTCTTATAAAGTGGCCATATTAAGCCCAGAAAATGTTAGATTTGAACTCAGAGAGACCATGATGATTTAGTCGGAAATGGGATATTTGTAATATTTAGAGATAATTTAAATGGATTTTGGGATGATTTTTTTTTGCCATGGGACCAATGTGGGTGTTGGTTCACCCAAGGCACAGAGGCCTCCTGCTTGTCCATCTGCAGCAATTGAAAAATCAAGTCATACTGCCATCATCCTCTCTTGAGATGGAAATGTTAAGTGCTACTAAGTTCAAAATCTCAATGATTTAGGGCTAAAACTATAAGTCAGGCAGACTTATATGCCCCAACATTAGGTGTATGTGCACATATATCCAGCAAGATGTGTCTGGATACCACCATTAAGAAACAATTACCTAATAAGTATCCCCAATTTATAATGGGGGTATTAGCCCAGGCCAAAAATGGTGACGAACAGTTTTGGAAACATGGGAAGGCTCAGCATGCACTCAAAGTCCCTTGATTTTGGGGTTAGCCCCTTTGATCTCACTTTTCTTCTCTTATCATCTTCAGAGGAACATTATGCGAGAAGATACAGAGCAGGCACACCACCTTGTTGAACTTCTGCATTGAAAGTGTAGGGTAAGGCCCTAGGTAAGGGATTCTCGAAATAAGGACCTAAGGATAGCTGAATTTGGCCCTGCATTTTGGGAATGATCCCCCCCCCGCCCATGGGCTTTACCCTGTCATAAACTACGATACCAACATTATCTTAAACCTAAACATATGTAGATTAGGAGGGGTAGGAGGGGTTCTTATGCCTACTCTAAAGAGTAAAAGGGATTAGTTATAAGATCCCTCTCCTTTTGAGGGATATTTGTGGATATTAAGTGAAATTTTTCCAATCGCATTAGTAAAGGCCAAATGCTTATAATGATATGACTTCAAAACAATCCATGAGCAATATTATTGAGACCTTTTTTTTAACAACAAGGGCCCCTAACCAACCATGATTTCCACAACACATCAATTGCACAATAGAGGAGAGGGAGAGGAACGACAAACATACCATTCTTAAATGTGTGATACTTCAAAAACAAAATATCAATAGGTAACAGAAGTGTACACTTTGATTGATTTTGTAAGTACTTTCATTTACATGTGTGGTGACGAGCCAGTTTACCTTTTTATGAGTTTTACCATTTTAAGTCTTTAACATCCATGCTCAGAGGGGAGACCAAGAAGCCTACAAAAGATTTAAGAAGCATCACTCAACAAAACAATTCCAAAGCTTCCTTAGACACAGGGGACTCCTACTGGTATTATTAGGTCCAAGGCTGATTTTTGCCTAGTTTAAATCTGGTATTGGTATAAGGTTGATATTGCCTCAGGTCATACCCAGCTGATATGTTGTTGTTCAATAAGGGCATCATATACCCAGGTTGCACCTTATATACCAGTACAACACGGGTATGTTCCCAAAGTTCACATACCAAAGTTCCCAAAGTTTCACAAGGTGTACAAAGATGATTAGAACGTTGCTGATTTTTTTATAAGGGCCCAAGTGGCTGGTGTTTGGAGGGAGGTGGGGGCCATTCCAAGCAGGTCCCAACCCAAGTAAGTAGGTCCCAACATTGATTTCTTGGGATGTGAGTTAGGGGGCGAGCGATCAGTTTCATATTGAAAAGTAGAAACTTTCATAATTAATTAATTAATATTTTATTCAACAGACATGCGTCCAAGTTGCCAAGGTAATAAATAATAAGAACACAATTCCTTAATTTTATGATATTAGAGTTATTTGTAAAGTCCCACCATTAGGGGGCGAGCGGTCAGTTTCCGCTTGCCTAAGAGGGCATCAACCGGGTAACTGGGAATGGAAATTTTACAAAACGAAATAACTGGGACTCAGACTAGTTTTTAAAGCGATTTTGGTGGTTAACTAAGTTTCATCCTGTCTTTCCTTTTCCCTGAGCGCCTCCACTGCTGCTACATATATATATATATATATGTATATTCACTGCTCCTACCTGTACAACTACTATAATGACTCTCAAACATTGTGCATTAAATGCTGGAACTGAGTTCCAGGCTTTCATACTGAGATTTAATAAAATTTCCTTACTTTGCGGATATCACTGAAAGCGGGGATAGGGGGTGAAAGCATGCCCAAAGACGACTGGGTCACTTTACGGATAACTCGAACAGGGAGCAAAAAAAAATAAAATCATCCACTTGTTGATTTGGGCCCAAGACAGCAGTTTTTGCATGTACAGCAAACTAGGGATGTTTGTTCCACCTACTCCATCAATTACAGCAGTCAGAAAATCTACACAAAATCAAGGATCCTTCCCCATATCACATCAAAACTGGCTCCAGTCACATACTCCACTTGGCTACAACAAAGTGGCTGGTCTAGTTGGGATGCTCTGAAAAGCACACACATGGTGTCACTCACCAGGGTAACTTGTGTGTTGGACCTGGACGAGCCTCCCGCCCCTTTCAGACCAAGTACTCATTTGCCTGCTGGTGGTTTTTTTGGATTTTTTTAAGTGTAAATTAAACCCAAAAAAATTCTCTTTTTTTGGAAAATTTTGGCAAATTATTGATATGACACTTTTTTTAATTTTTATTTTTATTTTAAAGCACCCTCACCAGCAAACTTGGAGTTGAATTTGTTGGTACCTATCTGAAATCTGAATAGAGTCTGATCTTTAGGTGGTATAGGTCTTGTTTCATGTTTGACCTTGACTTCAACAACAAATTTGAGGAGAAATAGTTATTAGTAAATTCAACTTTTTTCTCTAAGGTTTTACTTGAATAACCCTTTTTTTTTTCTTCCCCTAGAAAACCTTGGCCCATGTGAGACAAAGATCTTCCTTTTTCAACAACACTTTAAAATGGTTTGTGACAAATGGTTTTACTTGAATAACCCTTTTTTTCCCTTAGAAAACCTTGGCCCATGTGACACAAACATCTTCCTTTTTCAACAACCCTTCAAAGTGGTTTGTGACAAATGGTTTTACTTGAATAACCCTTTTTTTCCTTAGAAAACCTTGGCCCATGTGACACAAACATCTTCCTTTTTCAACAACACTTCAAAGTGGTTGTGACCATTTGTCAACGGTAGTTGATGCATGACTTTCTTTGTTTAAACTTAAGACAACTCATTGACAAAAATTTCAATTAACTTTAGGAAAAAAAATTCAAAACATTTTCATCATCACCAATTTGTGTAACCATCTTTGAATTTAGTTAAATGCGTAACATGCTTTGATATAACAACCTTTTGGAATGTAACTACATAGCCTAGGGTCAGCTTCCTCATTGACAAATTGAATAATTTTTTAAATTTTAGTTCTTTCTATATCTCTGAAATTTATATTATTTTCACGATCTACTATGATATTGGCATATGAAGAATGAAATTATTTAGATTGTAGCCTCCGATTATTACGATGATTCTCAACACCTTGCCTTCATATTTTCACAAAAAAACATTTCAATCCTTTAGGGATTATTTACTGATGAATTTGACCTCAGGGTAAAGTATACTGGACCCATTCCCATTGACCTTGTAGGCATCCACTTGTGGCCATGGTAGTGGATGTATAGGAAACAATGATGCAATAATGTATGATGTTTTGTGTTCATTTTTCTTGAAGTACGCTTTCATGTCGCTCAAGAGTCCCTCAAGAACCATTCCATTGTACTCCTTCAACACCTTTCAACCATTTTTTTTTCTAGACAATTTTTTTTATACCAAAACTTTTTTTTTTTTGGTTGTCAATTGGATAAAATTCTCTATTTTATTTTTTTAAAACACCAATTTTTTATATCAAAAATTCAAAAAACTAATTAAACTTTCTAATTTTTTAATATAAACTTTAATTTTAAAAGTAAAATATTATATGTATTTTTTAATTTTAAAAACCTTGCTTTAAACCCTCATGTCAACATTGTTTTTTTTCCAAATATAGGAACACCCCTTGTTGGTTGTGTCATTGCTAGTCCAAATTGAAGACTAGAACAATTATTCTTTCTCATTCAATCTCCATGCACATCACAACTTCATAAGCAACAAAAATTTAAGAGAACAATTAACATAATTTCCATACAAGATATTAGTTATTGCCTTTAGCAATAGTTACCTTTGATTATTTGAATAACAAATTGATAGCACCAAAGGCCTTGAAGGTCCCCCTTTCTCAATCATAATTCACATCCTCGAACAAGTAGTTCCAACTGCACTTTGAAAGGTACAAGCAATTTCCATTTCAAAGCGAAGTGTATAGCATAGGGGTTATTTCTATCTTAATTTTCAACCCTAATGGACCCACCTCTAATTCTCACTTCTCCTTTGTTACACCCTATTGGTAGTTGGTTATAGAAATAGGACATCAGCCTTTTGTTGGTGATATGACCTTTGTCATTTCATTTCTATTTTCACTCCTTATTTGCTTTAGTACACTATTGAAATAGAATTTTGACAAGTTTATTTTATACCTTGTGAATTAAAAGCAACTGATAATAGTGTTCAATTTTTTTGGAATGAACTTTTGGGGTTCTAATTTTTAAAACAATTGAACTTAAGCAGCATGCCTTGAATGAATCATATATTGTGTTGTCATTTAACGAGTTAGGGCAATGTAACTATCATGATTTTTTTAGTTGTTTGATTGTTAATTTTTCTTCATCTAGTCATGAACAAATCTTGTCCAAATTTGTCAATGTCACCAATATAGGATTTGCAATTTTTAAGTATAGTAGATTCTCTTTACTAATTTATTATTTTCTATGAGGAATGTAGGGTCCAAATTATTTTGATTTCTATTTTTGGTGCTTAAAAATCATGTGTATTTCTTCCATGGGCCCAACTAGTTGCTTAAAAATCTCCTTCTCAGTCATTACCTAGCTCTTTTCCAATCCTTCTTTCAACCTTGCAAAATCTTTTTCCACGCTAATCTCCCTCTCTTCTTTGTTGATGGGAGTGAAAGACCCACAATCTAAATGTTGTTTCTTAATCATTGCACATTCTTCACAAATACAATAAAACAAGAATATTCAAGAAGACAAACAAAATGCACAACATACAGGAGCCACACTAAGTAGGATTACCTAGGAAGTAATTAGGTTCAAAAAGTTCAAGTTGTTGCAAACAAATGAAAATGGCCATTCAGTTGTCACACATGGATGAAAAACTTGAAAATTCCTCTGAATATGTCAAATTATAGTTTTTTTCACAAGAAATGCCGAATTTTAAAATATTTTTATTTCCCCTATCAAACCTTTTTTTCAAAATTAAATAAGTATTGGGCATGGACTTGCCAAACTTGCTACATATATACAATAATTTGAACCAATTAGTTCACTATGTTTAAGCTACATAATGATTATTTCCACAAGCATAAATTTGATTTCCAACAAATTTGGTTGATTACAAATAATACTCACAATAATAAAAACCAAAGGAATGTTCATCTCCTAATACATGATGTGTATTAAAATGATTGGGAGGAAATATACGTGCAAATTTGTTAGCATTCAAAGAATGTATGTTTTGTACATTTTAATAAGGAGCATATAAACAAGTGTATATTTTCAAGCAATGTCCAAAGTATATACTTGTATCTATTGGAATAG
>Ga0116230_10004036_pt1 | contig 14362 bp, 6 predicted proteins | sample S1TSphfallax_3_FD_88678 | JGI IMG/M metagenome (GOLD analysis project Ga0116230, IMG submission 88678) | Host-associated microbial communities from peat moss isolated from Minnesota, USA - S1T2_Fd - Sphagnum fallax MG | ecosystem: Host-associated > Plants > Peat moss > Unclassified | place: USA... | reverse complement strand
TTCATCCCCCCTTTTTCCTCTCTCTAATGTTTAACATTCTCACAGAGATGCCTGTAGCCAGCAGCAGCATAGATGTTTGACAGCGGCACATAACCAGCAGCATTTTCAGGCTCCATTTCAAGAATTCATTTCGCAACACGTTCTGCTTCTCCGCATTACCATGAATTCTGCAAGCACCAAGTAAAGCAATCCATGCAGCCACATGTGGTTTCCAGGGCATTGCCATGACCATATTCTCTGCCTGCTGAAGATGGCCAGCATGGCCAAGAAGGTTGACAATACAGGTGTAATGTTCCAACTTTGCAGAAATCATACAGTCAGTGACCATTGAAGCATAACAGTCCATGCCTTCATCCACCAAACCTGCATGGCTACAAGCTGACAGAAGACAAATAAAAGTGATATCATCTGGCTGTACATCTTCTTCACACATCCGTTCAAAATATTTAAGAGCTTCGTTACCATGCCCATTCATCGCAACTTGTTGAACATTCCCCAAGCATCCTCCATGCTCCCACATTTCCCATACATGTAAACCAAGCTATTTTCCACGAAGACATCTGAATCCCATCTGCATTCAATGATTTGCTGACGAACGCACCTACCCTCTTCAATTGCAACCATGCTGGCACATACATTCAGCACCCCCCACAAAAGTGACAGAGTTTGGTGGCACACCCTGCTGTTGCATTTGTCGAAATAATTCCAATGCCTTCAGCCATTGCCCATATTGCACATGTCCCAATATCATGGCAGTCCAAGTGTCCACATTTCGAGATGGCATCTCGTGCAACACTCTCCAAGCATCCTCAATGCTCCCACATTTTGTATACATGTCCACCAAGCTACAAAGACATCAGGCTCGCAACCGGTTTGAATGAGCTGTTTTTAACAAGCCTGCCATCTTCAAGTATTCCTAAATCAGCACATGCCTTAAATCAATTGAACAAAAGTGAATTTTTTTAGGATTCAAAACAAAACACACGTATTTTGAGAAGAAGGCAGTACATAGAGAGGAACAACACAGGAAAACTTACATTTGCCGTGATCTCGGAGTGCCGCCTTTGTTTCTATTCAGTGCAGTCTGGAATGAAGAATGGTGTACTCCGAAAGCTGTTGATGTGTATCCCAAATAGACCCAAATGCAATTCCTTCTCGAGCGTCCAAAGTCAACCCAAGTTGAATCTCTCTCCCCCACCACCACCTGCTTACTTGTTGGTTGGAAAATTCCAGACTGTAAATTAGTCCGCGCGCAATGGCCGTAAAACCCTCCAAAAGCCCTGCATCCTAAAGGGATGGCTCGAAACAGTGACTCTAAAAGCGGGAGCGCCAGCGCCAGCAGATGGTTCCAACTGTTTGGTAGGGGGATTTTGTAGCACAAATACCCAATTTATGGGTCACAAGATTGGTACTTATATTGTCGAATATTTAAATAATTTTCAGAAATTTAATTTGACGTTCAATTTTATATTATTTTATATTTGATAAGAATTTACACCTTTTAACAATGATGAAGATCATCCACTTTCAATCATTTTTCATCAACATGGATTGGCACCCATCTTTTCTTACGCACTTGTAGTAACATTAGCACTATCAAATTTTTGTACCATATATATAGTTATATTTATAAAATTCTTGGTTTAAGGTTTATGGACTATAGGATGCAATAATGCATGATCAAGGATTTCTTTTCACTTTTGTGGTGTAGTCACACTACAGGACAAGGAGAACAATAATCTTGTTGCTATTTGACAACCTGCAAGAGCATGCATTTTAAATCTGGTGAATCTAGTCAAAAGACCCTACTTCTTTGACAAAAAAATTCAAAAAGAAACCTTGTACTGGTTATAGCTCAAAAAACTCTTTTACATTTTGGCAAAATTTTGAACCAAAAAAATGTTGTGCAAGATTGGTGCATCTAACTTCATGTGGCTTGTGAGATCCATCTGCAAAGCTGCTGCGACCTATGGTCAGCAATGCCACTATCACATCATCTCCTATGCTCTATTAAAACCAACAAAAAAATTTGGGAGTATAAGGTGCAACCATTGTTGTACACATGGATGATTGTCCCCAGAATCATATAGCAATATAGGGAAACACATTTTCATGATTCTTCACAAAAGATAATGACCTCGATGAACATGTATAGTCTAATTTTAGGGCACCTTACAAGATGTAATTCTTCATTACCCTTGACCAAGAGTTTTCTGTAAGGCCTAATTCCAATAGTCTCAAGCAACAGGTTTTCTGTAAGAAAATAGGAAAAAAATTCATAAGTTAATCTAGGCTGTCATTGTTGTGGTGCATGAAAAATTTGTGTAAGTGCATTTGGGCTCTGGACTGTTATGTTGAGGAAGGCCACAACACCTATACATTTTACAAACCAGAGTATATTGTTGAAGTAAATATGCATGTTACCAGGATGACCCAAGATAATAAGTCGCAGTGCCTTCCCTTAGGTACACTGGTTGCAACACAATTGAAATTAACCATTTTGCTTCAACTTGTGATCATGGTTAAACTACGATTGATTATCATTGTATATATTTTGTGTACATATATTTGTGTAGAGTCCAAGTTGCAACTAATGTGCAACTAAATTACAACTATGAAATATTCTAATGTGATATTTTAATTTTTAATTCATTGTATTTCCATACTATAATTGTACCTTAGTTGCATAGTAGTTTTCGTACGATCTAGTTGCATGCCAATCTAGTTTCTGCGGACACGATTTCTAATAGTGACATGGGGATGAATGTAAGCATTCATCTTCATAATACATGAATGATATTTTCATTGATCTAATATATTGATGACTTTTTTTAATTTACATGTTTTTAATAAGCAGAACTTTGATCAAAATTATGGATGCATGTTTGTTTTTATCATTAAACTATTATTGATTAAAGTTTCTTCCCATAATTTTAATAAATTAAAACTTGATGAAACACAATCTAATTCTATATGATATATCATTTGTTGAATAGTATAATGTGCCTTCCATTATAAATGTATTTGATGGTTATGGTTTTAAATGCCATTATTTTCAATATGTTTTAATTATATTATTATTACTATGCTAACATCCACCCCATGGTCATTTATTTATTATGTTTTCAAGCAAATTCACTTAATGTCATTGATGATAGTGGGTTTTTGTTTTCTTTTTTCAAAGGTGCCATGACTTCCTTCAAACCTATTTATAAGTGTTGTTGATGACAATGGAGGGTTATTTTTCATTTTTCTTTGAAGGTGCCACAATTTTTTTCAAATATAATCAATGTTGTTAACAAGGATGAATTTTGAATGCTTTAAATTAGCTAATGTCATTGATGACAATGGGGTTTTTTTACTAGTTATTTATTTTCAAGGTGCCTTAGTTTTTCACAAAGTACATATATAATTTCAAATTCTCATCATTCCTAGAAAGGTATAGAAATAAGAACTCCAAGCCTTTCAATTTGCTTTCAATATGTTAGAAGGTAGTTTGAATTTGGCAAGGGCTCTTTTCAAGTTTCAAAAAGCCATCAAATTAAAAAAAAAAAAAGAAGTAAAAAGGGCATGGGCACTTAAGTAACCTATGAAAGAAATAAAATGAAAATCAAGTCTGATTTTGTGGGGATAAAAGTTTCAATAGATTAAGAAAAAAACATTGAACAACTTAAAAGTTTTTATTTTTGGGCAATTTGAAGCTCATTTGAGCAATCTAGAAATTTTTTTGGACCAATCTTGTGTTTGTATATTGTTTTCGATATATCTTAAGGTAAGGATGTATATAAAATTTCAATTTATTTACCCATCGGGTAAGGGTGTATTATGATTTTTTTTTCATTTGGAGTAAAATCCATATAATGTTTTTAAAAACTAGGGTGGAGTGGAAGCACTTTGATACTCATTATCATATACCCTTTGTTAGGGGTTTTTAAAGGCTAAAAAAGGGCAAACAATTTTATCCTGTTTAATAAAAAATGGGGTTTTTTTTTTCACATTCTAGAATTTATTTAAACAACTTTCATAAGCCTAAATCTAGTTGGACAATGCATAGACGTGATGTCAAATTACAATAATAAAATTTTATTAAAATGTTTCATTTTTTATTCTTAAACATACATAAAATAAAAAACCATTGAAACAAATTAACAACATGCAACTTGCTTATTAAACATTAAAAAAAATCTAAAAATCAAAATATGCAATGTCAATGAGTTCAACATAATGATTTAATTGGTTTTCAAACTCCTCTTCAATATGATTTAAGAAATTTGCTTCAATGTCCCCAAAGTCATCAAGAGACACACTTTTTTTCAATATTGTATAATGATCACACGTAACAATGGCAACAATTTTAACATTTACGCTATGATTTTAATGTTTAGCTTAAGCTTATGTTAACAAAATTTACTTGAATTTTGAAAACATACATGGTTTCAAGTATGGGTATTTTAAAGATATATCCAAGTTTATGAAGTAATTATTTTTTCCAATTTTATATACCTTTGGGCATGCATTTGATAAAATATATTGATTTTGAAAAAATATGGTAGGATAAATAATATAACTTGACACATACCTTATCAAATGTGGGTATATATGGGTAAATGATATACTCGTACAACATTAATTTGGACATGGTAACATCCCTTTAAGGATGTGTAGTCAACAACTTCGCAATACTAATTTAACAACATGGACTTAACAATTGGGCAATATTGACTTGGCAATTTGGTAAAGTAGATTTGGCTATGGGTAAAGCCAATTTGGCAAATTACCAAAATAACAACTTTGTGAGTTGGCAAAGTGCACTATAAGAACTCATGGCTTTTCAAGTTGTTCAATTTGACTAAGATGTCCATTTTGATTAAAATTTTAGCAAATTTGACTAAAGGCCCTTAGTAATTGAAGTGACATGTTTTTTTGGACTAGTTTAATTGACTAAAATGATCTTTCTAGTTACTTGGTCAATGTGACATTTAATCAAAATGGATATCTCTAGTAAAAAATGACATGGGTGTAATTAAATGAAACATGTAGTCAAATGAGATATGCAAAGTTGGGTAATTAATTAAATAAATTAGGTTAGGTTAGGTAGATAAATTTCAAAAAAGAATATTCATTAATTCTTTAGAAAGTTCTAATTAGGCTTAAGCATGATAAGGTAACTACTAAATAGATAACATGAACATGTAAATTAATAATAATAATTATTTTGCAGTCATGATTATAGCAAGTAAAATAGGTAGATAAGTATAATGAGGAAGGGTATATAACTCATTACTTAAGTTGATCCATGTAAGGTACATGGTAATTAATTATTAAGGTGGGTTAATGTAGGGCATAATGGGTAGGTAAATAAATATATTATTAATATACTTTTAGGAAATCAATTTAAAGAAAATTTGATTGTAAAACCAAAAAAATAAAATTTATATAAGGTAAAACAAATTAGGTTGTTAATATATATATATATATATATATATATATATAACTAGGTAGGTAAGTAAGTCAGAACCTAGTGACGCGCCCCCAAGTTCCTTGTGTGACCCAAAGAGGGTCTAAAGAGTTGGATTTGCGGAAATGGTTAGAAACTTGGTGCCGCTCCTGACTTCCAACACTAAAAGGGGTAGAGGGGTTGTGTTGGAAGTCCCGGGATTAGACTATGAAGAGATCAAGCTATTTGGTCACGAACCTACATCCAAAACCAACACAAGTTGGTTAGAACTCATTCTACATGCATTTGGTGTTGGGACAAGCCACGGGCTAACTCGGACTCACATGACACACCACGGCCCGGGCTCGGGAGATGTCACCACCATACTCCCTATAGTATTCTCTGCATTCACCCACGGGAGTGGCATCCGAATGGCTCTTTTTCTCAGGACTCCAAAAGTGGAGTCCCGAAACTGTCCCGATTTGGAGTCTCGGGACTTTGGGACTTTGTAGCTCCTCGCCCCAACCTCCAATCGGGACGAGGTCTGAACCAAACTTGTAGCCCTCGAAGAGAGCTTTCGAACGCCATGTTGCACTCCTGGAGCGCACGTCGGGAACGGGTCGATTCCCGACTTTTAGTGGTCAGGAGTCAAACTGCCAATTTGACTCTTGGCCTTTCTTTTACCCATAACTTGGGCTACAGATGTCCAAATGACCAATGCGAGGCCATTTTGGACATCTATACTTCAAGACCTTTCCAATGAGACCAAGAAAAATCCAATGCGAGGAGATTTGACCCCTCAAATCGAGTTCTGAATTTTCGGGAGTCTCGAAGGACTCCATTTTCCCACTTTCGGGAGTGTGACTTGCACTCTCACACTTAGCCCCAAAGTGGGGTTGCGACATAAAACAAATTAGGTTGTTAATATATATAACTAGGTAGGTAAGTAAGTAAGAACCTAGTAGTAAGTGGGTACATTCAAGGTTGAGGTTCCAAAAAAGGACATCTAATTAAAATAAGATTAAAAGTAACAAGTTTAGATTTTTGTAATGTTTTAATATATTAAAAATATGGTTTATTGTTGTGATCCTAAAATTGAAAGATAAAAAAAAAACCTTTTTAAAAATTGTAATAATCATTGGATGTTGTATAAAAGTCCTTTTGAGTCCTTGATTATCCTAATTACAATCTTTTCAAAAATTGTTATAAATAAGACATATAATAATGTAATTGATTTCAAAAAAAGATTACAAGAAATATTTTTCTCCCTTTCTATAACTACATGTTCATTAGATCAATTTTAGGAAAAAATAAATCATACAAAAATTTCAAAGTCTTCAAATTTTGAAGTAATGGGTTGCAAGGGAAATGATTATTTTATTCAATCATTTCCATAGTTATTTACATTCATTAGGTTTTTAATTTCTAACTTTAGATGGAGGTCACATGTGCAAGAAATAATCATGTGAAAGACCATGTTTAATTGATTTTATAAGCCCATTTTGGCGTTTTCTACGTTTTTGCTTATAAACTAAAATATTCATACACAATTAGGTATGCATGTGAAAAATCACCACCATCACATGAATTATCTTATTTTCAACTATTCAATCTTTCTCATTTACATTTAGTGGCCTTAAGAAAGTCCTAGGGGTTTTTTTTTTTTTTCTGGCACCCCAAGTTTGAATAGACCCAAGTATGCAAATAGATAATGGGTAGGTGGGTAAATAAGTGGGTAAATAGGAAGGTATAGCTATATAGTTTCAAATCAATTGCATGTATATATTTTTGAGTTTTTGATGGGTAGGAGGGTGGTTGGTAATTGGTAGGTAGGTAAGTAGGTAGGTAAGAAAAATTGAAAAAAATAATGCGTATCAAAATTAGACTTATAAAATGATTTGGAGAAAACATGTTATATTTATTATTTGACACATTATGTTACAAAAACATGTGGTGTTGGTTGCCAAAAACATTGGCATTCAACCATGGAAATCAAAATTCAATTCTAATTTTGAACATATACCGCACATTATAACACATATGTGCATGGTAGGGTAAGGCATGGTAAGGTGTATATATAATTTTATGAATTAATTATTATTATTATATTAGTTAGGTAAATGAATCAATCAATCAATTGAAAGTAATCAATAACTTTTTTTAAAAATTATTTACATAAGTATTATTCTTATTATTTGGTCATTCATTTTTTAGTAAAATTCCTTCAATTTTTTTGGGTTGCCCAAATATTATTGTCCCATTTGACTAGTCAAAGATCCACCAATTTTACTAGTAAAAAAAATCTATTGTCAAAATGGATATGTTCAACATGATTTGACCAAAATGATTATTTGGTCCAGTTGGATTTTGTCATTTTTGTGTGGTTTTTCACTGGCTTTCCTCATCAAATAAGTCGTGAATTCTTATAGTGATGGAATTGGGAAAAAACTAAAGTGAACTTGGTAAAAATATTTTAATAATTGGTCTTATGGATGAACATTCATGGATAAAATTTGATGAATTTTCATGATGAAATGAAGATCATCCATAAAATTTTATTCCATCCATGAAAGTTATCCAAATATCATCCATGATTTGTAATATGAAAACATGGGATCAGGTAGGACTATAAACCAATTTAGAGACAATTTGTGACTAGGAAAATTCATGCCACCTATTATGTCATGTTCCTTTGTCACATGACTAATTTTTACCCCTAACCCCAAAATTGTAATAATATATATATATATACTTCCCTATCACACAGAAGCAATAAGTGCTCCAAACAATGACACGAGGGGATGACTTATGAAACTCAACGAAATTTAAGGGGCAAAATCAAGTTGAATTCAAAAGATGCATTTAAGCTGAATTGAGTTTAATTTATGGAGCTTCCAGTCTTGATAAATGTATTGTTGTTGTCGCCAACTCCATTTTTGAGTCTTCAAAGAAAGTATTTGTTTTTTTTATTCACTCAAAGAAGACTCTTGGAGATTGTGTAGGTGTTTGATGTTTCTAGCCAATTAAAGATGTGTCGTTGAGTTTCATTGACACTTCAAGTGTATGAGGGTCTGCATTCGTTAATTAGAATATAATTGTTCTCACAATTCCCCATGACAATGGAGCCATCAAAATTTTTGAAGCGAGTTCACCAAGTGAATCAGTGCCCTCTTGTAATGAAGATCATGATGACTTATTTGCTAAAGATTTGAGTCCTCTATCCAATTACGATGTGGATGTGCTACTGATAGGTGAGGAGTTGGATGTGGGATAAGCTGAAAATAATCCCAGTGAACCCAACTTTCCATTTTATGGGAAAGAAGATTGGTGTGGGAAGACATCTTGTGTTTTGAACTAAGCTGGAATTCAGATCATTGAAGTACGGATTACTATATGTGACCTGAGAGAACCTGTGAGGATAAGTTCTTGGTGAGAGTCATGTAAGAGAGACAATCTCTTATAGATAGTGCAAGGACAAGTCTCAGATAATGATGATTTGGAAGTGGTTCTTGTCTCAAACAGTGTATCATAGTTAGTTTCTGGTAGGGATTTCAGCCTGGCAAAATCTTCTCCCCATCTATTTATTTTTGACAGGGGATTCTATGAAACGAATTATTGGACATACATGTGCAGTAGCTGCCAAAGTAATTTGGCAGATGCAACTCATGTAAGTTATGTTGAAATAATTAATTTAAAAAATGCCTTGCGAAAAGTAAATTGATAAAAGATTCTATTCACTAAGCCGGTGGGTGGGGGTCTACCACTGGACCACAGAATCAAACTGATTGGCCCTGTGAACAGAATTGGCAAGTTTTGTATCTACCACTGGACCACAGAATCAAACGGATTGGCCCTGTGAACAGAATTGGCAAGTTTTGTATCTACCACTGGACTACAGAATTAAACGAACTGGCCCTGTGAACAGTATTGGCAAGTGTGTATCAGCCACTGGACCATAGAATCAAACGGATTGGCCCTGTGAACAGAATTGGCAAGTTTTGTATCTACCACTGGACCACAGAATCAAACGAACTGGCCCTGTGAACAGTATTGGCAAGTTGTGTATCTACCACTGGACCACAGAATCAAACGGATTGGCCCTGTGAACAGAATTGGCAAGTTGTAATACACGACAATGTTGTTATCATTTACCACGACATAATTTAATATAGCCAACTGGACTACGATGATGTTACTATATTACCAGGATATTATTTTTGTATAGCCCAGTGGGCAGCAACACAAGTATGTTGGAAATAATAATTCAGAATTGGCAAGTTGTAATACACGACTCTGTTGTTATCATTTACCACGACATAATTTAATATAGCCAACTGGACTGTGATGATGTTACCATAATACCAGGATATTATTTTTGTGTAGCCCAGTGGGCAGCAACACAAGTATGTTGGAAATAATAATTCAGAATTGGCAAGTTGTAATACACGACTCTGTTGTTATCATTTACCACGACATAATTTAATATAGCCAACTGGACTACGATGATGTTACCATAATACCAGGATATTATTTTTGTATAGCCCAGTGGGCAGCAACACAAGTATGTTGGAAATAATAATTCATTTGCAATTTTGTCCACTAGGTCATCCACTGTATAGAGAGGCAAACCCCCACCCACCAGGGTTTTATATTTATATTTTGTGGTTTCAAAAAGTTGGTGAAATTTTCCCATTTATGGATTTTTTTTCAAATTAAAGTTAAATAACCAAGCAAAAAAAAGAAGTTAAATGGAGATCCAAAAGCTTCTTAAAACCAGAATTATGTCGTTCTACCAATCAAAATAGTCACCTTGTCGACATATAAATATTTTTAGGATGGGTGTATTGTCACCTTAACTAAATTAGGAATTGGTTATCGTCACCTATACATATGATCTTGTCACTGTCGGCACAATGGCAGGCTCCCAAGCTCTCAGGCTCTTACACCCCCTAAAGTGTTTAGTGGCAGGCTTTCACCCCCTTGTAGTGGTAGGCTCCCTACCCTCAAACAGGGTAGTTGAACCTAGTTTGAGTACTTTTTTCTAACATCAACAAACTACTCAAAAAGTTGAACAGTCCAACTTAATGTGGAAGTGTATTGTTAAATCTTATTGAGGAAAAGAAGGGGAGGGGGCGAGAAATGTTTTATTCCCTTTTCAACGTGGGGGTGGACAGTCCACTTTTATTTGAACGTGGAGGGGGAAGGGCCTTGGGTTTTATTTATTCACTTTTTGTTACTTTTGTGCTTTGTAATTTTTTTGTTATTTTCTTAAACTTTTGAAGGGGGAAGAGGGCATGGTTTTTTTTTCACTTTTCTTTTTTTATTTCTTGAAGGGGAAAGGGGGCGAGGGGCATGGGTTTTCATTTTTTTCATTTTTTGTTACTCTTTTATCATTTGGAAGTTTTCTGTTACTTTTGTTTATTCTTGAAGGGGGAAAAGGGGCATGAGTTTTTTTTCATTTCTTTCTATAAGTAGAACCATCCTGAAGCTCCAAATTAGTGACATTTGGTGAGGTTCTGACTATTTGATACTTTTCAATTTGGAGTTTAGTCAAAGGTTCCCCTTTGATAAATTTTGTGTAGCAAAAGCTTCCAATAGTACCTTTTGTTCCACGCCATGTATCTCATGTGGCCTGCTACAACCATCTTCATATTTTTTTGAACTAATTGCAAAGTTGAATTGTGCTTTCAACCAAAGGAAAATATTTTCATTTTGTTCCAAATGACATGGAAAAAATAATAATAGTATAATTTGCTGAAAAGCTAAAATTCATAAATTATTATAATTCATTTCAATGTAAATGGGCTAGTGCTTTTAATTGGATTATGAAATATACTTAAAATACACCTACAATATTTTCAATTCCAATAGTTTTTTTAAAGAATATTCTTTTATTTCACAACCTATAAAAAACACCAATTATTTCACATGTTAAAAAATTTGTAAACTAAATGTTTTCACAAAGTCTATGGTATACTTTGAGACTCCATTAAAAAAAAATTGGACATTATTTGAATCTACTTGCAACAAGTGATTTAAGCCCACTAGGGTGGAACACAATATTCCATTTTGATAGTTTTCAAAATTTCAATTGTATTTCATGCCAATTTAGGTATGTAAATGATCAAAGGGGACTCATATCAACAATGATTTCAACCATCAAAACACAATGCAAAAATTTCATGGGAAAATATTTAAAATCTAATTCATAAGGGACTTTTATATGTAGGTAGTATGCAACTTTTGACACAGCTTCAAGAATGCAACAAATGGACTCATCAAATACATTACAAAATGTATTTATGGCTAATAATTGGTGTGTATACAATTGATGGATGAATGTAGCATAAGATTCAATCAAATGTGTGCGTGGGTGTGTTTTTTTTTAAATTATTTTTGTTTTGCTTAAATACAATGAATTCCTTAGAAGTCCTTTATTTTTTGTGATTAGTACATTTGAAGTTTAAAATAAAAAATCAATAAAAAACAAAATATACTACAGTTGCCCAATGTATATATATATATGTTCACCAATGTTTTTCAACCATCCATTTCCCCAAAACATATGCCAAATCAACCAGAAATCCTTTGTGTTTTTTTCAAGAATGAATTTTCATGAAGTGCCACTTTTGTTCCATCATAGTGTGTTTACACCCCACCTATTTTTATCAAAATAGGACATCTACTTGCATTCATAATAATTTACTTAACTATCAATTTAAACATGTTTTTATCAAATGTGTTTACATAGAATCCAGAATTATGCAAATTACTGTGAATCATATGATTCTGTGAATCCGTCCCCAACTAATTATTATCAAAAATCCAAACAAACTCCACAATTCCTAACTATAAGAATTGGAACTTAACTTTTCCCACTCCCCATAAATCCTACCTTCCTCCTCTTCAACCAACTTCTTATAGTTTTTCTTTGTCCACATCCCATTGTTCCTTTGAAAACTCAGGACTAATTGTTTACAAGAATTACAAATCACACTCCCCATAAAGATTGCCAATTGAACAGCCATGATCCCGCTCTATCATTGAAACCAGCTCACCAAAGCCACTTCACAGTAATTTGCAAAACAACAAACAAAGCTAAAAACAAAAAACAAATAATTGGGCTTTCGACGTCCTTGAAGCACAATAGCTTCGGCATCATCTGCCACATAGTTGAATTAGGGCTCTTGCTTTCATTCATCCACAAAAAATGTTGGACATTATTTTTAGGTGACACCTCCACTAACCAAAACCAGGAGTCTTATGCTTTAACCTACCAAACTGAAGGACTAGACCACACTTGAATATATGTAGCAAAATAATAGGCCTCTTGAATTGATATGTCCCAAAGTTTTTGCCCTTGTCCTTTTGCAAGGCCAATAATGGTGTTGAACAAAGTGAGAAAAATAAATTTTCCTTTGCCAATGAGCTGCTCAATCAGCCTTTTATTTGCTGCAAAATTTCGCACTGTTGTGAAATCTGAAAATGACATGCAATAAGCTCAAAGGGTTTTTATTTTAATTCAAAAAATTTGCCAAAAATGTAAAGGAAAAAGGTGCTGTTTGCTACATGTAGACTGAGTACCTAGAGGTACTTAAAAAGTAGCAGGATTCTATGCCCTACAACCAAACCTGGCTAAATACTCAAGATGGATAGCCAATGTGGCTACATCACAATTTTAAAAAAAAGACATTGGACTCAATATGAGTTCAAAATGCTGAAGATTTTTTCTTTTGGCAGTATGGGATTTTAAATTTTTTCTATAAAAAGTCATCTTACTGAGTCTTTCTATGCTTGTATTATTGGTTTTTCTTTGTTTGCTTATGTTTGAGTGTGGTCGTTAATGGTATAGTATTTTAAAAAAAAAGAATTCTGTTATTTGTTGGTATGAATATGGACTACTTGTTGGGATCTTAATGACAGGGCTTAATGATGAATTGAGTCCCAACAAATTGGAAGTTGGGCTATAGCCGTGTGCATATGATATATGACTCTGTTAAACCCATGTCTCTAAGGGATTTGCATGTAAGCCTTACTGAGGTGTGGTTATCCCAAAGAGCTCCAGGGAGTGTATACTCTAGTACTTCAGTAGCTTCAGCATAAATTAAATTATTTTAAATATTTTCCAAAATTTGGAAAAAAGCACTTTATGCCAAAAATTTCAAAAATTCAATAAGAGCAATAAAAAGCAGTTGCATGCAGCCAATTTGAACTTGGGTCTTGTCTACACAGTACTGATCTTGATTTGTCTAACCACATGGACAAGGACATAACTTTTAAAAGTTACACTAATTTTATGGGTTATAATCCATTATGTCAAAAAGTTTAAAATTAAAAAAATCAACTGCAGAATTAGAAATATCAAATTACAATAATTATTTGGCACAGAGGTGCCGAAGTCGCCCAGGTACTATCCGTAGTACGTGAATGGTTTTGGCCTAATTTTTGTCAAATTAAAAAAAAAATCAATTCGTTGTGCCGAATTTTTTATAATTATATTGAAGTTTAAAATCTACAAGTTGCTGACTGTCAGTTTTAACTGTGTTCCTTGCAGGACAAAATCCTAATCACGACACAGTCTAGAGACCCTGGACAAATGCATGTGTATTATTAAGTATGCACATTACATGCTGAAAATTTCAAAATTAAAAACCAACTGCCAGAGTTCGAATTAAAAATTTAATCAAATCTTGGACAGTCAGTAGCTGAATCCGATCAAGTAGTACAGTAATCTGACCTCCTCTAAATAATCCTGCCCAATAATCTGCACGCCAATTCAGAATGAAAGTTCCTGCTATTAAGTACTTGGTAATTTGTTTTCTCTTGTTTCGTTTTGTCACATTGAGATCTCCCAAACTGTGGTGCTTTGGACCATGTTCTTGGTATCTTTCGAAGGTCTCTGACATGCCCTTTTGGGTGAACCCT
>Ga0116230_10004033_pt1 | contig 14365 bp, 11 predicted proteins | sample S1TSphfallax_3_FD_88678 | JGI IMG/M metagenome (GOLD analysis project Ga0116230, IMG submission 88678) | Host-associated microbial communities from peat moss isolated from Minnesota, USA - S1T2_Fd - Sphagnum fallax MG | ecosystem: Host-associated > Plants > Peat moss > Unclassified | place... | reverse complement strand
TAGTTATATATTGTAAAAATCATAAATATATTGAGAAAAAGAGAGAGAGAGAAATAAAAAACAAATTATAGAATAAGATTAATAAAATGAATACAATGAAATTGTTTCATAATATAATGATCAACATTTTGTTCGAGTCATCCTCCGATATTCAAGCTTTATGAGATTAAAATAAACAGTCATAGAGATTGAATACCAAAGAGGCAACTCGGCCAACTATTCTAAGAAAAAAAAAATATCAATTGAAAATTCTCAAATCTATTTGACAAGATCAACAGCAAAGAAATAACCATGATGGCGCTTACAAATATATTCTAAATAATGTTAAAAAAGATTATTATATGAATATACGATGGCAAACGATTGTATGCTATTACTAGTAGAAGAAAATGAAAGAGTATGGATGAAATAAGAGAGTAAAGCACAGCAGGCCAAGCGAAAACCATCATCGTGGAGTAAAGGTGAGGAAGCATATTGAAATATGCCTTGCATTTTCTTCTGCTTCTTCTCTTTTACTTCTTCGTCGTCATCATCGTCTTTGCTGCATTACCATCAACAAACATCACCGAATACAGTCTTAAAGAAAAAATGCACCTTTTCTCTCTTGTCGATCACACTAGGTGTCTTCTACTATTTTACAGTAGTAGTGTATGAATATATATATACATATACTTGATCCGTCTTATATATATTTATTATTGTTGACAGCTTTTCTCTCTCTCTCGCTCTCTTTTTCTCTTTTTTTTCCTCTTAATCGATATGGTTCAAAACGATTATTTTTTTATTCTAATGTATATTTTCTATGGTGAGAAAGAAAAAGAGGTGGTTTGATCTCGTTCTTTCGACACAATAGGTCGTTATCATTTTCGTCAACAGAACATTAGACATGAAAAGGCCACCATATGATTGTTCCTAAACATTTAATTTAATGCGACAAATGTATAATACATACATTGACATGTATTCAAAAAGAACGAACAAGACAGAATAATAATCGTTTCTATTGTTCCTTGATTCGAATGTATTTATTGAATAGAGAGTACAGCGCTTAGAAAAGAGAAAAAAAAAAGGAGGTGGAATAGTAAATTCACTTTTGGTATACACATACGTAATACTAGCCTGCTTACAAAAACGAATAACGCAGTATGCGTCGACTATTCGAGCAATAACAACAAAAAAAAACAAGAGAAACGAAAAGGAAAGGAGAGACTTACAGAGGCAAAAGTATATGTACTTTAATAAAAAAAAAAAAAAAAATTTATATTAAATTTTTTTTTTTTTTTTTTTTTGACAACCCAATTTTGAACTTAAAATGTAAATTTCAATTCAAAATTTTAACTTGAATCGACAATTTTGTATCAACCTTAAAATATTATGAACCACAAGTTAAAAACATTCTACATCACAAAAGTTATTTCTTATTTACAATAAGTAATTTTTTTCTATCAATAGTTAAATATAAAAAATAATTATAAATTTTATTTTGATTAAAAAAATCATAAACCAAAATTATATAAATATGTTTTTTGATGTCAAGATTAATATGCTGAAAGTTGTAATATAATTTGAGAATATAAAATAATAATTAGATTAACTTTACAAATAGTTGAAAATTGCAAACTCTATCATGTGAATGTAATAAATTATATCCCTTTTAAGTGTTTCAATATTGCAACTATAATCATCTTAACGTTATTACACATGTAAAACACATATATGCACATACACATAAATGCACATGTAACATCTTGTCTATGAGTAGGGCCAACGTGTTTTTGACGCCTTGTTATTGTTCTTTCTAAGGCCTTTTTCATGGTCTTGGTCCTCTATACTCCCTTTGCTTGTCATAACATTTTTGTGTCATTTTGGTCCTCTACTAATCTTGATACATTTTGTGACCTTTTCCAAATGTTGCTTTATATACTTTTTGTGACTTTCCTAATGTTGGTCCTAAGCACTCTTGTTGTTATTTGAGGTTTATATATATCCATGTGTTTAGTATTGGAGGAGCTTGGTAAATAAAATGTTATGAGTCACAAGCTATAATGCACTAAAGTGACATATGTTTCATAAAGTTTTAAAACATGTTTTAAATAACATCATAGAGAAATATTGGTATAGATATTTTGAATAATATATTTTCACAATCCTTTCTTAACAGTCTTACAACAACTTATTAATTTTATACTATTAATCATAATTATACAATGTTTCTTGAAATTAAAATTCCAATGTGAACACTTGAAATGATTGACATCATTCAATTCCATCACCACGTGACATCCAAATGACCCAAGTAAATGATGACATGTTTACATAAAATAATGAAAGCAAAAACCAATATGTTAGTTGAACTTTGTGTTGGAAACTATGAATTACATAATTTGATGGAACAAATGGAACAAACGATTTATTCTAATTTACATCAAGTCCACTAATTAGGTTAGAAAACAATTTGGTCTATTTTTGCATAGGAGGACAAAGCCTTACCAGATATAACCATCTTGTTTTATGACTTTGTTACCTTTAATATGTTAGGTAGGGATTGTAGTGCACAATAACCATTATTTTTGCATTCAAAGAATTATAACCATTCAAGCAAACCTTGATTCTACATATAAATGTTGAACATGTGTGCAATTTTTATGGATCCTATAAACTCAATTTCAAGCTATAACATACAAGTTGGACATAAAGTTGAAATTAAGACAAAATTGTATACATTATGATAACATGTCTCAATAAGATTCCACATGACCTAAATTGGTGCCTTGACAAATATTTTTTGAAGGCTTTAAAGTTGAAAAATGTTTGTTCCATATATAAATTTAACTTGAATGGAGTGAAAAATCTTAGGGTTCATTTTTTTTGTTATAACTTGTTCAAAACAAATAAATAATGTTTTTTTTTGTTAGGTAGAAGAACTATTGGGCATATTAGTTGTTATTTAGAAATAAAAAATCCATGATATTTTTTAGCTAGCATGAAAAAAAATCATTTGGACAAATGACATGTACACCTAAAACCTTTTCTCATGTTACCATCATACACACAACATCAAATTGTAATTTGGTCACATTTTTTATTATTTAATGAAATGTCATATGATTTTCAACCATTGAAAAAAATAATGCAAAACACCTTCATGGTTGAAAATAAGTTGAAATATATATATTTAAAAAAATACCAAATTAATTTTTGGTTTCTATTGGTAAATGGTAATTGTGACATTTTGATAAATTTGAATTACAAATAGTATGGAGGGTATAATGGTTAGAAAACCACTACTTCCATTATTTAAAAAATATTGCCATTTATTTAGCTACTATTTTAAAAGGATGAATTAATGAATGGAATTTAACCATTGAAATTGGATTTAGAAAGATCCAAGGGAGGAGATTTTATATGGTAGCCACCATTCATCAATGTAACGATTGGTTGTCTTAAAAACATGTCAAGAGTTTAGAAACATGTGCGGATTGTATTTCATACTCAAGTGTGTGTTGTCTATAAGGAGACATGTTGTGTGTAATACTAGATATTTTTGGGACTCTTGAAATGAACTAGTTATTTTTTTTGTGTACTAGATTTTTAGGATTACATTTATTTAAATTCAAGATTATTTATTTATTTATATTGTTCTATTGTAATCTACCTTCTTTAGTTGCATATGTTATATTCTTGAAAGATATCATATCCCATAGTGCTTGAATCAAAGGGTGTTTGAATCAAGTAGGAAAATACTACATGATGCATTAAGTAGATGTTTGCATAGGTAGAATAATTCAATCTTTTGTTTGATGATTTAGTTTTTAGGATTTTCTTAAGATAAACTAGTTGCTACAAATCAAAATTTTGTGTGTTTGTTGCCCCAATAATTTTTGTTACCTAATATTTTTCTAAATAATTATTTCTACCAAACTCTCCTATTTAGGCAAAACTTGATGGGAATCATTTTGAATTTAGTGGTGTTTGTCGCTTTAAGATTTCCACGAGGGAATCTACTTAATGTAGATCACCCTTTCTTGATTCAATGGTTGATTGGGTAGTTTTATCAATTGATTTCAATATAGGCAATTTTTACTACCAAATCCTTAGAAAAACATAAATGATACCATAACAAGTGAAGTGGACATACATCTACATAGAATGGATGCAAGCTCCTTTGTGTCAATTTATTTATGTATAAGTTTTTGTGTGCATTCCTTCGTTTTCTTATTTTGTTAGGTTTTTCAATGTTGGGTGAATGAAACAACAAATGTAAACTATTAGAAAAGTCGAATTATGACATGGAAGATCTTCACAAAATGAATGCCAAGTCAAGGGGAATAATGTTGGGATGAGTCCATGTGTTAATATGAAATTTGAAAGAAAAAGAACAACAAACTAATAAACTGAAAGATTTGACCTTACCAAAAGATTCTCTAGGTGGTTAAGACTAATACTTTTCCTACAAAAATCTTCCAAAAAAATCCATTCACAAGACACCATTTGATGACTCTGTGATTTAAAACAACACATGGTGATTTCACAATTCATTTCAATTAGAAAATACTAAAAGGACAAGGCAACACAAATCGTTGACAATATAAATAATTTTTGGATTGACATTTGTTTTTGGTTGTGTGTTGACATCAAAAGCATTGAATTTTTGCATCCATTTGCATGGTGGGATGCTAACCCCTCCCTCTCACCTTTACAAACTTTATGGGTGTCATTGTGGCACCCACAAGTGACATTCTCTTAAAGATTTGTGGGTTCCAAACTTGTGAGCAATTGCAGGACATGTAGAACTTCAAGTGTGATAATGGAGGTCATGAAATGCACAGTTATCCAAAGACATGGGCCTTAAAATTTCAATATCTCCCACATTCTGAATCCAAATCTTACCAAATAAATTCCATTAAATCTTGCTCATCAAGATCTTTTCAACAACATCAAAGCCATATTCTGATTCCTCAGAAATTTTAAGCTACAATTTAATTTGATTTTTAGTGAAGAAATCATTCAATATTCAAGAACTTTTGCGCTGCAAGTCCAAATGTCATGGAACCAAGCCCATGCATCCCTCCTGGTTGAGAGCTTTCCAAAGACACTGAGAACACAATCTGAAGCATTCCAGGTTCGGTGGATTTTTATAAATACAAACAAAACAAACAAACTACCTTTGCTTCAAAGATAGAGAGATATTTGAACAAACAAGCAATTTGAGAACATTGGTCCAATTAAATAAATACGAGAACCTTTTGTATCTAGACTGTCAACTATTTCTAGGCACCGACGACAAACACGGTTTTTGGAAAAGCACTACCATAGAGTTCCAAAAAAAAATTGAACACAAATGTTAGCTTGTGTGACATGCATAGGATTGAACAATGGATGGGGAGGGGGGGGGCCCCTACCACACACGGAACGCGTCAAAAGTCTGGTAGCAAAAGACATGAAATGTCATTCCTACAGGTGGTGGTGACTAGTTCAACTGGGCCATGTGTTGTTTCAGAGCATAACGGGTGTTCTTCCCCCCCCCTCCCCCACATCAATTGATGCACCGACAACACAAGTGGAACTTGGTGAGTCAAAACATACAACCCACCCTTTTTTGTTGATTGTTTGCTTTTGTTTTCCCTTTGGGTTGTGTCTACTTATGTTCTCATTTGCCTTGTACTTTTGCTAGATGGGTTCCCATCCTTGTTTTTGTTTAATTTAAAAAAAAAAAAAAAAAAAAAGCCTTTATTAGTACTTGGGGTAGATTGATTTTTTTTCTTCTATTTAGGCCTTGGCTCCTAGTGTAAACAAATTTAAGTGGTGATGTCGAAAAAAAAAGAAAAAAAGAAAAAAAGCCTTACATAAATTATCAAATGTTGATCTATTGACATACTATTCTTTTTTTCTTAAAACTATTTAAAAAGAGTATGTTTTCCAATCTGTTCCGAATAGCACCTCACTTTGTCCCATATGCTTTGCCCAACATAGTCCTCTTGGAACCTACAGACTTGGGGCCAATGTTGGAACTTGAGACAAATCTGTTTGAGTATTCAAAAAAACCAATGTACAAAATTTCAAACACTTCCCAAGAAAGAGTCTTGGCCCAAATTGTCTCCATAGGAATCCAAAATTTTAACTAAAAGTTGTATTCATCCTCCAAACTATTCCCCAAAATATTCCAAAAAACTCCATTTTCCTTCACACCTTTTTTTAATCTTTGGGAGAAGCTTTTTTTTTTTTAAAAGAAAAAAAAATTCATCATTTTGAAAAATAATGTAAATTTGTGCCACCAAGAGATTAGGGTATTCTAAACCCACTTTTATATGAAAATATTACAAAACCAGCCTCTCTAAAGGTACTATTACCATGTATAAAAAAGAGGGTAACCAGTTTTGGTGTCTTATTCAGTTCTCTTTGATCTGCCAGTTCCACTTGCGATCTGAATTGCCATAAGGGACCATTGTAGTTCTGTGAATACATATGTACTGGTTTGTATGGTTTCAGTGAGATGCATTTAGGGCCGCTTTAGACAAGGGTCCCATGGAATCGAGCATTCTTATTGGTCAAGAGCTTGACATTGGTCCCAAGGCCTTTAGACAAGGGTCCAATGGAATCGAGCATTCTAATTGGTCAAGAGCTTGACATTGGTCCCAAGGCCTTTAGCCAAGGGTCCAGGACCAAGACAAGTCAAATTGTGATTTAGTCTACATGGCATCATTTTGGAGGGAAAACCCAATTGGTCCGGACCCCAAAAAAAAAAAAACAGCTTCAAGGAGAGCTCATGGTTTGGAGAACCAAAGTGTAAACTAGGGTCCAAAGTGTTGCTCATTTCTTTGTTTTCAGCTTTTTTTTTTTTTTTTCATTGTTTTTTTTTAATGTTGTGCTCAAATCTTGTGAGGTATTTTCAACCCTTCCCAAGTGCATGAAATGGAAGTGAAAAAAGAATTTTTTTTAAAAAAATTTAAAAAAGGAAGAAAAAAGAAAAGAAAAGATCAGATGTTAACCTAATCCTCTCATATGTCAATCACACATTTTTGATATTGGACTCTCGAATTGGACCCCAAGCCTTTAGACACACTCACTACTTAGGTTTTCAAAGGGTACCTAAACCCCCCAACCTCCTACTTCCCACTTTGGGTTTTGTTTTGGGGGGTGGGTTATTTGTTGCTTTGTTGGGGTCCTTCCTTTTCAATTAGATGAAACTGTCACACACATTGGATGGATGTGGGGGCATGAAGGAGATGAATGTAGGCATCATCAAATGGAGCACTAAGTAGTAACTTTACGCTTTCAAATGGATGTTGTAAAGTATCATCCATTCAAAAGATAGCGTCAATATTACGAAGAAGAAGCGCAACGTGGCGCCGCTACTTGAGCCGTCCCACCCTTTCACTTCCCATCTCTCCCTTCTTCTTCATCTTCTTTTGCTGCTGCTGCTGCTGCTGTCGCGGCGTTGCCCTGTTTGCTTCTTTCTTGGACGCAGATCGATTGACGACCAAGCTTGCAAATCAATCTGTCGTCGTTCCTTCTGCTTGGCTCCTTTGCTGCTTCTCGTGTTTTTGCTGTGCGACAGGAGTGGAGGGAAATTCAGTGCAACACAAAACAATTATCGAGCATGGTACCTAATCGTCTTCTTCTTCTCCTTTCTTTCTTTCTTTCTTTCTTTTTGTAATATTGGAATCTGTAGCGAAAAGCTATGGCGGTAGTATTAGCTTATTGATAAACTTCTCCTATCTCTCACTCTCTCCCTCTGCACGTTTTTGTTTTTGTTTTTTTTTTCCCTCGTTTGAGCACTGTTGGAGTATGCGTCTTCTTTTTCCCCTCCCTTTCTGTCTCCATTCCTAGTAGTTTGCGGATTTTATGCAATCCGATGTTGTCGTTGATGTCGTTGCCGTAATACTTAGACTGTGTTTAGGTATTTCGTGTGGAGAACATTGTGTGCGTCTCGATCAGTCTTTTTTCAGTGCGAATGCGACTATTGTAGCCGTTCTTGTGTTCTGTGGATTACAGCGCTTGAATTTCAACTTCGCGATACACAGAATTTTTCAGTTTTTTTTTTTGGCCCCTATGCTGCTGATTTGTTTGTTTTTTCAGTTTTTTTGTTTTTTGCTGCACGCTCTTCACGGTCTTCAATTCTCCTGCTGATGCTTTGTGTCGGCTGTGCTTTCTTCAGTTTTTGTGTTCGATTTCTCGTCGATAAGTCGCCTTGCATGCAGCAGCGTCGTTTTCTCTTTGGATTCCACTGTGTCTTTTGATACTGCAACTTCACAGATTCTCGTCTAACCAAATGCGTGATTCACCTTTTTTTATTTCCCCCTGAAGGCTTTGCCAGGGCAGGTAACTCCAGATAACTGCCCAAGCTTCAAGCTTGTCATCGTTGGAGATGGAGGCACAGGTATCATTCTTTTGTTCGGATCTTATCTGCTTCCTTCCTGCACACATCCTAGGTTTGGTATGTGCTGGCTGATATCTTCTCATAGTGAATCTTTTGTTTTAAAACCCTTTTGGATTTCTATCTTGTGTCTTTGTTGCTTCTGATCATTAGCATGGAATTTCAGTTTTCAGAGCCTTCAATCCATCATGGATTGAAAATGTTTCACAGGGGAGGGCTAAAAGAGCTAGTTGTCTTTTGCAGGCAAGACGACATTTGTGAAACGTCATTTGACGGGTGAATTCGAAAAGAAGTATGAACGTAAGTCCAGAAAATGATTGGTGTTGTCGGTTGTTTCGTGAGGGATTTAGTAGTGCATTGATGAGGGGAGCAACCTTGCTGAGCAGTAGTTAGGCCCTGTGACAAGTTGTTTATTACCAATCCACCCTCTGTTTGAGTTAAGCTGCATCCTGTGGTAGGTGTAGGAAACAATGGTTAAGGCGAGGATACTCATGTTGCTTTGTGTTGTATGCAGCCACCATCGGTGTTGAAGTCCATCCTCTTGACTTCTTTACCAACTGTGGACCAATCCGATTTTACTGCTGGGACACAGCTGGCCAAGAGAAATTTGGAGGTCTTCGTGATGGCTACTAGTAAGGTTTTTTCTCAATGCAATTTATTTGGTTTGTATTTGTGTTCATATATGTGCAGTAGTTGAGAGATGACACAGTTGTGTGATCTGGTTTGAGACTGACTTTACGCAAGTTGTTATCTCTGTACAGCATTCATGGACAGTGTGCCATTATCATGTTCGATGTGACTGCAAGGTTGACCTACAAGAATGTTCCAACCTGGCATCGTGACCTCTCGAGGTGAGCAAATCTGGCTGCAAAGCACTTGCTGTTGCAAGAAGTCATCCTCATCTAAGCACACTTCTAAGTCATGTCCTTGTCTTATGCATGCAGGGTATGTGAGAACATTCCAATAGTATTGTGTGGAAACAAGGTTGATGTGAAGAACAGGCAGGTGAAAGCCAAACAGGTTACATTTCACAGGAAGAAAAACCTGCAGTACTATGAGATTTCAGCTAAGAGTAACTACAATTTTGAGAAACCGTTCCTGTATCTTGCAAGGAAGCTTGCTGGGTATGTCCCCTTTACCTAGCCAATTCTGACTGTGTATGTCACAGTTTGTTGCATGTTTGCATGTGTTAACTTAAGCACTTCCTGCGGTATATGTGATTAGTGGCTCTTTTTGCAAGGAGAATGGATTTTGAGATTTTGCCTAACAGTCTTGTCTTCTTTTCTGTTGCATAAGTGTTCATTTTATATGCCAGTAGATTCTTACCACAGAGCTGTCTGGCACATGCAGGGATGCAAACCTGCATTTTGTGGAGTCTCCTGCCCTAGCCCCGCCAGAAGTGCAAGTTGATATTGCTACCCAGCAACAGTAAGTTCTTTTTTCAATTGCCCATGATCTAATGCTAGTTGCATTTTTACTGTGGCCGCACTCATTTTTTGAGTTGAATTTGTGTTCTTGTTGACTGTGATATGCTTTGCTTTTGAACTTCTTCTAAATACAGCACATTTCTGGACTGTGTTGTAGATATGAGGCAGAACTGGCTCGAGCTGCTGAACAACCTCTGCCCGATGATGATGAAGAGGCATTTGAGAGCTAGAAGACTATCTAGATTTGTTACAGAATCGGGTAAGTCTGCCACAATAGATCTAGCGCACATGGCTGACTCATGGTCTACCAAATGCTCCGTATAGGTAATGATGTCCATGATATAACGTCAACCCCTGTTGGTTAACCAGAAAGACAATGGCTCAGATGTGGCTTTTAGACCTTTTGATATTTGTATTGTTTCCATAAAGTTTTTGGTACACCAAGTTGTGTCAATGGCAGTTGCTGACATCATATTCTAGGGTTTTCTGAAACTTGAGGTAACAAAACCCTGTTTGGTTGTGTGTCAGTGTTTGTATATCTTCCATATTATGTTCCCTGTTGGATTCCGCAAATGTTCAGCTTGTTAGTGCACATATTACTGTAAAACAAAATGAGAGGGACAAGAATCATTCCCCAATGATTTAAATGCTTTCTTTGCCTTCCACCTAAACTGTGCAAGAAGAACTCAAAGCCCATCCCAGAGAACAGTAAAGGTCATGCCATTTCCAGTACCTCTTCAACACTGACCATGATGTCTCTGAAATTGTACTAATTAGTAATTAAAAGAGACTTGTGCAATCATGCATGTTATTCCATCCTCCATTGTTCAAGATGGAAATTTTTGAAAATAATAATAAATTTCTTGTGGAATTGGATTGCATGTATGATGTTAGTAAATTGGATCATGTCCATATTGAAGATATTGATTAACTCACAACCACAATGGAAATGACAAATCTAATGACACATTTCAAACTGTACAAGTGGATGAAGTTGATTTTGATAACATTGATGACATGAGAGTAATGGCATGGATGAATTTGATGACATCAAGGAGATCGAACCAATATGGATGGAATGGATGACATATGCTGTATTAAGGACATGGATTAATTATGGGTGAAATTGATAACTTAGATGATAATGAATGACATAGGAGAGACATGATCAATTGAATGAGACATTCAACAGCACATGCACTTAACTTTATGGATGAATTTTACCATATCAATGAAACTTTTTAGATGGATGAAGCTAAGTTAATTAACAAAATTGATCAAACATATATTATTGGTGATCTGGCTGAAATTCAATTGCATGGGTGGGTTCACTTTCATACATGAATGTAATTTTAAACGTTGCTAGATTTTCATCCATATGGCTAATCCCATCAATGTGGTGAATTCCCTCCATGTAAACTTACATTCACCAATGTAGTATCATCCATGTGATATGGTTAATTTATGCTATTTTCTTGCAACATTTGTTTCTTTTTCGCCTCCCAAATATAAAATGCAGAGGTTATCTATTCGGCACGTGCTTTCATTCATAGAGTGCATTGGGGTTTACCATGGAAACATTCAATGTTGCAAGGAATGAAAAATAAAAGATTAATTATAACATCCGTTGAAGAGAATGTATGTACAAAACATGTATATTTCTCATGCATGTATAGCAATTAATGAAGAATTGTGAATTCGAATGTATATGGACATGGATGAATGTAGACAAATGTGGATGAATGAAAATTCATCCATAATTATCAAACATCATTCATTTGTTCCAATGTTACATTCATCTATGTGTTATTATTTAACCCATATTGTTATTAATAATACCAAACCTAGTACTCATTCATTTATGTGGTTGAAATTAATCCATATTGCAGAGATCATAATTTATATCATTAACATGTTTCATTGGATGTTCTAATATAAAATAAAGAAGCATAGTTTTTGGGGGCTTAAAATTGGTTTCAATTGCTTTCAAAATGATTAAAAATCTGATTGCATTTGGGTTTTTAGTGACCAAATTTTATAATTAAATGTTTTCATATATTTTTATTGGGTTCTACCATGTAGCAAAATGTACGATATACTTAAATTTGTGTACTTTTGGATCCAAAATATAAAAATAACTGGTTTTTTTTTTTGGGATTATTGCCAATGTACATTACATTTATTTTTTAATTATTAAAAAACACTTTTGAAACAATGGATTGTCCTCCTTTGCACCTTACATCCACCAAAAATTGAAGAGAAGGAAGGGGAAAATAAAAGGGGGATTGGACAAAATTAACTTCGGGCCTATCCCCTTCCCTTGGTGGTATGTCATGGTATGGGGACATATGAAATGTCAATGTAAAGAAAAAGGTTATGTTGCCCATTGTCCTAGAAGCAAAAGAAAAATAGATAGTTGATGGCAATGGTTAGAGTACCCTAAAATGTCACAACAGACCTTTTTTTTATCATTCGTTTCTTCCTCATCCAAAGCCCTTTTTGGTGGTTTTTTTTCATCATTTCATATGGATGCTTTTTATTTATCCATGAAAATTTTCCATCATCGAAAGAATGGTAATAGGATGAAAATCTCCAAAAATATGGAATTGTCAATACTGCCCAAGAGCCAAAAGAATTATTTTCAATGGTTAGGTTTTCCCATGTTTCAACCAAATTCCATTTTTTTTAGACCCAAGGATATAGCCTGAAGTCATCTATAACTCTTGGATTTTCCACATTTGGATGTTTTGCATACTTAAAAAAAAAGGTTGTATGGGCTAGTGAGACTATTTTGGTGAAATCACACTTATGGGTTAAGATGAAGTAAAAAATGGAAACAACATGCTCATGTTGTCAAAACAATGGCCCCCTACCCCTTTATGGGAATGCTATGATATTGAAACATGTGAAATGTGGGAAAGGATAAAAAGTTTGTGAATTGTTGCCAATTTCTTGGGTTGAAGTTTTTGTTTATGAGAAGATTTTTCAAAATAAATCCAATGCAAAAAGATGTGAAATTAAAGTCTTGTGTGAAGCACATTGTATATTGTTGACAATTGTTCAAAGATTATATACACATTAGTGAATGGATCACAATTGTTTAAAAAAACAATGATGTAAGTATATTGTAAATGTGTTGTTTTGATTAACATTGTTATTTATCTATGGATTTTGGATGATATGCATTCATATTCTTTACATCTTTTTAGTTGAATGCAATTCATCAATGACAAGAAGGATGAATTCATCCATGAATAGATGAATAATGTTCAAATGGATGAAATGTCATTCATCCATTCTTAAATTACATTTGTCTATACAATATGTTTGTATTGTAATAGGTATTGTGTATAATGTAATCATGCTACACTAATTTGTTGGGCCAAAACTCTTATCATGCATGTTGATTGATATATATAGGTTTCATGTTGTTCCAAAGACAAAATTCAATCACTCTTTTTGAAGAATGTTTATTCACTAGGTGTTATCTACTATTGTGAATTGTAAGTTATTTTTTGGGGGAACTTTATGGAACATTTTCTATTTTATCTCTTGTTGTTGTTGTTTTGTGGTTTTTTCCACGTGTAAGGTTTGCCATGTCAATTTTGCCAAGTGGAAAGTGAGCCATGTCATGTGCCACATAGGTGTCACATCATTTACCCTATTGTCGCTTAGTTGATAAAGGTATAAAAAATTGTTAAACCACTCAATAAATGTAGTCAAAATTAATTAACCCTTACCTTATTTCTGCACCCCATTTTCCGCACCCCAAATAGCCAGTCCCCCCATATTCTTTCCTTTTGAAAAGACATGGTGCAATCTGAAAGTGTAGAACCCTCTAATTTTTCTATATATTTCTATCTTGAAGACATGAATGGTTATCATCAGGGGTTTTTATTTTAATTATTGCTCAAAACAGCTAAATTTTCCCAAAAAATAGAAAAAAAAACTAGAATTTGTACTAGAAAAATAAAACTTCCAATTTTTTCTGTTGAAAAAACAACAAATTGTGTTGTCATCTTTTCCCCCTCATGTTTATCAGGTTAATGCCATAAAATTCACCAACATCTGCTTGATTTATACTACAATATTTTGGGACATTATGTTTTTAGAAGGGTATACATTAATTTTGGTTCATGAAACTTATAAAGTTTCAATATCAAATCTACATTCTTAATCTCTAAGTACTTCACATGCTCTAATAATAATTAATAATCAATCATGAGCTCTTAATTTTAATTAGTACTTAGTATGCTCTAATACCATATTTGACATTCTATAGTTACCGAGAATATATGTTAATGAGAGAAAGAAAAACATGGAAATTGAAACAGGGGAACGAGTCGCACCCAAGTTTTGTTATCCATCTCTTGATGACACTATTATGGGCTGCGTATTCGCTACCTTGAAATTGGCTATACGGGTGTAGCAGGCCATGCAGCTAGTTTGCACAAGAGTGCTGAGACTAGGTTGATGGCATGCTGTAGAATGTGGTTAGGCAAAAGGTTGCAAATACCATCTGTGAAGTTCAGTCACAACTTCTAACACAATTTTTTTAAGC
>Ga0116230_10004030_pt1 | contig 14371 bp, 12 predicted proteins | sample S1TSphfallax_3_FD_88678 | JGI IMG/M metagenome (GOLD analysis project Ga0116230, IMG submission 88678) | Host-associated microbial communities from peat moss isolated from Minnesota, USA - S1T2_Fd - Sphagnum fallax MG | ecosystem: Host-associated > Plants > Peat moss > Unclassified | place... | reverse complement strand
TTTTATCATTTCTATTCTTTCATTAATTTTCTATCAATTCCCAACATGGTATTAGAACATGCTTGTTTTTTTAAGGTAATGAAGATTGAATTTGCTTTCTACATCTTGAAAGCTTTGAAACATTGGGTGTGTTTTGTTTTTCTAGCATTTTGCTACAAGTTTCAAATCTATAGGTGTTTTGTTTTCTAGCATTGTTCTATTCACAATCATGGTGTCCACTTCCAATGCTTAAATATTAAAAAATTGAATGGAAATAATTTTCATACATGGAAGATGAAAGATGGATTTTTCCTTGCATGAAAAGGATTTATGGGCAACCACCTTAGGGGAATTATTGCCACCAAAAGTTGAATTTTGAAAGATTGTTCCTAAAAGAGGCATTCTTGAACATTGCTTGTTCATGAAGAAAGACAAATTGGTTCATGGAACAATTCTCCTAAATGGTGTTGATTTTTGTTGCATCATGTAGCATTCTCAAAAACTACAAAAGATGCATGGGATGATCTTTGTGCAACACTTGAAAAAAAACATGTTGACAATAAATTACAATTATCTCAAGAGCTTTACAACCTTAAAATGGAGGAAGGCACTTCAATGCAAGTTCATATTGAGAAGTTTTGGATGATTGGAAATCAATTAACAAACATTGATCATCAAGTTTTTGATGAAGATTTAGCATTCACACTTTTAGGGAACTTGTCATCATCTTTCCACAACCTTGTGAGTTCACTTAGTACCCGCACTAATCAATTGTCTATGGAGTTAATATGTGGGCAATTCTTGTAAGAAGAATTACGATTAAACAAAAAGTGCATTTTGACCATGGTATAAGACATGAAACATTAATTGATAAAGGTGTTTTTGGGAAGTTTAAAATGGTTGTAGATTGGAGGAAATTTAAGAATAAGAAGAAAGGAGCTTGCTACAATTGTGGCTTTAAAAGCCATTTTTGCAAGAAAATGTCACAAGAAAAAACAAGATTGAAAGAACAAATTCAAAGGTTCTTCACAAGTAGTCACAATAATCAAAATGGAATTTTTGGTGACTATTTAAAATTATTTTTGCAATTTGTAGGGATGCATGGTTTATTGATTTTAGAGCTTCACAACATTTAACCATTCAAAGGAAGTATTCTCAACCTTTAAGGAGTTTGCTTTAAGTCACAAAGTATATTTTGGAAACAATAGTGTGCTTAATGTATGTAGGAAATGCACTATTGTCTTCAACTTGACAAATAAGATTTTCAAATGTATTGGAGATGTGTTATATGTTTCAAAGTTGACAAAGAATTTGTTATCAATTAGTCATTAACAAAACAAAACTTCAAGGTGGAATTTGAAGCCACCAAATGTTGGTTAAAGTCTTTTAATTCAAATAAGGTGATTGTTGAAGCTATTCAAGAAGGAAAGTTTTATAAGTTGGTTGGAGTCATTCAATCTTTGGTGTGTAGCACTAAGATTAAGAACAATAACTTGAAGCATCATAAACTTGGACATGTCTTTATGTAGGTTTTAACAACCATGGATCAAAACAACCTTGTTAAAAGCATGGAGCTAAATGGATCATAATTTGAATTTCTATGATGGATGTGTGTATTGTAAACACCATGATACCCCATTTCTTGACTGGGGGTTCTCGTGCAAAGGAAATTTTTGGGCTTGTGCACATATATGTGGTCCCATGTAACATCTCATGGAGAGACAAAATATTTTCTAACCTTCATTAATGATTTCTCTAAGAAGACATTTCTTCATACCAGTATGAAAATTAAATTTCATGTGCTTGACAAGCTTAAGGTTTTCAAATACTTGGTAGAAAATTAAATTAGAAAGAAGATCTATATCACATGCATAAAAATTATCAAGACAAATGATGAAAGGATAGGTCTAAGTTTAAATTCAAAACATGAAACAAAGGGACCAAGACAAAAACACAAAGGGTAAAACCAAAAATATGAAATGTGCAAGACCAAAATATAAAAAAATATTTATTATAATGAAGTAAACAAATGTAAACACAAAAATAGTTCAGAAGAAGGTAATAAAACAAGCTCATAATTTAAGCTAATGTTGAATAAACTAAAGGTAATGGCGAGGTCGTACATCTATTTATACCCCTTTGGGGACCTAGTTCAAAGAAGCTTCCATGGAAGTTTTTATGTGCCCACCAACAAGGGAAGTTTTTTGGAAGGCTTTTTAATTATAAATGAATTACAAGTTAGTTAAGACTTAAATTAAAAGTCAACTATAAATGAACTATAAGTGAACTAAAATTTAACTATGAATTGATTAAAAGTTAATCAAGAGTGAATTTGAAGTTAACTAAGAATGAATTGGGAGTTAATTAACAGTGGACTAGGAGTTAACTAATAATGAACTAAAAGTTAATTATGAATAATGGATGAACATCCATATGAATGAATTCCATCATCATGTGAAAGTGGTGTCAATGACCATGAAAGCAATTAGATGTGATGGAGGTGGATAATATAACTTAATAAATTTCAATGCATTCTGCAAGGAGAATGATATTGTGAAATAAACAACCACACCATCCATGCTAGAATAGAATGGTGTAATTAAAAGGAAAAAACAAGCACTTGTTGAAAGTGTGCAATGTGTGTTGCAACATATGAAGCTTAAGTTGGATCATAGATTTTGGGCATAAGTAATACCAATTATAACATATATCCAAAAAAAATCCCTATTAAGGTAATTTTCACTAAAAGAAAAATGGGGTTTTGTAAACAACTTTTGTTACTATTTTTGTCTAGGCAACTATTGTTCTAGTTGCATCTAATAAAAATTAGTTGCCTTGGACAAAAATAGTCACATTGGAGAAGTTTTTAAAACCCATTTTTCTTTTAGTGTTTTAACATGACACCAGAAAAGGTTTAGTGTAGATACAAATTTTCCATAAGTCATTTGTGGGTCATGGTTTGCTTAAGTGTCTCAAAAATGATAAAGGTATTGCAATCTTCCGGTATTTTAAAATACCACAACATTTTAAGACATTTCCACCAACCTTCCTACCTATACATACAAATTACATAATTTTATGTGTCAAGATCTTAAAACATTCAAACCACATGACTTGTGACAATTTTCTACCCACTTTGTAGTCAAATCTGTAGAAAATTTTGGTATTTGGTGAAAAGAAGTTATATTTCATGGGTATTTTGAAAGTTTGGCACCCACTTGTAAACCATATGACTACAACTTTAAGAGGACTAATTTTAAATATAAAAATAGATAGGGCACTAAAATAAATCATGTTAAATACACTAAGAGGTGATTTTCGTCCATTCACACAAAAATCAAAATATTTTGTTATGTGGACAACAAATTGTTGAATCTTACCACATTCCTAATATTCTAGGGGTTCATCAATATATGTAATTGGGCCAATAAGGTATTCAAAAGATGCATCTTATATATTCATATTAACTTACTATATTTTTTTCTTATATAAATGGTTATACTATAATAATTTTACATGCATAAGAGGTCACGTTTATTCTCTAGAACAAGTATTTTGGTGTTTATACAATACCACCAAAATACCATTTATATTCATATCCATGGAATTATTTTTATATTTTTTGTGATGTGTTTATTCAATACTACAAGATTTAAATTTTAAATTTTTATTATCAAACATTTAGCATTGCCTTGGATGGTATTTTGTACCAAAAATTGTTTAAAAAATTGTGAAGGATGGTATTTTTGAGACATTCAAGCAAACTAACACCCTTGTATGTTTATGGTTGTGATACATTTGCTCATGTGCCAAAGGAAGCAAGGACGAAATTTGATTCCAAAGGTGTCAAATGCATATTCATTAGCTATTGTGGAGAGTCTAATACAAATTGTACAACCTTATAATTCAATATGTTATCATTAGTTGCAATGTTATCTTTAATGAATTTGGAAACTTTAACATGGGGAAATAATGGTTTCAAGGTTGATTATGAATCAATAAAAAAAAATCTAAATCAAGAACTAGAAATGGAGGACAAAAGAATTCCTCAACAAGTGCAAAAAATTCAACAATGGTTAAAAAAAACATGAATCTTTCATGTGTTTTTCTGTTGATGTTAATGAGCCCCATTTTTTATGGAAACTTTGAATGGTGAAAATTCAAAACATTGGAAAAAGGCCATGGATTTTAAGTTTCAATTAAGTTTACAAAACAATAAGACTTTTACCCCTTTGGTTGTTGTATGTATATCTCCTCTAAAAGATTTCCATTCAAAGAGAAAAGTTGAACATTCATTTGACATTGCACCTCAAAATTTTCAACGGTTACAATTACAAGCACAGTTTGAATTGATTCCATTCATACAACAAGGGAAAAAGTTTCATTGAAATGAATACCTTCAACTTGTCTAAATCTTCTAGCCACCAAATGAGCCTTGTGCCTTGCCACAAAGCCATTAACATTATATTTGATTTTGAAAATTCAATTGCAACTCATTGGTTTGCAACTAGGTGGAAGAGGAGTAAATATCTTGTGCATCTTAATTTGAGTTCCAACATCCATGTCAAGTCCCCCACATCATCAAAAAATGTTGTTGACTTGAGCAATTTGTTGAATACTAAGTCAAATCCAAATTTGTTGCATTGTCTTTTACTTCTACTTCAAAAGCTAAAAACATTTAACAATAGCATGTAAACATTTCAACCTGAATGGGTTATAAATTTCCCTTGGGTTGACCAAATCCTTGCCACTAAAGGCATTATTCACAATGTGAAATGTAAATAATTTTGTAACATGATTAATAAGAAGCCATTGACATTGTTTGCTCCCAAATGGGACATTTTGATGAAACAAGAGGTCAAGAGGAAGATAACAAAGGATATGCCTTAACTTGGTGTAAAGGGGAAAAATGGTACAATAGTAAGACCTAAGCATACAAAAAAAAATCAAGCCTTTCTTTTTACCTAATCACTTATTATTTTTTTACAATAGGTTAACAAGAACATTCATTTGGGAAGTGAAAAGGTCTTGTTTGTCAATTTGTTCCAAATTTTGGAAGGGTGTTGTTATATAGTGGAATATGTAAGGAATTAAGAATTTTATTCATTCATTGGTGTGCTTAAGAATCCCAAAATGCATTAGTCAAAGATTTCATGTTGAATAATGGCTAAATAATTAATGTATTTTCAAATCATTAATGCAATTTTGGCTACTATTTTTATTATTAACTATGTGGCCGTTACATATGATGAATTAGTGAACATTAATGTACATAATGGCAATTGGGTAAAAACACAATCAAAGGAACCACCTAGGTGAGTGGACATTCTTTAAAACAAGTGAAACATAATAGCTTGGATTGTCATAATTTTTTGGAATATTTTCCATTAATTGCTAAGTTTAATGCTCAAAATTTGACACAAATAAAAAATGTTTTTACATGTTGAAAGCACTCAAACTTTGAAAATGGACGGTCCTTGTTTTTTTCAAACGTCTTTTCTTTCTACCAAATGTGCACCACTCTTTCTAAAATTTGGAAAGGATTTTAACATTGATGATTAGAAGGGCAAAAGGACTTGAATTGATGAAATTTTTTTTCATAACCAATTTGAATACATTTAGTTCAAAAATGCTTTTGACTTTGAAAATTATGGATTTTGAAAATGTGCCTTTAACAAAAAATTGTCCATGTTTATGTGATAGAGGGCATGAATTCATAATGTACGTGATATAAAATCAACTTGTAGTCAAAATGTATTTAAATCTAAAATGCAATGTTAAAGGCCATATTGAAGATTAGGTATACCCATCAGGAACCACTTTTAAGACCTACAAATTACAATCATGCTAACCTTTTCACCTAGTCAAAATCAAACCCTAGGTCTTGCAAGTCTTTTTTTCTGAGAGGGATTTTCAAAAATTACTAAATTGTTGGGTGATTTAATCGCATCCTACTTTTTTTTCCTCATTCTCTTACGTTTTGTTTGCATTTCACGCACATCTAACTTTTTCCCTTTTAACTCTTCACGATTGAACTTGGAGCTACATACCTAAAACTTCAACAACCTTTTGGATTTGGAAAGTTTAATGATCGACCTTCAATCTTAGGGATTTAGAATGTATGTTTTTCTTGTTTTAGTTTTTTTTGCAAATTGTTATGTTCCTTGAATGCTTTCATTGAAAAGCTTGGTGAAAGGGAAACATTGTTGTGCATTTGTGTTTTTCTTGTTCAATTTATTTTATAGACTTATTATGTGGCTCATCTAGAAGCTTTTCAAGGGAGGAAAAGTCCATGGCTCATGATGTAGCTTAGTATGTTGCAAAGATGGGTTTAACAACAAGAGGCATTGACGTTTTGAGTTTGGTTGAGAAAGATGTGCCAACATTTTAGATTGAGGAAGTCTTTGGGCCCAAAGTTTCAAAAAATGGGTATAAATATGACAAGAAAGTTTTTGCTCCAATGGCATAGAGTATTTTTGAATTGTATAAAAGGGTCACATGGAAGCACAAGGTGACTAATGGCTAGAATAATAAAAGTTTTGCATGAGGTGTGTGATATGTTGGATGAATGGTGACAACCTTGATTGGGCAAAACATGTAGTTTACTGCAACAAATATGCTATAGAATTGAAGGAGACAAAGGTAGTTAATTTGGTTTGGCAACTAAAATTGGGTGTTGTTCATGAATTGAAACAAGTTCCACAACTTCCAACTTGCAAATGTGTGAAGGTTGAATCTAAAGTTGTTGATGCAAAAGCTCTAAAAAGGAAAGGAGTTCAGGTTTTGAGTGAGGAGTAGACAATGAATATGAAATTAAAAGAACAAGAATTGGTTTGGGTAGATTAGGTGGCCAAGGTGGTAGAATCTATTTCTATGTTTGAAAAGAAGAAATCTAAGATAAATCAACTTGACTTAAAGGCGACAATGTTTTAGGACTTCGTTTAAACTGATGCAAGAAGGTGGGGGGGTTTGGACTTTACCCATTGCCCATGCTTCATGATCCTTATTATAAACTTGAACCTTCTACTATACAATGCCTAGGTAAATCCACATTTGTTGTCAATAATGTCATGTTTATGCATAGTGGTTTCTTAGTTGTGATATTATAGTTGCTAGTTGTGGTCACACATACCACATATGTTGTATGGCATATTATGTGAGTTCTCATCCATGTTGTAAGATTGTTGATTACAAGGAAGAATTCTAGCATAATTGGCTAGCAATGGTCGGTATTTGGCCCTTGAATGAAGTTGTGCTAACCTCGTTAAGAGCTGAATCACCAATGTGTTATGCATGGCTGCAAAGATTGAAGCATGAGGCTTATAGTTCAAGTAAGATTTTGGTTTTAAAATCATGGAATGTATTTTTGTTTCATGTTTCAAATTTAAACCTAATAAAGTTGGATTTGTTGCATTGGTTCAATCAAATTTACAAATTGGTTCAATCCTATGTTGAAAATGAATTGTTATTAGAATTTTCTTTGGTTCCTTATGAGTTTAGAACTTAGGTCCATTGAAAATCCAAATTTTGATATCTAGTGTTTGTGATTTTAATGAGAGTCCATTAGAAATGAACTCTAAAAATTACAAGAATGTTGCTTGTAAGTTCAAATGTTGAATCCTATATCAATCCTAAGATCAAGGAATTGGTTGTCCTTGTTATGTACATTTTGTTTTTGGGCTTTAGGATTGGCTTGTAAGTTCATTGCAAGTCCAATGTTAGTATTTTGTTTATTGTTGCTTGTTTTAAAAGTCCATTGCAAGTCTATTATCAATCCTTTGTTTATTATTGCTTGTCATAGAAGTCCATCACAAGTCTATTGTTAATCCTTTTTTTATTATTGTTCATCCTAAAAATCCATTTTGTTCCTAAGCTTTAAGACTGATGGCTTATAAGTCCATTATTAGTCCAATGTCAATCCTTTGTTTTTTCTTCCTTGTCCTATAAGTCCACTTTGTTTCTTGGCTTCAAGATTGCTAGGATGTAATTCCATTACAAAGTACATGAGAAGTCCAAACTAAAAATGTGGTGTCATGCAAATCCATTTGAAGTTCATGGAGTCTAGATTCAAGTTTTGATTCCTTGGTGTCCAATTTGTTTGATTCCTTGTTTCTTTACCTTTTCAAAAGTCATGTCCATTTATCCTTTAATTCTTTACCCCTGACTTAAGACTATTCTTTAATTTCATTCATGTATATATTTCTATCCAGATATGGAATACTCAAATTGTGTTTTGTGATTCCATTAAGTCGTAAATTATTGGTTTTTATTGATTCTACCTATAAATAAAAGATAACATGAAAATCAATAGAACCATTACAAATTAAGATGAATTTTCCTCATGATGCCTTTTTTCAATTTCAAAATTTGTGTTGGGCAAACAAGTAGTCTTGAAAGGAATTAATCTTCAAAAGCATGCATCTTTTCAATTATTTTCTTATGATTTCATCCTAGGTCTTGAATTGTATTCATGTGTTGAGATTTCTTTTTCTGTCATGATTTGTGTGTAGTCATTCCAAGATAATATGAGATTTGTGTAGGTTCAACATTTGAAATTATTCTTGGTAATTTTTTAACCATCATGAACATTACAGTGGCTAATGAATTAGGTTTTTATGGAATTGATCTCACTAATTCCCAAGCCACACCCATGGGTGCCTCTACATTATAGTGTATGGATATGGAGAAAAAGGAGTATAATGTAAGGGCTTCTTCAATCACAAAATCTTACACCTACAACATGGACACAATGTTTGCAACTATTTGCATCATATGCAATGTCAACAAATCCAAGTTAATGTTGCAAGTATGTCCAACACATCATAATTTTTTTGAATTGTTAACCTTCTTGGTTAATGCTAATAGTTTAAACAACCCTAAATAATTTATATTTCTCTCTTTATCATTCCAAATACTTGCAAGTTGGCTCCTTTCTGATACCTACATCATATGGGTCTAATTTGTTCCATAGTATCACTATACAAGGTCATTCCCCATTCTTAAGATAACATCATCTACCTATTGTAAGATTTGAGCCAAACTTTTCTTTAGGTTTGAGGAGGAGCTTAGAAGCATTATCATACATTTAGTGCAAAACTTACTAAGTTTTGAAAGGTGGTTGACATAGGTGGAGGCTTGAACATTGTGTGTTTGTGTCTTGATACATTAAAAATGAATCATCTTGTACATATTGAGTTGTTAAACTACTTACATTAACCCTAAATGTCTCTTAGAAATGTGTTAAGATTGCTAGCATTCCAATTTTTGTTATCATGACATTTTTGCCAAACCATTCAAGAAATGCCCCATATGTGAAGTAGATGTCCATGGTTGATCTTGTTGTGTACAAATATATACTAAAGGTGAAGTCACAAGCCCTTTCAAGAACTTTAAGTAACAAGTTCACATTGCAAAAGATCTCAAAAAGGTAGCCTTCAAGGGATTGAACTTAGCTATTATTTTTGACACAACATAGTGTCAAAGCTTGATTTTGATCACAAACTGTCAAAATTGAAAAGTCACCTAAGATAGGCATGGAAATTTCTAGCATAGAAGAAGGTGATTTCAACTTTAGATTTGAAGAAACATCTGAGAACAAGGACACTAGACTTGCATTGATTCACTTTCCACCTCAAAAAGTGTTACCAAGGGAGGCTAAAAATATTGAATACATAGATGGGAGTGATTTAGTTCATAGTTTAGATGATGAAGGGTACGATGGCCTACCAAAGAAAACATTGATTGGAAATGATCAATTTGATGTAGTGGATCTTCATACAAAAAAGTTGAAGACTTGTTCAAAGGTGAAATTATCTACTAGAAAGCTGGTTTCTAAGAGCTAAATGTTTCAAATTTCTTTTCGCCAAATCAAATTCAAGTGGCCACAAATGAAGTTCAGAGGAAGAAAAACAAGAGCAATGCTTGCTATCCAATTCCTGGAATCTCCCCTAGGAAAACTAGAAGATCTAAGCTTGTTAAGGCCAAGAAATCATCAAAGAAGTCAAAGTAAAACAATTTTACCTACCTAGATGGATTATGGACTTCATAAATGAAACCAGTTTTGAACTTCTTCTTAAAAACCTATGTCCATTCATTAATCATTTACCCATGATTGGAATTTGAAGTTGATAGGCTCTTGGAGCTAGATTCCAACCCAAATTGACTAGAGACCATCTTGTACAAGCATTTGCATTGTTTGCTTCAATTGTCAAATGTGAGTATTTTTTAAATATTATGGAAATGTTCCTAACTTGTAAATTGGCACAATTTGGCTAAAGAATGGGCTCAAATATAATTGGTTAAACAATGCTTCAAAAATAATTATCCAAATTTACTATACAAGATTACCACTAATTATAATTTATGCACATGTTTTGAAAGCACCAAGAGAGGGATTGAACCTTTGGTCCTAAGGGACAATTGCACCAACAATCTTGTTGTCTTGCAACTAAACAAGTTAAGATGTTTACCATTTGAAAAACTAGAATGTTCAAATTTTTGACATGAATTTACCCTCATAAGTTGCGTCATGTACCGATTAAATAGTTGTAAATGTGACAGCTTACAAGTTGTGAAAGCTTCCTAATAGCAATTCAACACCTAATTACAATAATGCCATGGTGCTCAATATTTTTCCTTTCCCACATTTTGCAACAATGTCACACATAAGTTGAACACATACATCATAGTAGCTAAACATGCATAGATGAATGATTAGCAGTAGTTTAACACCCTTGCAACTAAATCATGATTATCATTCAACTACAAGGGTATTATTTCAATTAAATATTTGTGTTTATTATTATCTAAAATATTTCATGAGTTGTTAAGGGAAAGGAGTAGATGCCCAAAATGGATGCCAATTGACCTTGGAAAAAAACAAGGGTGGGGTTTCCATTATAGGCATTCATAATCTTATTTTGCTCCATTTTGGTTTTGGACAACAAAAAATACCAGTCTTGGATGTAATCAATCTTTGGTCTACTTTTTTGTGTAGAAATAATTAAATGTTTTTACCCAAGTTTTTACCAAAAAAATCATTTAACATCTACATCATTAGTTAATTATAGGTGTTTAGACATTTGCTTTAGGGAGACTTGTGAACTTAGTGCCACTAGGCCATCATCACTAGTTTAGATGCTTTTCACTTCTCCTAACTTTAAAATATGGCTACCATTGTTTCATGAGGTTGAACATAATAAGAACCAACTTCAATTTTCAAAAGAAAGTCTAAATCATACATGTGCATTTGTATGAGGTTTATTGGTAGTTTTGCATATTCTTGGATGCAAATTGAATTAGCAAAAATAACTAAATATATAGTTTTAGATCTTTAGAAATCTATTACTTGGAAATTACATTATACATCACAGAATGCTCACACATAATCAATTTAGAATGTATTTCTAAAGGTTTCATATATCCTTTTGACATTAATAGATTCTTAACCATGATTTATAATGCTCAAATTAAAAAAACTCTTCATCACTTACGCTGGACACATAAACTTACAAGTAACATTGAATTTTCAAGTTGAAGATTTGCTGAATTGCCCACCATTCCAAGAATTTGGTGTAATGTGCCAAAAGTGTGGTGATGTTTTCCATCACCTTCAATAAATTGTACCAAAAATAAAGAATTGCCAAGTAACCCTTGTTAATGACATATTAGTCTTAAATGATTAACCTAAACCATGAAACTTGAAGACATAGACCCTAATTAATTATTAATGATTGTAATTGCATATTAAGAAAACTGGCCTTCATCTTTCAAACCCATCAAAACCACCATCCAACCTTCAAAACCCATAATCCACTAATCAAGATGTATTGCATAGATAGCCACAACATCACTTAACATCTAAAGTGAAAATGTTTTCCACAAAATACAATAAATTTGCAGGTTGGACATATAAATTTATGAAGCTTATAAAGTTGATAGATCTTTAGCTTTTAGATTTGTAGATAAATCATTCATCTTCAACTTTCTCAACTATAGATTATAACTCAAGTAAGCAATCTTGGAAAGTTGATAGATAGATTTTCTCCATTTTTGTCTATGGGAACTTTGTATCATCTGAAACTTCACCGCCCTAATCATATGGGAATAGATGTATGTTTCACTTATGTCATAATGGACATATGAATACAAACTCCTACCTTGTTGCTTGAAATATTTGCTAATAACAACTTGATTACTATAGAGAAACATTTGACCATATGCGTCTACATGTTTATCTTCTGTTACCATATGTAATTTCTTTATGCACATTAAAACCCAAAAACCAACATTATCTCTACATCATCAAGAGCTACAACAATAAAATAGTCACCAACCTCTAAACAAGTTACCAATGACTCCCCATCACGAGAAACATCATGCATATCATCTATGCTTGGATCACACCTAACATCAATAGATGAGCAAGGTTCTAATGTTACTAGGTCCCAAGGTTATACAAGGGTATAGTTTTCACAGGTCCATCTCCACCATCTATGCAGAATTCATAAAACAAGACAACTCTTGCACATGTAGTAAGCTTTTGTTCAAATGAGAAATAAAGCAAATTACATGTTTTGACCTACTGCCACTTACTATGTGTGCTTCATAGCCATGAGTGCAATCAACATCTCCCAACCTAATTTCATGGAAGTATTGTTTTACTTCTTGTTGAATTGCCTCCCCCATACTTGTTTGCAAAAAATTGCACACATCTAAAGCATTTTGTAGCTTTGTGGCACCAACAATTTTCATTTGTTCACTACAAAGGACACTTTTTACATGTGTTATAACCCCATCCCATTGGCCCTTGCCATGACTTGTTCCAAAATAGTTCCAACCCATAACACGCCCCGAAGGAATACCAACAATTATCATTAATGCCTAGTATTTTGACAAATAAAACCACGCTTTGGCGCATTTGAACTAAGATGCATGTCCATCATTAAAAATTGTGTGTTTAGTAGGGAGTGCTATGTTTTGTGTTTGGAGCCAAGTTTAATGCCATTTGAAGCAATATTGAACAAATAGATTGTCATGAATGTGATTGTCCAAAATGTAAAAGTGATGCTCAATAATCCGTCTTATCTTTTCATCATCTTCGACGTTGAAATTTGGGTTGATCTCCAAGTCAAGTGTACTAAAATTGTAATTTGAAAGTTGTGCCAATGTTGAGTTTGAATCTCATTTGACTCCATGAATGAATAATTTTCGAAAAAGTCAACATAGGAAACAAAATAATCTGGTGATTGATTTGACATGCACAATTTGTATTGACAATTGCTGCAATTTGGGCCCCATGAAATCTAGATATTCAGAACATTGAGTTTGCATATATTCCAAACAAATCATTGTTTTGGGTTCTCCTATTTTTGTGGTTCCAACAAGTATTTTTTAGAAGCATTTCCAGCTCAAGAATGTTTCATGTTTTGGATCCTTCTCCACTAGGGAAATTTTCAACAACTTTAGACCACAATTTGGACAATTTCCTTTGATGCAATCCAAGTCATGCCACTCTTGGAATTCAAGCTTTGCACAAACAATCTTTTGCCAAAAGTCAATGACACCTTTGAAAATTGATTCATTGCTCAAACAACTTGGTGTTGATGTTGATCATGGGTAAATACTAGTGGATTACATACCTCACTACACTAACAAGTACAAGTTTTATGTGGCCCACATAGTCACATGTTATTAAATCCATCTTTGGGCTCTTTCAGTTCTATATGGTATTGACAGCAATAAGTGTTGAATTTTTTCAACCTTTGCACAAACCAAGGCTTCAGTGTATAGAACGATATGAATCCAATCCCAATTGTTGGATATTTTTCTTTAAACCTAGTAAGGAAATGTAGGTAGAAAATATAATTGAATTATGTTAGCATACCAAGTATCTACAATTACAATTACAAATTAATGTAGGACTACAAAATTATAATCAAAGGCATAAAGGAAATGTAGGACACAATAACCATATCTAAGACTTTGAATAATTAGTAACATTAAGGTCCTGGTTTATGAAGATGTCTTACACCTTGTTGGTAGTTTCAAGATAACTTGCAAGGTCCCAAAGGAATTCTTCAAGGCAACTTTAAGACTTGTAGGACCCCAAAAACATACATAAGTATTTAAAATATCAACTCTTAACAAGATTCCTTATGGCAACATTTTTTAAGGATTCAAAGGATTAGCTAAATATTTCATGGTTGTATTGTTTGCCATTTGTAGGAATCAATTGAAGGGATTAAAGGCATAGAATACTTACATTTCAAACATAGTAATGACATTCTTCATTTTGCACTTTAAAATTCTTGAAAATTCTTGGTAAAGCACCTTGTCAAAACATTCTTGGTGCGCGAATGTTTACCAATGTTCACTGGTTGATCTATAAAAT
>Ga0116230_10004028_pt1 | contig 14374 bp, 14 predicted proteins | sample S1TSphfallax_3_FD_88678 | JGI IMG/M metagenome (GOLD analysis project Ga0116230, IMG submission 88678) | Host-associated microbial communities from peat moss isolated from Minnesota, USA - S1T2_Fd - Sphagnum fallax MG | ecosystem: Host-associated > Plants > Peat moss > Unclassified | place... | reverse complement strand
TGCTTTCGGCAGCCACTTGATGAATCTGTTTTTGAGCGCCTCTTGAACGTTCTTTCGCCTCTTGTTCGAAAAGACGATACCGATCCTCATCGACGTTCAACTTGCTGTCTTTCGCAATCAGGAGGATTTCTTCAAGGGGGAATCCGTACGTGTCTTTGAGTTTAAAGGCATCCTCTCCAGTGATCGTATGATGAGTGGCCTGAGCGTTTTCGATGATGTGATGAAGCATGTTTCCCCCTCGTCTCAAGGTCCGGATAAACCCCTCCTCTTCGCTGATCAAAATTTCGGCTATGCGCTCCTGTCCTTTCCCCAATTCAGGATAATCCGATCCCATCTTCGAAACCAATTCTGGAAGAATATCGGCTAAAAAGGGGCGCTCGATTCCTAACGAGCGGCCATAGCGGACAGCGCGGCGCAACACCTTTCGCAGCACATACCCTTGGTCAACATTGCTAGGCTGAGCTCCATCGGCAATCGCAAAGGCCAAACAACGCAAGTGGTCGGCAATCACGCGAAACGCAGGAGCGTGTGAATCCCCGATGTGATAGGGAATGCCTGATATTCTTTCGATCCGGGCGATCAAGCTGCGCAAGAGGTCGGTCTCAAAGACAGAATCGGCTCCCATCTGGAGGGTTAGGACTCTTTCCAAGCCGCTTCCCGTGTCAATCGATGGCTTGGGGAGAGGCTCTCTTTCTCCTGATGGCAAGGTATTATACTGCATGAAGACGAGGTTCCAAAATTCTAAAAAACGATCCCCATTCAGGTCTTCTTTGGGGTTTCTCCCCTCTCCATATTGAGGTCCGCGATCGAAGTAGAGCTCTGAGCAGGGACCGCAAGGCCCTGTCTCTCCCATGACCCAAAAATTGTCCTTCTCATCCATCCGGGTGATTCGTTCGGTGGGGACATATTCCGCCCAAATGTCAAACGCTTCGTCATCTTCGCGAAAGACGGTGGGCCAAATGTTGAGGGGGTCAAAACCAAAAATGGAGGTAGAAACTTCCCAAGCATATTGAATGGCCTGTTCTTTAAAATAATCTCCGAAGGAAAAATTCCCTAGCATTTCAAAGAACGTAAGATGGCGACGCGTATGCCCAACATTCTCTAAGTCATTGTGTTTGCCTCCCACTCGAATGCATTTTTGACTACAGGCGGCTCGCTGATAGTCGCGATGGCTTTTTCCCAGAAAAACATCTTTGAATTGATTCATTCCTGCATTAATGAAAAGCAACGTGGGATCGTCGTGGGGAATCACAGGGGAAGAGGGAACAATGAGATGTTGCCGATCCTTGAAATACTGTAAATAAAGACTCCGAATGGTTTGTGTTGACATCATGTGCCTAAAAGAATACTGTTTTTTTTGTTTACACGTTCAGTCTACTTATACCCATTCCACAAGGAAAATGGGTATTGGAGATGCTAGTGTTGTTTAGGTTTTTTGTATACAGAAAATTTTCGAATGATAAAAAATGCCCCCATATTATAAAGAAGGGGTTTTTTATCCTTCAAGCGGCGAGCTTTAGCTAAGCTTAAATTCAACTCTTGAAGGGGAACGGGTACAAACAGATTTCAACGGCAGCAGCGTTTCCTCCCACGCCTGAAGGGAGGGGCCTCCGCAAAACATTACAACACGGCGCTTCCCGCGACTGAGCCATCCATTCTATGAAAGGCGATGATACAAATTTTCCAATCGATGTGAATAGCCCTTTTGTGACCTTTTTGCAAAAGGTGATTCTTTGGAGCATCAAGGCCTTGGCTTTTTTTATGGTCTTGGTGATTCTTTGGAGTGTTGCCGATGTGATCTTTCTGATCGTATTGAAGGCTCAACAGCCCTATCTATTGATTACCGATATGGAAGAAGTGCTTAAAATCTTTGGAGCTTTTCTCGTCGTCCTCATTGCGATAGAAATTTTTCTCAATATTATTCTCTACCTCAAAAAAGAGATGGGTCACTTAAAGCTCGTTGTTGCCACCGCATTGATGGCTATTGCCAGAAAGGTCATCATCCTCGACTATAGTCAGCTTCGCGATTCGCAAATGATCGGGATGGGCTGTTTAATTCTCTCCCTTGGCCTTGCTTATTGGTTAATTGGTCGCGCTAGTGACCCCTCTTCCAACCTCTTATCCTTTCGGCGGAGGTCAACTCCCCCGTCGCTAAAGGGAACAAATCAGCCCGACGTTGACCCTCCTAAGCTGTCAGTTTGACTGACAGCGACGCGAGGAGCGAATGGAGAGGTCGCATGGTCTACTTCTGTTCCGCCACAAGCAAACATGCCATCCCGCCAAATGGATTAGCAAGAGTGTTTTTATGGTTTTTCCCCATCCTAGACGCCATGAGTTCATTTCTTTTCTTCACATGTTAAGAGAAAAGATCATTGTCGCGCTTGAGCAGCTTGAACCTTTGGATGTCTTTCATCGAGAAAGATGGAATTACTCGCCTCAAGGGGGAGGGGAAATCGCAGTTTTAAAAGGTAAAATATTCGAAAAAGCCGCCGTCAATTGGTCTGGAGTAGGAGGACCCTCTTTTCCGATGGCCGATGGGAAGGGAGCATTTTTTGCCGCCGGTGTGAGTTTAATCACCCACATGGCCAACCCTCATGCTCCCACAGCCCATTTTAATCTGCGCCTGATTGAAACAGAAGAGACATGGGGGTTTGGAGGAGGGTATGATCTGACGCCGATGGGATTCCCTTATGACGAAGACACTCAGCACTTTCATGGAGAAGCTCAAAAGGCCTTGCGTCCTTTTGGATCGATCGTTTATGAGACATTTTCACAACATGCACGAGACTATTTTTATCTCCCTCATAGAAAAAAGGAACGGGGCGTCGGAGGCATTTTTTTTGACTCCCTTAATAGCGGAGACGTTGAGCGCGATTTTCAACTGTGGCAAGCTGTTGGCACCTCTTTTTTAGCAGCGCTTTTGCCTATTTATCATAAGCGCATTCATCATTCTTACACATCTCAGGAGCGCGAAGAGCAACTGCGCATGCGCGCTCACTATGTTGAATTTAATCTTCTTTATGACCGTGGAACACGCTTTGGCTTCCAATCAGGAGGAAATCCGGAGGCCATTCTTTGCTCGATGCCCCCTCTTGTCAAGTGGTCATGAATCAGGCGATAGATTCCCTTTTCTTTCTTGCCCGCACATAGAAATGTTAAAACTCGCCTGTCCCAGCCGATATCCGGTCCATTTAGCAAGCGTTTGCAAAAAAGCATAGGGAATCTGCCCAGGGGAAGTCTCCCATAATTCTTTTAAAAGCGATTGAACATAGATCCTCCCCCTTAGGGAATCAGAGCCTCCCCTTGAAAGGATCTTTTGATAGGCGCGCCGCGTCCATCCCATCTCAAAATGACGGCGAAACTCCTGTCGAAGCGTATAGTCATGGGAGTGGCGAACTTGCGCTTCAGCGACATAAGCTACGCGATATAGCCTCTCTAATAGCTTGGCGACGACCACCGTATCTTCGCCAAATCTAACGGAAGGAAACCCTCCCACCTCATCGAGAGCCGTATTAAGATACGCAGCACATGAATTGGAACAGAAAAAGGTATAGACTCCATAAGTGGAAGCGTCGGCAAGGCTCCGGATGTGGCTTGTGGGAGGATAATTGAAATGGCGGGCGAAAGCGGCAAAAACAGAGGCTCCGTGATGGGGCAATTGGCGCGCATAGGCTACAGAAGCCTTTCCCTCAAGAATAGGCTTGACAAGATACCCTAGCATCTCTTTTGAAACTGCATAAGCGTCTTGGGTCATCATGATAACGATCGAAGTCTTTAAGTATTTTCGTCCCTTTTCCCGGGTCGCGCCATGGTTGAATTCGCCTTGAGGAATCACCATCACTTCGACCCCTAGCGAGCGAGCAAGCGAAACTGTCCCATCTGTCGAAGAAGAGTCAATGATCAGAAGACGGGGATTTAATGGGGAATCGAGAAGAGGAGGCAAACAATGGGACAAATGGTTGGCTGCTTGAAAAGTCGGAATCACGATGCCGATAGACCCGAGACTTTGTAAGTGAGCATGATCTTTCGGGAAATTCTCTAGAGAATCAAAAAAAATGTCCTGTTTCAAGAGAGACCCATTTCACTTCAAGAATTCGATGACCAAGATGTCTGTTCAACTAATGGAGAGAGGACAAACACTAAAGTCAGCTCCCTTAAGGGAGCAATAGGCTCAGCCTCCAAATCATAAAAATAATCCCCCTCTTTAAGAGGCTCGACTCGCGTCACGATCGCCACTTGAAAATCGGGGGGAAAAACACCGTCCATCCCCGTTGTGACCAAGATGTCATTGATTTGTAAAATCGAGAGGGTTTCCGCTTGCGGTTGTCCCACGAGTCTCCCCTGACGTAAATCGCGACTCCCTCCCTCTTCATCGGGGAAGTCATAATTGAATCCTGTCCCTTTTAGAGACACAAGCTGTCCCAGCTTGGCAGAAAAACGACTTCCCAGAAGCTCTCCTTTTGCTAAATACCAGGTTTTTTTGAAAGGCTGTACCCGCTGTTTCAGTTGCCGTAGCAGTTGAGAAAGATGCCTCTGATCCTCAGAAGCAAGGGAAAGGTTTTCTTTCCTCTCCATCTGCTGCAATAATCGTTCAATCTGTTCCGCGATCAAAACATGGTGCTCTCCCCCGCGTGCCACGCGAACAGAGGGCGATAAACGACTATCGCTAATTAACTGAACGCGTGATTGATCTTTCCCGACATAATCAATCACTCCCACAATGGCTTGTCCTAGGACGACAGGACTGTTCAATGCAATTAAAGGAGGCTGAGAAGGCTGATTTGTTGATTCTCCCACATTAATCCACACAACGCTATTCCATGTGTCCAAGGAGCGAAAAATGACCCGTGCAGGCACTCCTTCCCTTCGTCTTTTCATGAGTTGCCTTCTTCGCTGTAAAGAAGGGAGATCCTCTATCGATAATGCATCTCTCTCTCCGTTTTGCAAAGAGAGAGTGTGTGCCATTTGCGAAGAAACCAGGAGACTTTCTTCAAGTTCCTTGTGCAAGAATGAAATTTCGGTTTCTAGCAATCGATTTTTTAGCTCTAACCACCGTTGGTTCTCTTCAATGGATAAACTAGAGAAAGGAGAAGGACGGGAGGGATGAAGCAAAAAGGACTTGAAGCAAAGCACCCTTTCCCATAAGGGAGCCGCAAGGGCTACAGAATGCCCTCGCATCTTGTCGCTTGTATGGCGTGAGACACTCATGACAGCCAACAGAGTCGCAAAGATGAGAAAGTAGGTGGCAATCAATGTCTTTTCCACAGAGAAGGCTGTTCCTAAAAACGCGTTTAAGCCTACTCAGAATGATTGCTCGTGTTTCGTTGAGTGATTCTCTTGAGTTGCCTCAATTGAGGCTTAAGAGGATCCTTCGCGACTGCTTTAGACTTCTGTTTCCCCATGAAAACCTGAGCCCTATCCCTCTGATGTGTAGGGCGATCCTGTTTTCCCCTTTTAGCTTTTTGTTTTGCCTCTCCAGAGGGCTTTGTATTTATTTCGATGCCAAAAAGAGTCGAAAGCTCGTCTTCCTTCAGCTCATTTTCATTCGCCTTATGTTCTGTCAATGCTCGAGCCGAATGAGCCGACGTCATTAAGTCAAGGTGACTGACATGCCGCAAGAGAAAAAGCCACTCTGGCTTGGTATCTAAAATGGCGCCTACCCCATATAAAACAGCCGCAACATGCTTACACATTCCTGCACTGTCTGGACACGAGCAGTGCATGTCAATTTCTCGAGGCTGTGGAAACAGGCCACTCTCTTTTTGAGTGATAATTTCCATGACTGCTTTGGAGAATTTTCCCTGCAAGAGTTCAATCAACGAATCAATCTTACCGGCGCAAGCGGCAATCAATCCCTCCCATTGCTTCTTTGAGATGGCCTCAATTTGAATGGTCACATGATAAAGGAAAGATCCCATCACCTGAGCTTTTACAAGGCCTTGCGTCACTTCTAGGTCAATCACAGATCCATTGCGTACATACGTGCGCCCCCGAGGTAAACGATTCTCATAGTCACTGTACGTTTCTAGGTTTTTACACCATGCCTCTCCCCAAAACGTTTTCGCAATCTTACGTCCTTCAACGATAACCGGGTGACAAGTTTTACCCTTCTTTTGCAACGCTTGCACATGTTTAGCTGCCTTTTTCTTTCTTTCGCCAACAGAAACATACGCCGGCCAACCGTCTCTACCATATCTGCTCATCAAAATTGACAGCGCGGAGGTCTCTGCGTTGAAGCCAGGGAGGAAGCGCTGCTCCTGTTTTAGAGATTATTTGTTTTTACCTAAATGCGTGTGTTGGATAACTTCGTATTATCGCCTCGGCCACCCCCCCCTTATGATAGCCTATGCGACTATTTTTTCATAGTCGAAAAAATAATTTAAAAAAATTGAAGAACTGAGCCTGTTGCAAACGTCTAACGATTTTTGCAAGGAAAAATATTCCCCTGCCAGTTGAAAGACCTCTGTGGATACTTTTAACTCAAATTAAGCTGATGCAGAAATAGAGAGGGATTTCTTATCGTCGAATCGTCGCAGATTTTGCTTTCTCTAAATCCAATTCTTGACGTCAAATGAGTCTCCCTATCCCAGCTTAATCACCTTTTTGACCAAAAAGAAGTGCTTTACCGAATAGTCGTAACTTTTTCGCCGTTTATGCTAAAAAGTTGCAATGGAGGATTCGTGATGAAACGCTTATATTTCTCTGCCGTGCGGGAGCATTTCAAAGAAAATAAACAAATGCTATTTTTAATGGGGCCACGTCAAGTTGGAAAAACGACAACTTGCTGCTCCTTAAGAGAGATTTTTGATCATTTCACGTACTTGAGTTGGGATGATCCATATGATCGCGCTTTAATCCTTGCAGGTCCTCAAGCGATTGCTACCGCTGTGGGGTTGCAAGTCATCTCCGAGACAAAACCGATTGTGGCCTTCGATGAGATTCATAAATATCCAGATTGGAAGAACTTTCTTAAAGGTTTTTATGATATTTATTCTGATCGGATTCACATCATCGTCACGGGAAGTGCACGGCTGGATGTCTATAAAAAAGGGGGCGATAGTTTGATGGGGAGATATTTCCTCTATCGTTTTCACCCCCTCTCTGTGGCTGAAATTATCACCAAGACATTTCCTTTGACAGAATTGCGGACAACTTCGACAGAAATCAGTGAATCATTATTTCAACATCTATGGTTATTCGGGGGATATCCTGATCCCTTTTTGAAAGCAAATAACCGTTTTTTTAATCGCTGGAGCCACTTGCGAGTGCAGCAATTGTTTAATGAAGAGGTCCGCGATGTGACGCGAGTCCATGAGCTCAAACAGCTTGAAGTTTTGGCGAATTTGCTGAAGTTACAAGTAGGTCAGCAAACCAGTCATGAATCTCTAGCGAAAAAAGTGAAAGTGACAGGACACACGGTGAGAAGCTGGTTAGAGATCCTGAACTCACTTGACTATAGCTTTGAACTTCGCCCCTGGTTCCAAAATATCTCCAGATCTTTGATCAAAGAACCGAAATATTATCTTTGGGATTGGGCTCAAGTCCAAGATGAGGGAGCTAGAGCTAAGAATTTTATTGCTTCTCATCTTTTAAAGGCTATCCATTTTTGGAGTGATGCGGGATTTGGTCAATATGGCTTGCATTATATTCGGGATAAGGATAAGGGCGAAGTCGATTTTCTTTTCACTCGTGATCAGGTTCCATCGTTTCTTGTTGAAGTTAAAAAAGGGCATAATAAGCTGATCTCTCGCTCTTTAGCTCATTTTCAAAACATTCTCGGCACTGCTCATGCATTTCAGGTTGTCATCGATCTCCCTTGCGTCAATTGCAATTGCTTTCAGGAAGAAAAACCGGTGATTGTGCCGGCCCGGAGTTTTCTTTCTCAATTGATTTAACTCACCTGAGGCAAAGAGAATGGCATTTCGCCCAAATATCGCTCTCTTTGCGTGAAGGTGGGGGATTTAACTGGATTGATTTGAACTAGGCGTGACTTTTGGCTCGTGCCACACAAGCCAAAAAAATGTTGCGCGGAATTTCACGGCAGCTTATGCTCAAGGGCGGTTATCGTTTGTCTGATGCGGCCATGGCGGAATTGGTAGACGCGCTAGATTCAGGTTCTAGTCGGGGCAACTCGGTGGATGTTCGAGTCATCTTGGCCGCAATTCTTTTCCTTTGCTGCCTGTGCAGTGGGTCTCATTTTCCTTTTTAACGAGTCATTATGTCCTCTAAATACAACATTAAGAACATTCGCAATTTTTCCATTATTGCTCATATCGACCATGGAAAATCAACGCTTGCCGACCGTTTATTGGAACTCACACATACCGTTGCAGCTAGGGATATGCAAGAGCAGTTGCTCGATGATATGGATCTTGAGCGTGAGCGGGGGATTACGATTAAAGCACACCCCGTCACCATGCATTACCAAGCTAAGGATGGCATAACCTATCAAATCAACCTGATCGATACTCCTGGCCATGTTGACTTCACCTATGAAGTCTCCCGCTCATTAGCCGCCTGCGAAGGGGCATTACTCGTCGTGGATGCCGCTCAAGGGGTTCAGGCGCAAAGCTTAGCCAATGTCCATTTGGCTTTGGAAAGGAATTTAACCATTGTCCCGGTCATCAACAAGATTGATCTTCCTGCTGCAGACGTAGAGGGTGTCCGCCAACAGATTGAAGATGTCATCGGATTGCATGCATCGGATGCCATTGGCTGTTCGGCCAAATCGGGATTCGGCATTGAAGAGCTTCTCGAACGGATCTTAGCGACTGTTCCTGCTCCCAAACAACCTGAAGATGAGATTCTTCGCGCCCTTGTCTTCGATTCCCATTATGATGCCTACCGTGGCGTCATGGTGTATCTTCGCCTCCTTAGTGGGGAAATCAAAAAAGGGGCGCTCATCAAGATGATGGCCACCCAAAAGACCTTTGAAGTCCTTGAAGTGGGAACCTTTACCCCCAAAGCACGCCCCGTAGAGTTGTTGCAGCCGGGAGAGGTGGGCTACATGATCGGGAATATCAAAAACACCTCGGATGTTAAGATTGGGGACACCATTACTCTTCAAAAATACCCTGCTAAAGAGCCTTTGCCAGGATTCCGCCTTATTTCACCCGTCGTTTTTGCCGGAATTTATCCCATTGATTCGACAGACTTTGAAGCGTTACGCGATGCCTTAGTCAAATTGCAATTAAATGATTCCGCCCTTCACATTGAGCAGGAAAGCAGCGCAGCCCTTGGATTCGGCTTTCGCTGTGGATTTCTAGGACTCCTCCATCTTGAAATTGTCTTTGAGCGCCTTCAGCGCGAATTTAACATCGACATCATTTCAACGGCCCCCAGCGTGATTTATCGCTTCTTGATGCGGGACGGCCAGCTCAAAGAGGTGGATAATCCTGCAAATTATCCCGATCCAACCTCGATTCAAGGGGTGGAAGAGCCTTGGGTGACATGCCATATCATGACCCCTTCGGAATACTTAGGGGTGATCATGAACCTGGGCATGGAAAAACGGGGAGTTTGCGTCAAGACGGAAACAATGGATGCGCGCCGTTTACTGCTCACCTACCGTTTTCCTCTGAACGAGATCATCACTGACTTCAATGACAAGCTCAAATCCGTTACCAAAGGGTATGCCTCTTTTGACTACGCATTTGATCGCTATGAACCTGGGGACATCATCAAGCTTGAAATTCGGGTGAATGAAGAACCTGTCGATGCCTTTTCCTGCCTTGTGCACCGCTCTAAAGCCGAAGGCAAGGGACGCGCAATCTGCACCAAACTCGTCGAAGTGATCCCGATGCAACTATTTAAAGTACCGATTCAAGCGGCCATTGGGGGAAAAATCGTGGCACGAGAGACTATCCGAGCGATGACAAAAAACGTCACTGCCAAATGTTACGGAGGGGATATTACTCGTAAACGAAAATTATGGGAAAAGCAGAAGAAAGGGAAAAAGCGGATGAAGGAAATCGGGAAGGTAAACATTCCCCAACAGGCATTTATGGAGGTTCTAAAAGCGGGTGATTGAGTCATAGATCCACAAGACGAGAAAACCATGCCCCCCCATCTCGCTGTTGTCCCTTTTCCAGAGAAGTCCACTCGATTTTACCCTTCCGAATTGGCTCGGCTGGATCGTTCTTCCCTCCCTCAACACATTGCCATCATTCCAGATGGGAATCTCCGTTGGGCAAGACAACGCTTTAAGAATGTCCAAGAGGGACACCAGAGGGGGGCTGATATGTTAATGGAAATTGTGAAAGCAGCCAAAGAAATCCAGATTAAGAGGATCACGATCTATAGCTTTTCAACAGAAAATTGGAATCGCCCTCTTGATGAGGTGATCGGGTTGATGACCCTTTTTACGAAATATTTGACCGAGCAGCGTCAAGAGATGGTAGAACAGGGAATTAAATTGGAGACCATTGGAGACTTGCGAGCGTTCCCCTCCTTACTATGCCAGGCGGCCGAAAAAACCAGGCTAGCGACCCAGGAATGCAACCAAATTCACCTCACTTTGGCCCTCAATTATGGATCGCGCGATGAAATTTGCCGCGCCTTTCGAGCCATGCTGGAAGACTACGATCATCAGCGCTTAGGGAAAGGAGAGATCAATGAAGCGACCGTTTCACGCTACCTCGACACCGGTCAATGGGAAGATCCTGATTTATTGATTCGGACCGCTGGAGAGTCCCGCCTCAGCAACTTTCTTCTTTGGCAAATTTCTTACTCTGAAATTTATGTGACTCCCGTCTTATGGCCCGATTTTACGCCTCATGACCTTATCGAAGCGGTGATCGATTTTCAGCGACGTCAGAGACGATGGGGAGGAAGATAAGAGTTGTCAATGATCCCTCCCTATCCGTGAGGAGGGAATACACAGGAGAGGAAAGTCGTTGGCAAAGCTCTTCCAGGTAAAAAAGAGTTTTTGGAGCGGAGTCCAGACAAAAGGCCCTCGAGTGAAGCCATGTCTCGCCAATGAACATGGGATGGATGCAGCAGGCGTAGATCATTTCGAGACAACCCTCATCATTCCCAAGGGAACCTCTCTCTTAAAGATCACAGCGACAGGTAGAGGATCGCGTCAGCTAAGCTTGGTCAATCGTTTTGATTTTCCAGGAAGTCATCCGATGACGCATCGCCGTGCGAGCCATAGGAAACTTTGTTTCCTCCCACGCCTGAAGGCAGGGGCCTTCACGCTGTCGATTTTTAATTTTTGTCAAAAAAAAATCTAAAAAACACAAGAACAGGGTCAGCGCTTCCCTCGACTGAAGTCGCGGGTCTCGGCGCCGTCAATTATATGACAAGGCAGTTGAAACATCGCTTGCTAAGCGGGAGCTTAGGAAGTTTAGGGGTCATCTTTAGCATCTACTATTCCAATACCTCTTTTTTTAAACCCTTATTCATTCTCCTAAATGCTGGAATTATCAGCGTCGCTCTTGTTGAATACTACCACTTAGCTCAACACAAAGGCTTTCGCCCCCTTATCTCTTTTGGGATCACCTCTTCAGTGGCTTATACGACGACTCTCGCGATGAGCATTCATCATCCTTCCTTAGGATCACTTCCTTCTTTGGTTTTATTAGGAGCCTTTTTAATCTTATTTCTCCTCTTTCTTGGCCAACATGTCTTCTCCTTGGGAAATCTGGCAATCACATTGTTTGGGATTGCGTATTTAACTCTCCCTTTAAGCTGCGCGCTTCGCATTAACGACTTCTTCCCCTCTCATGCATTGGAGGATGGCCGTGTATGGCTGATTTACGTTTTGCTCACCAGTAAAATCACAGATGTGGGCGCCTACTTTTGCGGAAAAATCTTTGGCAAAACGAAGCTTGCTCCCACAATTAGTCCACAAAAAACCGTTGAAGGAGCAACGGGAGGGGTAATCACAGCTTTATTGACCAGCCTGCTTTTTACCCTTTTTGCAACGCATCTCGCCGTTTTTAATATGTCCTTGATGCAAAGCCTCTGGATCGGACTCACGATCAGCCTACTCGCACAGTTAGGGGATCTCACGGAATCGATTCTGAAGCGAGATGCAGGGGTCAAAGATAGCAGCCATCTTCCTGGTTTAGGGGGAATCCTCGACATCGTCGATTCTCTTGTGTTTACTCTCCCTTTCGTGTATCTTCTCCTTGAGATGCGCCTTGTGGGGTAACTCAGTCTTAGATCCTCCCTTTAGGAGGGGCTTATACAAACAAGCCTGGTATTGAACAGTCGCGACATTTGGGTTGAAGCGAAAGCTTCCGCCACTGACCGCTCGCAAGAGGGGGCACATGGGTTTGATATGACGTCTCTTGCGAGGCATCAGCCCTGGGGCTTTGGCTTAGCTGAAGAGCCACTCTCTGTGCCTAAGGTGAGTGAGGTAAAAACAAACAACTTCTAAAACAGGAGCAGCGTTGCCCGACCCTCAGGCGGGGAGGAAGCGCTGTCAATTTGATGATCATTACGATTGACGGACCTGTGGCAACTGGGAAGAGTGCTGTCGCCAGAAGACTAGCGGAATCAATTGCTTTTATTTTTTTTGACACAGGAGCGATGTATAGAATCGTGACTTATGGAGTGCTTAAGCATCACATTGATATTCATCAACCCGATCAATTGCAACAGTTTCTTGATCAATTTCAATTTGATATCAAAGGGATGCGACAAGAACGCACCTATTTCTTTGAAGGGAAAGATGTGACTCAGCCTATTCGAGGGAGGGAGGTGACTCTTGCGGTTTCCGAGGTGTCTGCCATCAAAGCTGTGAGAGACAAATTAACAGCGATTCAGCGCGAGCTTGCCATAGGGGTCAATGTTGTATTCGAGGGGCGCGATATGGGAACGACCGTCTTTCCAGATGCGTCTTTAAAAATTTTCCTCACAGGACGCAACGATGTTCGAGCAAAAAGGCGTTTTGATGAAATGCAGGCAAAGCATCCCGAGGAGTCTAAAGATCTCACTTTAGAAAAATGCCTAGAAGGGCTCAATAAGCGGGACATGTACGACTCGACCCGCGAACATTCTCCTCTTTACCAAGCTCAAGAGGCGTACGTGATAGATACCTCTGATTTAACCATCGATGAAGTTGTCTATCGAATTTTAGAATACAAAGACGCGATTAAGACGAAACAAAGGCGCGTCTCTGCCGCCTCATGAAAATATTTTATCGAGTCTCAGTCTTTATCCTTCACTGCTTGTTTCGCCTGTTTTATCGTCTTTCTATTATCGGGACAGAGATCCCTTTTGAAGGAAAGGCCATTCTCGCTCCCAATCATGCCTCCTTTTTAGATCCCCCTCTTCTCGGAGCCGCTTGGCCGGAAGAGGTGCACTTTCTTGCACGAGCCACCCTTTTTCGCCGCAAAGCGTGGCGTCAATTATTATCTCGTCTCAATGCTCACCCTATCTATGGGACACCCCAGGACATTGAGTCTTTCCGCCTCCTTTGTGGGCTTCTGGCTGAAGGGAAAAAAGTGGTGATCTTTCCAGAAGGAGTACGATCCCCTACAGGGGAATTACAACCCATGAAATTAGGCATGGCAATGCTTGCCCTGCGGATGCAATGTCCCATCATCCCCGTTTACATTCATGGAACGTTCGAAGCGTGGCCCAAACATCAGTGGTGGCCTAGGCTGGGCTCTTCGGTGACTTGCGTATTTGGAAAGCCCATTTTTCCAACCTTTCCTCCTTACATGAACAAGAAGCAAAGGCAAGAAGCGATCACACGCCAAGTTGAAAAAGGGTTGGAAGAATTGCGTCTTCAGTTTGAAAATAAGTTTTTATGACTGACCAAGGATGAGTTCTCGAAATCGCTTCGCTTCTTTTTTGCAGCAAATGCACCAAAGGTTGAGCGAAAAGCTCCCCCAACAAGAAAAACTCATAGAAGTCGCTAAGAGGGTGTTTGGAAAGTTAAAAAAATGGCTAACAATACATCCCGATTTTTATCTAAAATTTTTCGAAATGCAAGCCTCAGTGCTGCAGCCTCGAAACAGTTAACAAGACTAAAAAGAAAAAAAAGAGGTGCTCTAAGGGTTTTTTATCTATAAGGTCATGCTTCACACAGAATAAAGTCCCTCTATTGGAATGAGAGAGAGTCAATCAGTTAAAGCTACCGAGCAAGGTCGGGAACGAGGAGACGACGCTGGAAAGAAAGTCAAAGGCCGAAAACGTCACATCATTGTGGATTGCTTGGGTTTTCTACTCGCAGTACACGTCCATCCAGCTGATAGACAGAGATGGAGCTAAACCCACTCTCGATAAGTTAGAAAGGCTCTATCCATTGCTGACGATAATCCTTGCTGAGGGTGGATATCGGGGGCCACTGATTCATTGGATTGAAGAGGAACTTGGATTGAAATTGGAAATTGTTAAGCGAAATGAGGATGTCAAAGGT
>Ga0116230_10004027_pt1 | contig 14376 bp, 11 predicted proteins | sample S1TSphfallax_3_FD_88678 | JGI IMG/M metagenome (GOLD analysis project Ga0116230, IMG submission 88678) | Host-associated microbial communities from peat moss isolated from Minnesota, USA - S1T2_Fd - Sphagnum fallax MG | ecosystem: Host-associated > Plants > Peat moss > Unclassified | place... | reverse complement strand
GTCGCCAGCTTCGTCATCTCCATCCTGCTCTTCGGCTTCGACCAGTTCTACATCCCCGAAGCCAACCGCCGCCAGGAAATGCTGCGCGCCGAAATCAAGAAAAAGCCCGTCGCCACCTACCTCAATCCCGACCGCCAGTGGGTCTTCGGCGCAGGCAACCGCGTCTACAACTTCCTCCACCTTGACCCCGTCACCCACGTCATGACCAAGGTCAACGTCTACGAACTCGACCCCAAAACCTACCGCGTCGTCCACCAGATCTCGGCCGACCGCGCCCGCTGGGAAGACAACCTCCACCAGTGGGTCTTTGAAAACGGCCTCAGCCAGGACACCCACGGCGCAAACGGAACGTACAAAGAATTCTTCAACTCCACCGCCAGCTTTCCCGAACTCACCGAAAAGCCCTCCTGGTTCGTCAAGGAAGAAAAGGAATACAAGGAGATGAACTTCCAGGAGCTCAAAACCTACATCGCCGAACTTCAGGCCAGCGGCCTCGACACCGCCTCGCTCCAGGTCCAGCTCTACAAAAAATTCGCCGTCCCGCTCTTCGCCCTCATCATGGCCATCCTCAGCGTCCCCTTCGCCTTCCTGGCCGGCAACCGCGGCACCATGGCCGGCGTTACCGTCAGCCTGGCCATCGCCTTAGGCTATTGGACCGTCGGCACCGTCTTCGAACAATTGGGCGACCTCAACCAGCTCCCCGCCATCATGGCCGCCTGGTCCCCCGACATCATCTTCACCCTCGCCGGCTTCTACCTAATGGCCCGCATGCGCACCTAAAGCATCACCGAACCGCTTCTATCGCAGCGGGCGAAAGGGGGACTGACAACTATGTCCCCAGCCGAAATCCTTCCCCTCACCGAAAATGCTCCTCCGTGGACATAGCTGTCTGTCCCCGCTTTCGCTGCCCGGTTCCCAAATACCCATCCACCCCATCAAAAATTTCAATCTTGAAAACTAATCCTTTTCCGTAATACACCGTCAATTTTATGTCTCACAGTACCCAAAAATACGCAAAAACACTAGTGAATCAAGCCCGGAATCGTGGTACAAAATAAAAGAGCTTCCGTATTACCCACCCGTCTTACGAGGCTCGTCATAAGGCAATCCCGCCTGTGACAAAAAGTGCGGTAGCCTGCGCAAAATTAAAAACCGCCCCAATCGCTTCAAGATACACCCCAGTTTCCCATCCTTCTGCCGAAAAGCCGTCAGGCCTGTCTCTATAAATAAACCGATGTACCCTGAATCCCGCAGTCGAATGATCAGCTTCCGTCTCACCGACCAGGAATACGAACGTTTCCGCCAGCTCTGCTCCGTCCGCGGCCACGGCAGCGTCTCCGCCATGGTCCGGGCCGCCGTCCACCACCTCCTGGGCGAAACCGAACTCGAAGACCTGCCCCCGCACCAGCCCGAAATCCAAACCCGCGTCGCCATCCTCGAATCCCACGTCGCCACCCTGGCCGCCGCTCTCGCCAACATCGACGCGCGCCTCACCCCGCCCCGCTCCGACCAAGCCCAAGCCGCCGCCCAATGACAACCTCATCCAACTACCCCACGAAAACCGTAGGGCTAGTTAAACCCGTGACCGTAAGATAGACGTCCACGTCTGCGAAGCAGACTCCAACCGGTAGCCCGGAAACCACGTCTGTCGGCTGGCCATGTTTGCGAAGCAAACTTCAACCGGTAGACCGGAAACCTCCAGGCCTAGCCCATAAACTTTTAAGGATTACCCAAATGCACCAAAAATCTCTCCCGATCCTGACCGCCCTCTTCACCGTCACCTCGCTCCTCGCCCAAACCGCCCCGCCCGCCTCCACCGGCTACATCCTGGGCACCGGCGACCAAATCTCCGTCTTCGTGGCCGACCTGCCCGACGAATTCGCCGACAAAACCTTCCGCATCGACTCCGCTGGCGACGTCTCCCTCCCCGTCATCGGCCACCTCCACGCCGCCGGCCTCACCACCAACCAGCTCGAAAAAGCCGCCGACGCCAACCTGGTCCACGTCCTGAAGAACCCGCAAGTCTCCATCTCCATCGCCGCCCTCGGCAGCAAATTCGTCTCGGTCCTGGGAGCCGTCAACGCGCCCGGCGTCAAAACCATCGAAGGCCCCAAAACACTCTTCGAAATGCTCTCACTCTCAGGCGGCCTTCGCCCCGACGCCGGCTACTACGTTAAAGTCAGCCGCAACATGGAACAGGGCGAAATTCCCCTGCACGACGCCGTGGTCGACGCAACCGGTAAAACATCCGTCGTCACCGTCAAGCTGCGCGACATCCTGAACTCCAGCAACGCCGCCGAAAACATCCAGATCCTCCCCGGCGACACCATCTCCGTCCCCAAAGCCGACATCGTCTACGCCGTCGGCTCCGTCGTCAAGCCCGGCGGCTTCCCGCTCAACGAGCACGAAACACTTTCCGCCCTCCAGGTAGTCTCACTCGCCGAAGGCCTCCAGAAAACCGCCGCCACCGACAAAGCCAAAATCCTCCGCACCGTGCCCGGCTCAACCCAGCGCACCGAAATTGCCGTCAATCTTAAAAACCTGATGAAAGGTAAAGGCTCGGACGTGACCCTACAGGCTAACGACATCCTGTTCGTGCCCAACAGCGCCACAAAGAGCGCCGGTTATACCGCCATTAGCTCAATTGTCTCAGCAGCCACCGGCATAGCTGTCTACGGCCACTACTAGAAATTAGATACTCACGAAAGGTCTCTTATGGATCAATTGAATCAGTCACACCCGCGAAACGTTGCCTTAGTCAGTCGGCCGAATGTCGCGACTCAGCCGCCAGCCCCGTTTTATTCCGCCAATCCATATGGATTTGAGACCGAGAATGACGACGCCAACAACGGGTTAGTCGCCTACTGGCGGATTCTGCGCAGAAACGCGCGCACGATTATCATTGCATCTGTCGCAGGCCTCATCATCGGGTTCGCTGTTGGTGTGCCGATGAAGCCTGTTTATCGCGCTAAAACCGCCCTGGAGGTCCTCACCATCAATGAGGATTTCTTGAACATGAAGCAGGCAAATCCGACAACGACCAATGACAACAACTACGAAACCTCCGAGGAGGAGACTCAGGCGAAGCTCCTGAAAGGAAGCGCCCTAGTCAACCGTGTTATAGACAAGCTCGATCCAAGCGCTCCAGTTCGCAGCACTGCAAAGAGTCGAATCGCCACTTCAGGCTGGCGAGGCTGGTTTCATCTGTCCGAACCAATGCCGCTGACGCCACGAGAAGAACTGCTTTATCGCGCAGCCTCAACTCTCAAGGTGAACCCGACCGCCCACACCAGAGTTCTGGAAGTTTCCGCAGATTCTACCAGCCCTCAGTTGGCAATGGATTTTGTAAACACCCTGACGCAGGAGTTCATCGCCCAGAACATGGAAAACCGCTGGAACTCAACCCAGCGCACCAGCGACTGGCTGCGCCGCGAACTGGATGACGCGCGCGACAGGCTCCGTCATTCGGAAGACGCTCTCCAAACCTACGCTCGCGGCTCCGGACTGATCTTTACCGACGAAACAACCAACGTCGCAACTGAAAAGCTGGAACAGGTGCAGCAATCTCTGTCCGCTGCCAGCGCCGACCGTATCGCCAAACAGTCGCGCTTCGAGCTGGCGCAAAACAGCCCACCCGAATCGCTCGCCGACATCTTGAATGACCCTGCTCTGCGTGACACTCAAAGCAAGATTAATGACCTAAAGCGCCAGATTGCCGACCTCACCTCCATCTATGATCCGGAATATTCAAAGGTCCGAAGGCTCCAGGCTGAACTCGATTCCCTCCAGGTCGCGTTTAATCGGTCGAGAACGGACATCCTCTCTCGCATCAAAACGGACTACCAGGAAGCAACGCGCAAGGAAAAACTCTTAACCGCTGCCTACAACGCCCAGGCTCATGAAGTGACCGGCCAGGATGAAAAGGCCATCCAGTACAACATCTTGAAGCGCGACGTGGACAGCAATCGCCAGCTCTACGACACCATGCTCCAGCAAATGAAACAAGCGTCTATCTCGTCAGCGATGCGCGCCAGCAATGTCCGTGTTGTGGATCCCGCCGAACTCCCTGACGTGGCCATTTCGCCAAACTTTAAGTTGAATTCTGCGCTGGGACTGTTGGGCGGATTCATTTTAAGCATCGCCGCTGTCATTATCAAAGAGCGTGCCGACCGGACGTTGCAGCAGCCTGGCGATATAAAGCTCTGGTTGGAACTGCCGGAGCTGGGAACCATCCCCAGCGCTGTGGTTGAGGGGCGGCGAGCCCTGTACGGGCGTTATACCGCGCCGTCCATCGAAGACGAACCAGTCTCCATCGGCCGATCCGGCATTGCAAATCGCCGTAAAGAACGGCAAGATACCCCTCAAGGCAACGTGGAACTGGTGACATTCCAAAAGAAGCCAACTCTCATCGCCGAAGCGTTTCGCTCCGCGCTGACCTCCGTCCTGTTTGTGGGCGAAGTGCACAATCGGCCCCGTGTGCTCGTGTTCACCAGCGCAAATCCGGCGGAAGGCAAGACAACAGTCGCCAGCAACATGGCCATCGCCGCCGCCGAAATCCGCTGTAAAGTCCTGGTCATTGACGCCGATCTGCGTCGTCCCCGCATGCACAAAGTCTTCGATGTGCCGAATGACGAGGGCCTGACAACGCTTTTACAGGGAGACATGGATGAAGAGGCAGTAGGCTCCTTTATCAAAACCACAAGTATCCCGTACCTCGATGTTCTTCCCGCCGGCCCGTCCACTCACGCTGCGGCTCATCTACTTCACTCCCCTAACTTCTCGGCCATAATCGCAAAGCTCAGACTTGCGTACGACATGATCTTCATCGATACACCGCCGATGCTTCAGATGACGGACGCTCGCGTCGCTGGCCGCATAGCTGACGCTGTCGTGCTGGTAGCCCGAGCCGGACAGACAACCCGCGACGCCATCCTAGCGGCGAAGGAACGGCTGGAAGAAGATCGGACTAAAATCCTGGGTACCGTCCTCAACGACTGGGATCCAAAACGTTCACCCGGCGGTTACTACGGCTACTACCGTGGCAACCATTACAACAACCAGTATCATAACGCCGAAATGGAGCAGCAAACCAAGGCGGGCTAACCGCATCACGGCTTGCGAGGGAGACGCCAGAGTCTCCCAATCCATAAGTAACTAATCAATGAAACACTCTTTGAAATTAACAGCGGGAACCACTACGGGGTTCATACTGCTTACGCTGCTGATTGCCTTTCCCAAAGGAGGCGTAAAGCTTGGATCGCTGCCCATAACATTCTCGTACATCTTCTTGGGTATAGCATCCGCTGTAGCATTTCTGCGTGTTCCCTCGCGTCCGACAAAAACGATATTCTCAGTTTTTCTGTGTACTCTTCCGTTGGCGGCCCTGTGTGGCGTTAAGCTGATTTTCTTCCCACCGGGAAACGTCGCGTGGACCGTATCGTTGCTCTCAAACGTGATCGTAATTCCTGCTCTTTGCCTCCTGATCCTTCCCAAACTTCTGCACTCAACTCTCCTGGTCCACGGTCGCAGATTTAGAACTATAATTTTCTTGGTCTGCAGTTTTGGCGTGGCTGATTTTATATCCCGTAATTTCGCCAAGGTTCCCTTGGAAGTACCTTACCTAACAGTGAATGTAGACGATGTAGGTAAGCAGGATCTAAAAGAAAATGATCGCGGTCCATTTATTAAGCTAATTTCCACCTATGGGAACGGAAATATTTTTGGCGTGTGCATGTGTCTCATCGGACCCATATTCCTCCTTCTTCGACCCAACAAACTGCAAACTCTCGTGCTTCTCGTGAGCACATTTTTGACACTTTCCCGAACTGCATGGTTCGGATTAATGGTTTGGGCATTTGCATGGCAACTCATTTTCCGTAAACGCAGCGCTGCTATATTTTATTCTCCTACTTTCGCGATCCTCGGCCTCGGCATCTTCTACCTTGGAATGAGACTCATCGGCCGCGACGCCAGCTTTATTTTCGACGCTTCACTTGGTGGCCGGATTGTTGAGTCCAACTCGTGGACTCCAGTAGTCTTCAGTATGGACGCATTCACCTCGATAGGAGAAATGACCTACAACTCTTTTACCCAGCAACTCGGCCTTCTAGCGCTTCCCGCCTTTTGCCTCTGGCTTTGGAGCCCAATAATAACGCTAATTAGAAATTGGAAGGTGATCCAGGGATGCAGCCTCGCACGCGTATGCTTGGTCTCACTAGTAACTTATTCCATAGTCTGCTCCATAGATGGTGCGTTCCTCCTTATCCCCGTGATGGCGATCTACTGGTGCATTGCCGGCATAGGACTGTATGCCTTGGAAGAAGAAAAAAAGAGAGCGCAGTGGATGAAAGTCAGCTTTTCAATGAATCGGCAAGTAGCGCTCCCGCAAACAGATAGGCTAGTACGGACGTAAGGCGTGCCATTGCATTCGCCCGCCTGCTTGACCCTGGTTGCTGCATTCATAATCCTCCCAACGGCGGCCATCGGTCTCAGCCACGAGCAGGACGCCAAGCTAGACAGCATTCTAGATTGGGGCGCAAAGTGCGACGGGCACTCGATCGACAATGAAGCTGTTCTCGCGTCTATCCGATCAACAAAATCTGCACGTATTCCAGATAGAACCTGCATCTTGGACAGCCTAGACCTGCCCTCGGGTTCAACAATTGAAGGAAATTCCTATAATTCGGATCTTGCGCCAGGCGCGACCGGTACTGTCTTCAGTGTGACGGGCTCCGCCAAATCAGAAAGAAGGGACATAACCTTCAGGCGTCTCTCATTTTCGTATAACAAACAAATAGCGAACAAGGAACAGTTCGCAATTTCAATTACCCGTGCACGGAATATTAATGTATTAAGATGCCAAGCTCAGGACATCCAGCTTCTAGTCACGAGCCGCAGGCTCGACTACCACGCGATTACACCTGCCACGCTCGTTCGAAATGTGGTTTTTGAAAACAATCAATGCATCAGCGCGCAATCCGAGAGAGGATCGTGCGGCGAGTTCAGATATATCGAAAACGCAACAGTTTCGAACAATGAAATACATGGCTACCTGCATGGGCTGATGTACTGGGGCGGAGACTCGGACCATACCAGGGACGGACAGCCAGATAATCCAAGATGGGCTATGGCGATCACGTTCAGCCACAACCGTGTATCAGGAAGCGGGCAAGGCGGGATCTGGGGCAGTATGGGAAAAGACATAACAGTCTCGGCCAATTCAGTCTCGGATGTCGGAGATGTTGGCATTGACTTCGAAGGCACGCAGGGCGCACTTGCTGAAGGAAACACCTGCCGAAATGCGAGAAACGGGTGCGGATCAACTTTTTTCTTCAACTCTCGGATCATTTTCAGGAACAACAACTTCACACAGCCGGATGCGAGCGAACCGATCCTCAGGATATACAATTCCGCACGGACGCTCGACAACAAAGAGATACTAATCGCGAACAATGTTTTTAAATGTGAAGACCCAGCCAAGGCATGCACTGTCGACGATGCCAGCGGCCCAGCTGCGCTGATAGAGTTCGTTGGTAACCACCTCTACAACTCTACAATCGCCTTTGACTCGAATAACACAGGGCGCGTTGTGATATCCGGCAATTCTTTGATTTTCGGCCAGGCTCTTGAAAAGCCCGCAGTATCCCTCCAGTCGTTCGGAGCCACGAGTGTGATCGACTCGAATAAGATTACATCAAGCGTTAAACAGAATCAGAACGCCGTGGGGATAGACGTCAAGAACTCGGACTACAATCACAGCAATCGATATGAGATCAGTAACAACGATCTCACGGGATTTTTCCACGCTATTCGAGTCGCTGCGCTCGGCAAGAACGCGGGTACCTCCGCCCATTTCGAGATCTGTGGCAATTCGCTCCACTCCGGCGAGATCACAAAAGACAATCGAAACGCGAAGCAATCCTTCGAGGTTATCTCCACCAGTTCGACGTGCAAGCCAACCAGCGCCCTAAATCCATGAGAGTCTCACTTGGGCGGCACTAGTCTCTAGATGAGCCGACACCTAATCATCAAATTGAATGCCATAGGGGATGTCATCATGACAATCCCAGCCGTCGAACGTCTCAAGAAGGACAGAGGCGGCGAAATCTGGTGGATCTGCGGCGAAATGGTTGCGCCAATCCTCGCCCGTTATAACTTCATTGACAAAATCATCCCGGTTAACGAAAAAAAGCTTTTTCGCGGCACCCTCTGGACTCGCCTCTCGGAATTATTCCGCATCTGGGGCCTAATCGCTGGAGTGACGTTCGACACCTATGCCGTCCTGAAATACGATCCGCGCTACCGGCTCATCGGGCTGCCAGTCCGGTCCCGCCGTCGAGTCATCCTCAAAAAAGAGGACCGCATGAACGACGTCATTCGCGGCAGGGCCAAGACCGACGAATTCACAAGACTCTTGCTTGGCCTGGACGGCCCCATAACCCAGCGGATACAACCCCTACCCTTGCCAGGACTCCAAGCCCGTAGCCAGCAAACAAGGCGCGTGGGCATCGTGCCAGGTGGCGCGAAAAACCTCCTGAACGACAGCCCGCTGCGGCGCTGGCCGCTCGATAATTACCTGGCACTCACGAAACTCCTGATCAAAAACGGCTTCGATGTCTTCCTGATGGGTGCGCAGTCAGATCGCTGGACGCTTCCCACCTTCGAGCGCCTTCCAGTAGTTGATAGGATGGGGTCCCTCTCACTTGTCGAGTCCATTGAACTAATCGCCAGCTTGAACGTCTGCGTGACACATGACACCGGGGTCCTGCACATGGCGGGTCTAACACAAACACCAATCGTCGCCCTCTTCGGGCCAACATCCCCCAGAGAATTCCTTCCCAACCGCGAAGACATAATCTGTCATTGGGGCGGCGAAAATCTCGCATGTCGTCCTTGTTACGACGGTCGCGCCCTCCCGGAGGAGTGTGCTGGCCACTTCTGTATGCGGGAAATCACGCCAGACATGGTATTCAGCAGCGTCATGAGCCTGACCGAAGAGAGACCCGGCTCGCTTATTTCAATTGAAAATTCACCTCCGATGACAGCATGCAATCAATCTACCGCACAGCACCGCTAGGATCAAACCACACATGACGCCCAAACATATTCAAAAGATCGCCTCATTCATGGAGGCAGTTGTTGCTTTTGCCACCGGACTAATGCTTATAGTGTCCGAGAACCTGGGACGTATGCCCCAAGGTGTGCACGACTTTCTGTTTGCAAGAATAACCCTCAGCAACACCATCCTTGGCATCGTGTTTATAACGGCATGGCGTCCATGCTTTAGAAGGCTGGATACAGGCTGCGAGCCTCCAAGCCTCCTCGCCAGCTTCGGCCTCATAGTTCGCGGTGCAACCATCATTTCTCTTGTTCTGGCATTCATTATGTATGTTGCGCAGGTGCGCACGCCAGCGATCCCGTTGATACCCTGCTTCTGGGTCGCTTCTATCGTCCTGGTAAGCGGCAGAATTCTGCTAACTCAAGTGCTCGCGGGCGGAATGAATTGGCACCGCTCCAATGTTCTCATCCTCGGCACCGGCCCCATGGCCCGCAAAGCTTGGCGTGAGATACGGACGAAGCACCACCGAACCTTAACAGTAGCCGGCTTCATAGATGTTCACGGCCCCGTGGAAACACATCCCGAAATCGTTTCAAACTACCTCGGCCATGTCGATCAGCTCGATAGCATATTCCTCAAACACGTAGTGGATGCGGTGGTAATCGCCATTCCGGTCCGTTCCTGTTATGAGGCAATTCACAAGACCTCCGTGGCTTGCGAACGCGTGGGCGTCGATGTCGTCTTCAATGCCTTCTTCCCTGGCCAGACCGAGCAGGATCTTTCCGCCAGCTTCAGCGACGTCGAAGACAAGAGTTCAGCTCTGCCCCACGTCGCCAAGCGACTATTTGACATTGTCGCTGCCGGATCCGCGTTGATCCTCCTGTCGCCCCTTCTGCTGCTGATTGGCCTGCTCGTAAAGGCAACCAGCGAGGGGGGAGCGCTCTTCGTCCAGGAACGCTACGGCTATCGCCGCAGAAAGTTCAAGATGTATAAGTTCCGCACCATGGTCAGCAATGCCGAGCACCTGCTGCGCGCATTGGAGCACGAGAACGAAGCCAACGGACCAATCTTCAAAATGCGCAACGACCCCCGCATCACCCCGCTCGGTCGTTTTCTTCGCAAAACCTCCATCGACGAACTGCCCCAGCTCTGGAATGTCCTGAACGGCACCATGTCACTGGTCGGCCCTCGTCCAATGAGCGTCAGAGACGTTTCACTCTTCAGCGAAGCCTATCTGATGCGCCGCTTCCGTGCCCGCCCCGGCATTACTGGCCTCTGGCAGGTCAGCGGTCGCAGCGACGTCAAATTTGAAAAATGGATGGAACTCGACTTCCACTACATTGACCGCTGGTCGCTCGGTCTGGATTTCACCATTCTCCTCCGCACCATTCCGGCAGTCTTCAAAGGCTCCGGCGCAATGTAGCCTAAAGGGCTCACCCAAAACAGGAAAAAATTAAATGTCACGTATTGCGCTGGTGCACGATTACTTCACCCAGCAGGGAGGAGCCGAGCGCGTTGCCGAAGAACTGTTTGAATGTCTTCCCAATGCCGACGCTTTTGCCACTGTCGCATTCCCGGAACTCTTGCCTCCAAGCCTGGCAAAGGCGGGTGTCAAGACGTCGTGGATGCAGCATCTCCCCGCCATGCGGAAGATGCACCGCCTCTATTTCCCGCTTTATCCTTTCGGCGTTTCGGCCCTCGACCTCAGTAACTATGATGCCGTCATTAGCAGTTCCTCCAGCTATGCCAAAGGCGTCCAGACCCCGCTTGGCGGAACGCACATCTGCTACTGCCACACGCCCATGCGCTGGGTCTGGCGCTACAAAGATTACGTCAAGCGGGAGAAACTGGGTTTCGCGCAGCGTGCCGCGCTGCCCATCCTTCTCAAAGGTCTTCGCGCCTGGGACGTAAATGCAGCAAGGCAGCCCGATCAGTTCGTGGCCAACTCCGTCACCGTCGCCGAACGGATTTGGGAAGTCTATAAGCGTGATGCAGTGGTCATCAACCCTCCCATAGATGTAGGCCGCTTTCAGGTCTCCAGCCAGCCAGGTGAGTATTACCTCATCCTTTCCCGTCTGGTCTCTTACAAGCGCCTGGATATCGCGGTGGAAGCTTGCAATTTATTAAAACGCCGTCTGGTCATCGTCGGAGATGGCACGGACCGAAAACGCCTCGAATCGATCGCCGGGCCGACAATCTCTTTCCTCGGAAGACGCACCGACGCTGAGGTGGAAGGCATCGTCGCCAAGTCCAAAGCCCTTTTGTTTCCCGGTGAAGAAGACTTTGGCATGGTCCCGCTCGAACTCGCTGCGGCCGGCGTGCCCACAGTTGCCTTCCGCGCGGGCGGAGCATTGGAAACCATCGTCGAAAACGTAACCGGCGTGCTTTTCGCCGAACAAACCGCCGCCAGCATGGCAGACGGCATCGTGGAACTCGAGAGCCGATCCTGGGCGCCCTCCGTCCTTCGCGCCCACGCCCAGCGTTTTGACAAGGCTGTCTTTAGGCACAACATCCACAACCTGCTGCGCACATCCGGCGTCAAGCTGGAAGTCGAGCACAAGAAGGTAATCGCAAAAGCAGGCTAGCGCATTTTCGTGGTGCGCACACTTGTGTCTGGCTCGTCGAGGCTCATCTCGGCGCTTCTTGTTCGCCAGCTAAACCTCCCTACCATTTCGCAATGACAACCACATTAAGCATTTTCGAGTCCTCCATCGAAGAACATCGGGAACTCGCGCTTCGTACCGCATCGTCCTGCCAGGCGCCAATGCAGCGCCTCTGCAGCCTCGCTGCTGTTGCCCTCGCATCCGGAAAGCGCATCTATTTCTTCGGCAACGGCGGCAGCGCCGCCGACGCGCAGCACATCGCAACCGAGTTATCCATCCGCTTTATCAAAGACCGCAAAGCGCTTCCTGGAATGGCTCTAACCACTGATTCCTCCGTGCTCACCGCATGCGGCAACGACCTTGGCTTTGACCGCATCTTTTCCCGCCAAATCGAGGCATTCGGCCAGCCCGGCGACGTCGCTCTCGGAATCTCCACTTCCGGTAACAGCCGCAACGTGATCGCTGCTCTCGAAACAGCGAAACAGCGGGGCATGACGGCCGCCGCATTCACGGGCGGCGACGGCGGCAAGTTGAAAACCATCGCCGACCCCTTGATAATCGTGCCGTCAAAAGAAACTGCCCGCGTTCAGGAGATGCACATACTCCTGGGCCACATACTTTGTGCCGAAATTGAAGAGCAACTGGGGCTAGCATGAGCAGAGACCGCCACCTAATCCCCTTGGTCGAACGTTTGGATTCAGCCGTGATCGCCTGTGTCGGCGATCTCATGCTCGATCACTTTATCTACGGTGACGTCCAGCGCATCTCGCCCGAAGCTCCCATTCCCGTGCTGCGCGTCGAGTCTCAGCAATCCATGCTCGGCGGCATGGGAAACGTGGTCCGGAATCTGGGTGCGCTCGGTTGTTCCATCCGTGTCTTCTCGGTCATCGGCGACGACGCCACCGGGCAGGAAGTCCACTCACTCCTGCGCGCTGTCCCAAAATCCGAGACCCATCTCGTCGCCGAACCGGGCCGAAAAACTCCTGTGAAGGTTCGCTATGTCGCCAATGGCCAGCAGCTCCTTCGTGCTGACAATGAAACCAGCCACGCCATCTCTCGGGAAAGCTTTCAAAACCTGCTCGCAGCATTCGAAAACGGAATTGCCGATTGTGCCGTCGTCGTCCTGTCGGATTACTCCAAGGGCATGCTTGCGGGACACTTCGCCTCTGAATTTATCCGCATCGCCAGGCAGCAGGGAAAGCGCGTCGTCGTGGATCCGAAAGGAACCAATTTCCTGCGCTACCGGAACGCCACTATCATTAAGCCGAACCTCAAAGAACTGGGAGAGGCAACCGGATTGGTGTTGGGAGCACCTGCCGATCACGCCGCTGCGGCCGCCAAACTCCTGGAGCAGACCGGCGCGGAAAATATTCTGGTGACACGCGGCGCGGACGGCATGCTGCTGGTCTCTCGCGGCAGCCAGACATTGGCACTGCCGGCACTGGCGCGTGAAGTGTTCGATGTCTCTGGTGCCGGCGATACTGTCGCCGCCTCGCTGGCAGCCGCTCTGGGAGCGGGCGCGCCCGTCGAAGACGCGGTGCGTATTGCTAACGTCGCTGCTGGCATTGTCGTCGGCAAGGTTGGAACCGCCATCGTGGAGCGTTCGGAAATCGTCCAGGAAATTGAACACCAGTCAGCCCTGGTGGCAAACGACAAAATCTTGCGGCTCGCCGAAACCAGAGAGCGGGCGCAAATGTGGCGTCGCATGGGCCTCAAGGTCGGTTTCATTTTTGGAGCCTTTAGCCGAATGTCTGCTCAAGATCTTTCCGTGCTGGAACAGGCAAGAGCCGGTTGTGACCGCCTCCTCGTGGCGGTTCAAAGCGACTTGGCCCTCATGCAGGCTGGAGCGCCATCCAGCCAGGATCAGCATGGCCGTGCTTATCTCCTCGCCTCGCTCGTCTTTTCAGATGCCGTCATCGTGTGTGATTCTCAAACCCCCGAAAGCATCCTCGCTGATCTGCGGCCCGACCTCATTTTCACAACTCATTCCTCCCAAATAGCCCAATTGGAAAAAGACGGTGCTCACTCCTCTCACGTGGCCCGCGCCTGACTCAAAATAACCAACTATGCTCTCTCTCCAAACTCAACCATTCGCTCAACTCGGCGACTTGTCGCTGACGTTGCCTCCTGACCCTTCGCCCGGAATCGGTTCAATCATCCTGAACCCCGCTTCCGCCGAACTGATTGATGGCGTGCAAATCAAGCGCGTCGACCTTTGGCCCGATGACCGAGGCTACTTCCTCGAAATCCAGCGCCTAGGCAAAGATCTGGCCGCCAATTTCCCCGCCGAAACAACCCAGATCTCCGCCGCCTTAAGCTACCCCGGAACCATCAAGGCCTTCCACTACCATCTTCACCAGACCGATTGCTGGACTCCGGTAGCCGGCCTCCTCCAGGTGGTCCTTGTCGACTTCCGCGCCGACTCAAAAACCTTTGGCAAGAAAAACACCATGTATGTCGGCAAACTCCGCCCCTGGCAAATCCTGATCCCGCCAGGAGTGGGTCATGGATATAAGGTCATCGGTCTTGAGCCGTCTCTGCTTGTCTACATGACGGACCACTGCTACAACCCGGCCGACGAAGGCCGTATCGCCTATAACGACCCTCAGGTCGCCTACGATTGGGAGCTCCAACACAAATGAAACTCATAGTAACTGGAGGAGCCGGTTTTATTGGATCGGCCTTCGTCCGCAACATTGTCTCTTCTGGAATCGC
>Ga0116230_10004026_pt1 | contig 14378 bp, 15 predicted proteins | sample S1TSphfallax_3_FD_88678 | JGI IMG/M metagenome (GOLD analysis project Ga0116230, IMG submission 88678) | Host-associated microbial communities from peat moss isolated from Minnesota, USA - S1T2_Fd - Sphagnum fallax MG | ecosystem: Host-associated > Plants > Peat moss > Unclassified | place... | reverse complement strand
TTCTTAAAGTTGCATTGTTTTTTATGCTCGATAACTCCTTCAGAGCAGGGGAGTTCTAGAAGTGGCCCTTTAGCTCCACTTCAAGTGGGGTTTTAGGGTTACTTCTCCTCTTGAGGAATTACCCTACACTTGCTGTGTTGTTCTGAGAATCGTCCATTCTTGTGGTCAAATACCCAAGTACCTGGCCCAGTTCGACACCAGTTATATTATTTTCAGAAATGTTGAAATATTCACCAAAAAAATTCTGAAACAATTTTTCTGAAGGAAATTCAAGAGTCTGATGGAATACTTGAGAAGATGTCATTTGTCAAAATGGAATCCTCAAAATTAAGTAATTATTTGACAAACATGTGTGGAAGTGGTACTAGGGTAGTTACCTTAAAGGTCACCAACAAGTAGAAGCTTTGCAGATGGAAAACTAACGAGTGTTAAAGATGGATGGATGAGGAACGGAAAAGCCCACCTTATCTGATCATCGACAACAGCAAGCCTCTGATTCGTAGCCTTGGAACCTCACAAATTTCAACCTCACAATCAACGCCTCGCTCGATCAAAAACTTAGTGGATTGAATGCGTTTCTAGTGTTGTATCGCCTGAGCTCCTGATCTCCGCTGTGTGATTGCAAGCTGATAATTTGTGCAAATCACTTGCTGCTCAAATTCCTGGAACAAGCAAGTACATCAGCGAAGCCATGGCCGGTCTCGTCACTGCAGCTTCTCCAGTCGTCGGCGCTTGCGCCTCTTTGGCAGGGACGCGCCTCGCCGCCCCTGTCCGCGTCGCCCCCGTATCCGTCCAGGTATGCTCTTTCATACACGCAGCAGTGGAACTGAATTCGGTTGTGGTGAGCTGCTTGGTTGAGTTTTGTGGGGTTTGGTCGGTTTCTTAGTTGCAAATTTTGAGATTGAGAACACCGCTTGGTAATATTGGAAGTGCACAGTAGTCTTTTCAATCTCTTTAGGTAATATTTCATCGTCAATGGAAATTTTGCACTCCAAATTTGATGTCTCTCACATTCGCGCTGCTGCCGTCGCCATCCAGGTATGCTCCTCACACGACATTGGAACTGAATTGGGTTCTTGTGGGATTATTATCAGTTGAGTTCTCTAGGGTTTCGTTCATGTAGATTTGTGCTCCTGATTGAGAACAGCGTGCATTTGGTGGTTTGGTACAAAGGACTCGTATCTGTAACATGTGTACCATTTTCCAAAAGCTCAAGTGAAATTTGTAGGGGTGCTTCAGAGGATGCACATTGGGTGTGACATTTAGGGTGTAAGATGGGATGTTAAGCATTTATATATTTTATCTGTTTCCTTACCTTAACTAATGATGAGGACACCAAGTATTAATTTGGGTTTCTCTTGCATATCATGAAGCAACATGAGGATTGATATGCACTATGATGTTGGTTTTCAAGTACCGGCCATGAATTAAAATAATGCATAAAACGTAGTTGATCTCAGGGCTAGTCAATTCTGTTGTGTGATAATGAATGGTGCTCATAATATTTTCTTACATTCAAAATGTGACGATTGATTTGTGTCAATTGTGAATGAATTCCAGATGGGGCCAGTGAGGTGCTCAGCTCGCAACTCTGGTGCTGAGATTACTAAGAAGTGCGCCATGTTTGCAGCTGCTTCAACCTCCATGATGGCCATTGCTGCACCTGCACTGGCAGCAACAGAGCCATTTGATCTCACTGGTGTTGCATGGGGTGGTTTGATGGCAGTGTTCTCATTCTCATTGTCACTTGTGGTGTGGGGAAGGAGTGGGCTGTAGAATTCTGAACCAAGAGAGGCCAGCTGCAGCTTGCAGGACTAGGGTAAGGAGGGTTCAAAGGAGGTCTGTAATGGGGCATGTCTCTGAACCCAGCAACTGCATCTGCCATGGTCGTCAAGCAGAGTAGTTGACCAGTCTCTGGGTTTACTTTCTGATCTCAATGTGGAGTATGCTGCTCTGCTCTCAAGGGAACTGGGTTGTATGTAGGTCTTCTATGTATCTTTTATCAATCCATTCTTTCATTTGGCATTTGGTTTCTCTAATGAGTTAGTGCTCTAGATTGTACTCTGGTGGTTGAGGCTCAGGGTTATTATCATTATATGGACTGTGTGCACGATTCTGTTGAGAAGAATCAATCAGAGCCTTGTTGAATGTTTATGATGAACATGCAGATGAGAGCAAACAGTGCACTGGTGAGGTTTATTTTGAGTGTGAAAAGCAAGAGGCCCCTTCAAGAGGTAGGGATGACTTGGTCCCAAACTCATCACTGTTTGTTAGAAATCAGGAAGGTCCAACTGGTGAGGTGAATGCTAAAGACTGAAAACAAATATTTTCACATAATCAGACAAGGCTAGTGCTCAAGCAAGGTCACTGCTTGATCAGAAAATCCCCTTGTACAAGAGAGGGTTCTGCCAAGAATTTCTCCCCTTTTGCACAGCAGTGACAGTCAAGGCCACCAATTTTGATTCCAACACTCAGGTGGTTAACAAATGCCCCTTAAAATTCAACCTCCTCTACTTTAGGAACCTGTGATATTCAGTAACTTCATATACTAAACATCTAAATGGAACACTACTGCTGTCCACACAATGAGTGTGGTATGTCCCAAGACTTTGGATTGCAGCCAAAAGGACTCCATAGAGATCAAGGCCACAATTGTCAAAACCTGAGCCCCTCAGAACTTCACAAAATTTGTCTTCAACTCCCCAAACAATCTCACCCTCCCATGCCCAAAATAAAAGAAAACTTCTTGCACTTGCAGATCTCTCTCTCTCTCTCTCTCTCACACACACACACACAGAGGGGGCATAATGGCTCTGCCTTGTAAGGCTCATCCAAATGAGAAATAGTTGAAATAGGAAATGTTCCAATGAAGTTCCAAAACACAAACTCACAGTTCACAATAACACCTGGGAAACATTCCTTGAACTGTCAGACTAAATGTTTTCAACTTTGCAAAGAACTTCAATTCCATCTCCAGATTCACAAATGAGATTGAGATTTTACTACCCAGAAGTTTGATTTGAGACTGATGATGAGGGAGATGAAGAACAATGTCAGATCACAAAGACCCACTGGGAGTTGTGTCACAAAAGCGATGAAGCTGATCCTGAGGGTGTGGTCCAAGTGCCTAACTACTTGTCTAATCTGCTTGTTGTTCTGCATCATCTGACAACAGATCATAACTATGTGACTGTCAAGGAGATTGTCACCAAGACAATCCAGTACTTGGCAACCAGCCAAAGTGAATCTCAGGAATGGGCTCCCCCACTTGAAGGTTAAGATACAACCTCAAAAGAGGCTGGTCTCACAAGCAACAAAAGCCTGTGCAAGGTGAAGTGAATACATGTAAGAGATAAAAAAGAAACCTGAAGTACCACTTCATTGGAGACCATTGAATTGCATTCAACAAGAGATACTAGTTCAGGGTTACAGGTTCAAGTTAGGGTAAAAGGGTCAAGACTTTAGGTCATCTTCAGATAGAGATGAAAAGAAACTCAAATACAAAATGCACCATGACTAGGGCAGTGAGATTAATCTTCTGTTTGTATGGGTTGTTACAACTACATTTGCACTTCTAATCGAACTATGCAGATAACAAGACCTACTTCTTCAGGCACTTATATCCATATGTTACAACTCGTTAGTGGATACAATGATCAATTCAACAACACTAAAGGCCAAGACTAACACCTCCAACCTTTGTTGGCCCACACCTCATCAATCCATTTTAATAGTCTCAACATCCACTCAGTTTCCAAAATAACTCTGTACATACATAAAGACGAAAGAGGCACCAGACGCAAGAGTTACAAATGGCAGAGGCATGAAACCAAAACTCCAGGGAGGCCACTGCATGGCCACCTTTTCGGTTGTACCACATCTGATAAGGCTCCTGAACTTTGACTGTCTTTCAATACCACTAGACGTACTACCATAAGCAAAATGAGCTTGATATAGTGCTAGACAATACAGATTACTGGCATCACCAGTAGTCCATGCAAGAACAAACACCATCTTCAAAGTGATGAAAGCGATTGGCATCTCTCACCATGATGGCTCTCCCAACTATTTTTGAAATGAACTTTGTGGAAGTGTGGCAATCTTTGCAAATCCTCAGATTTTTTCTTATTCGAAGGGGAGTACCACAAGCTGTGTTGATGAGACCGAATGCAATAGCCAGTTTCTCACTATGGTGACACAAATGAAATAACTTTTCTTCTTCTTCCACATCATCCAGAACAAATTCTGTACAAGGCACATACCCTGCATCACGCATGAGCCCTGACAATCTTTGCAGTTCTGCATGAATTTCAATCATCTGGGGGTGGTCTCGATCCTCTACTACAAACATATGCACCTCATTATTTACTTCAATCCAGGTGCGACCTGGCTCTTTCTTTGCACCTTTTTCCTTTCTCTGCTGCTCAACATTCTCACAGAGATGCCTGTTGCCAGCAGCAGCATAAATGTTTGATAGCAGTACATAGCCAGTGGCATTTTCAGGCTCCATTTCAAGAATTTGTTTGGCAACACGTTCTGCCATCTCCATGTTACCATGAATTCTGCAAGCGCCGAGCAAAGCCATCAAAGCAGCCACCTGAGGTTTACAAGGCATTGCCTTTACCATATTCTCTGCCTCCTGTAGATGGCCAGCGCGGCCAAGAAGGTCCACCATGCAGGTGTAATGTTCTAATTTTGTAGAAATCCCATAGACTGTGCTCATCAAAGCAAAACAGCGCAAACCTTCATCCACCAAACCTGCATGGCTACAAGCTGACAGAAGACAAATAAAAGTGATATCATCTGGCTGTACACCTTCTTCACACATCCGTTCAAAATGTTTAAGAGCTTCCTTACCATGCCCATGCATGGCACATCCTCCAAGTATGGCATTCCAAGTGACCACATCTTGAGATGGCATTCTGTTGAACACTCTCCAGGCATCCTCAATGCTCCCACATTTTGCATACATGTCCACCAAGCTATTCATCACAAAGACATCTGAATCCCATCCATATTCAACAATCTGCTGATGAACACACCTGCCCTCTTCAAGGGCAATTAAGCTGGCACATGCATTCAGCACCCCAACAAAAGTAACAGGGTCTGGCTGCACACCTTCCTGTTGCATTTGTCGAAATAGTTCTAGTGCCTTCTGCCCTTCACCACATTTCACATGTCCCAATATCATGGCAGTCCAAGTAACAACATCTCGAGATTGCATCTTATTGAACACACTCTGAGCATCTTCCATGCTCCTACATTTTGCATACATGTCCACCAAGCTGCTCCCAAGAAAGACATCAGACTCAAAACCTCTTTGAATGATCTGCTGATGAACACACCTGCCCACTTCAATCGCAACCACACTGGCACATGCATTCAACACACCCACAAAAGTAACAGAGTCTGGTTGCACACCCTCCTGTTGCATTTGTCGAAATAGTTCTAGTGCCTTCTGCCCTTGGCCACATTTTACATGTCCCAATACCATGGCATTCCAAGTCACCACATTTCGAGATGGCATCTTGTTGAACACTCTCCAAGCATCCTCAATGCTCCCACACTTTGCATACAGGTCAACTAAGCTACTACCCACAAAGACATCAGACTCCAAACCACTTTGAATGATCTGCTGATGAACACACCTGCCCTCCTCAATCGCAACTATGCTGGCACATGCATTCAGCACCCCAACAAAAGTAACAGAGTCTGGTTGCACACCCTCCTGTTGCATTTGTTGAAATAGTTCCAGTGCCTTCTGTCCTTGGCCGCAGATCACATGTCCCAATATCATGGCAGTCCAAGAGACCACATTTCGAGATGGCATCTTGTAGAACACTCTCTGAGCCTCCTCAATGCTCCCACACTTTGCATACATGTCAACCAAGCTACTTGCCACAAAGACATTCGACTCCAAACCACGTTGAATGATCTGCTGATGAACACACCTGCCCTCTTCAATTGCAACCATGCTGGCACATGCATTCACCACCCCCACAAAAGTAACAGAATCTGGCTGCACACCTTCTTGTTGCATTTGTCGAAATAGTCCCAGTGCCTTCTGCCCTTGCCCACATTTCACATGTCCCAATATGATAACAGTCCAAGTGACCACATCTTGAGATGGCATCTTGTTAAACACACTCCAAGCATCCTCAATGCTCCCACATTTTGCATACATGTCAACCAAGCTATTGCACACAAAGACATCAGACTCCAAACCACTTTGAATGAGCTGCTTATGAACACGCCTGCCATCTTCAAGTGTTCCTAAACCAGCACATGCCTTAATCACCTGAACAAAAGTAAATGTGTCAGGACTCATTCCTTCTCGTTGCATCTGTTGGAAAAGCTGCATTGCCTTCTCTGGTTGGCCATCCTTCACATATTTTGTAAGCTTCTGATTCCATGCAAAAATGTTCAATTGCACTGTCCCTGGTGCCATTGCAGCTATCCCTGCTGCCACCCATGGCAGTTTTTGTTGGTCATCAAGCCAGAGTGCTTCCTGTGTCTTCTTGTGTTTGAAATCTGGATACCTTTCATTTGTCTACAACCAGAAATCCATATCAAGCTGATCAGCCATGTGTTCTCCACATCTCAGGCATAAATAGCATCATAAAAACAGAGAAAGCTGCACTGACCTTCTTCATCAACATATTGCATTCGGCTGCCTTCTCCAGACTACTACTACTATCCCACTAGTGCAAAGGACGGGAAAATAATTTCTTCAAAGTTTAGACCAGGGCAGGATAGCAACCAAGAGAGAGCAACAAGACTGACACTGACACAAGCTATGGCTCCGTCCACATGTGAACTCTGAGAGGTTTGACCTTCACTTACCTTCTCTGATCTGTGATCCCACCATTGCGAAGGATCCAAAAAGAACTCTCGCCACAGTTTCTCTCTCTGACCTGCAGCGAGTGCATAAAAATTTCCTTTAGAATGATGTAGTTTGATCACATAGAAGCCACGATGAGGTAATGCGTTTTGAATAGAATGTGTCCAATCTTTCGACTTGCTTCCGAAGACATCAGGGTCAACATTTTTCAGCAAACAAACCATGAAGTGCAATAGACAGACCCAGAGAAAGCAACAACGCAAGAAAGCTTACAATTGCCGTGAACTCGGAGAGTCGCCTCTGTTTCTATCCCGTGCACTCTGGGAAGAAGAGCAGTGTACTGGAAAAGTTGCTGATAGGTTAAGTGCAATTGCGGGTGCACACAGACACGTAGCAGCGAGCTCCTCCTCTTGGTCGACTTCCCTCTTCTCCATGTGGTGGTGAAGCTAATGCTGCTGCTTTCGTGGTCTAGAAAAGAGTGAGATCTTGCACATGGCAATTGCTGCACTGCTGCTGAAGAAGACATTGGTGCATCACAAAAACCTTTGGCAAAATTCCTCTCTCTCGCTCCTCACACTCCCAGAGCGTCCTAAGTAGACCCCATGCAATTCCATCTCGAGACGTCTGACCCACATGCAATCTCTCTCCCACCACCGCCACATGCGCATTTCTTGGTTCGACAATTCCAGATTTAATGTCATCGGTCTGCTTGCAATGGCACTAAAACCCTGCAAAACCCCGGCACGCTAAAAAGATCGCTCGCACACAGGTAACCCTAAAAGCCACGAAAGGCCAAAGGGCCCCCAATTGGTGTGAGGGGTAGGAGAAGGGCCTGAGTACAAGCCCTTCCGTGATTTGAGATCTGTGCCCAAGACATAGTTAAAACAACATCGGGCTCGTATTTCATTAGAACTTGGATGATTTGGTGCACTTTCCAAAGCACTTGCATATCTTTACAAATCCTCCTTATATAGTTATGTGTTGCGTATAATTTGTTATCCTTTGCCTTTACAAAAGTGGCTTTTGTGAGGCCTTTTAAGCCCATCCCAAAAACATGTTCCAAACAATCAATCATAACTTTATTTCAAAATTGTACAACATGCATATGAATACACAAGTGTTCAGTACTATGGGAAGTGTAGGCCATTTTTAATTTCACCATGAAATGAATTTTTTTGTCACTATAGGCATTCCCTAGTAGCTTGGAGGAGAAAGATGATAAAAGAAAAAAACATTAGGACCACAAGCTTGAATAACTACATATTCATCACATTGAATTAAAAGGGGATGTCCTCTGTTTAGGCTCAAATAATTCAAGGATTGACTCACCATGTGGTGTTCTTGCTTTGTCATTGCATCTTCAAAATTTTCATTAGTAATGGATATTGCTACTACTTTACTGTTGCTGCCATACCCATCACTAGCAACATTGTTTTTCATCACTTTCATTGGTATCTCCTAACTCTGACCTTCAATTTAATTGTTGTTGCCATTTCCTTTTTTCTAAGTTGGGCCTCTAAGATTCAATACATTCAAAATTAGATCTACCAATGTCCTATTGTGCACATAGGTGATCTTAGAAACACCAATGCTTTCCTATAGACAAGTTCTAAGACATTCTTCCATCCTTGCTAGGCATTTTGACATTGATTCCAATCCTCTTATGAACAAATATACTTCAAACTTTAAAACAACTTTCTAATAGACGGTCATTGGTTGTAGACACTTTCAATCCATTGTCATAAAATATTGGAACTAGCTTCACCATTGCAACGTGACAACTTTATCCAAAAACTACCCAAAAAATTTGATGAAAGATACAAACTACACTTCTCCAATTGCAACATTTCAATATAAATTGTTGACCTTAGATACAACATAGAGCCAATCAATAGTGCTAATGGCACAAAGAATTTAGAGTTTCAACACCGGTTCTTGACTTCAACATTCCTATGGGTGAATGATCATCCATATGTCACAAAGAAAATAAAATACCTAAGGTCCAAATGGTTGAAGCACAACAATTGTCATGCAATGTTAGAACATTGTTTTTGTGATAATCATATGCACTATGCACTAATCAATGTGCTTGCTATGCTCTATGCAATCAGATCTAGATTCCTTACCTACTTTTGCACCTTTAAATCCATTGAAAACAATTTCCCAAGTTTGTTTGTTGCATCTGTTCTTCTATTTCAAAAACAAAAATCCATGGTCCCAATGCCAAAGTAGGGTTTACTCTCACCCATATTAACTTGCTTCTTGAGGTATTTGATAGATTCCTTTTGAATGTCAACCAAAATAATTAGATTTCTCATGGCAAAGTCTTCATACTCTTTTGAATTACTCATCCCCAATACACTACTTACCCCACATAATGATCACCGAGGAGAGTTCATGTCATGTGATACAAAAGTGAAAGGTGACCATTTGTGTGACCCTACACACATGCAAGCAAGCATTGTTGAAAAGCATTGAAATGAACAGTTAACTAACAGTCCGTTCCAAGACCATGAAATCAACACCTCCAATTGATAAAATCAAACTACACTGTTGACAGTAAACTTGCCATGTTCAATTCAGGAAGATGGACATGTAGCAACTCACTAACAACAATTTGTTTTGTTAACAATTGCATCATTTTCCATAAGAACCAATTAGTTCCAATAGACAGCTACTTATAGAGATGTACATATGAGGGTTACTATAACTTCAAGTTCTTGACCAACAATAAAAAACTTGGAGCTGCCTCCTAAAACAATGCAGTGTGACCCAATTTTGTAATTGTCCCAAATTCCAACATTCCAAGAAGAAGAGCTTCATGAAAATAACAAGAGCATGGGCATTGCAGGCAGCCATCAAACAACCCTATATTGCTCGAGTAGAAATTCACCTTCCCCCATGCGTTCCAAGGTTTTTTGGTGTGCAATGATGATATCTTGTGAGTCATCATTCAATCCACCAATGCAATCCTGTTAATTTATTTCTAAATGTTAGGAATATCCTTCGCTTAGTCCAAATCAGGATCTCTGAGTCCAAATCTAACATTTTCTCAGCTTAATGTGATCGCTAAGAGACCTCACTGAATGAAGATGGATCACAAAATCCTTTTAACTTGCTTCTAAATCTTCATGAGTATCCCTTGCTTACAGTAAATCAGGATCTCTGAGTCCAAATCTAACATTTTCCGAGCTTAATATGGTCACAGAGGCCTCACTCAAATTGGTGAAGGTACCAGTGTGCGTGCAGGTTCACCCATGGCAAAACCCCTAAACCCCCCGCCCTCCCTTTTCCTTTCTGGGGAAAACCATGTACATTTAGGGTTTGCGAAAAACCCTATTTTTTTCGGAACAGCACCGAAGAGCAAATCCCCTTGGGCACCAGCAGCAAGAAGCGATTCCTCGCTCTTCCGTCCGTTTCGTTGCGTATTGCCGCAATCTGCAAATTGCATCTCTGGTAGCAACGGAGGAGCTCCTCAGAGATGCAGTCATTTTAGGAATCTCTCTGCAATCTTTTGATTTTGTTTCTCTCTCTCCCTCTGTGCAATCTTCTGTTGTTTTGGAAACGAAAGAAACAGAACTGGTGGATTGGGAGCAGATAAAGAAGAAACAAAGAGCAAGTCTTTAGGTAGTAGCAGGGAAGGAATGGCGGTGAGAGTTCGGTCCAATATCGGTTTCTGGATCCGGGAGACGGGCCAAGCGCTTGATCGAGCGGGATGCCAGTTTCAAAGAAGGGGTTTCTTGTCATGTGGTAAGTCTTTTCAGAATAGCAGTTGCACAAGGCTGAAAAAATGTTGGACGTTAATAGTTACAACCCTTGTGGGAAGCTCTGTCGTTGTCACGGAGGCAACACCATGAGAGAGTAGAGCAGAAATACCAATTGCGTATGAGTCTGTCTTTCTTACTTTTGAGAGAGCACAGCTGTTGATTATCCTCACTGATTTGTGGGGTATTGTGGTTTATATTTTTGGCAGGAGATGTGAGGATAATCAGAGTAGGGGCAGGGACTAACATTCAGGATCATTCATTCGTGCATGTGGGAACAACATGCACCAATGAATACAACTTGAGAGGGTTGTTGTTCTCTTTGTCGAAGAGATCAATGGCCACTTTCCTTCGGACGTAAGTAGTTCTGCCTCTTTCTGCTTCGTTTTTCTGTTTTGGTTCATATAGAAGATTAAAAGAATGACTGATGACGAGTCTTCTTCTTCCTCTGTTTTTCCATTTCTTTGTTGGAATGGCTTTACCTGGGTTTTCAACTTGTGACACACACAATGTGCAGATTTTTGCAATGGTCTTTTGTTTCTGTATAAAGATCAAGAGTTTCAATCATTAGGGTTTTGTTGCAAATCCTTAGAAACTCTGAATGTTGGTGAGGTGTGTAGGGTTTGATGATCTCTAGATGTATAATAGTGTTTGATGCATCTGAATGATGTGTGTGATTTGTTGCAGAAAGCCACATATGAACATTGGGACAATTGGACATGTTGATCATGGCAAAACCACTCTCACTGCTGCCATCACCAGGGTTTGCTACTTTCCTTTTCGTTGGCCATCTTCAGCGCTCAGATATCTCTCAGAATTATTTTTTTGGTTGTTAGCTGCAATTAACTAAGAGAAGCAGTAGTGCAACTGGGTTCTGCAGTGTGGTGGACTCTTGTATGCAAGCTTTCAAATCTGCAAGATTTGTTAAACCCTAAACCCTCAGTCAGTCAATGGTCACTATCAACCTCAAATCCTATGCAAGAATAGTTGCCTAAGTTGTAGTGGGTTGTAAACAAGAGGTCTGCTTCTCCGAGACCAAGGCTTGTTCTTTTGTGAATGGGGCCTTCACCCCACATCAATAGCAATTATTGTATTTTCGATATTTCTGTTGATGCATTGCAAAAACTGATTTGAAGCTTGAGTGGGGTTTGTTTGGACAGGTTCTGTCAGAGGATGGAAGGGCTAAGGCAGTAGCATTTGATGAAATTGACAAGGCACCAGAAGAGAAGCAACGTGGTATCACCATTGCCACAGTGAGTTGTTCTAGATTTGACACAGATATTTGGAGTCTGGTGAATAATTGACCATCGGGAAGTGGTGATAGCCATGGCAGAGAATTCCAATCAAGGCCATTTCACCTTAGTACTATTGTCCTTGCTGAGGGCTCAAGAGGAGGTGCATGTTACTATTTGAAGCACTTCAGGATTAGACTCGAATGGTGAAGATTTAATGTTCCATGATTTGACTTGTGATCAGGCCCATGTGGAGTATGAGACAGAGAAGCGACACTATGCTCATGTGGACTGCCCAGGCCATGCTGATTATGTAAAGGTGTGTCACTGTCTTTTCTCAGAAAGATCTCATACCGATCAGTGATGTTCTGCACTAAAAAATTTGAAATTTGATGTTAAGGCAACACAGGCTTTTGAAGGTTGTTTGCTGGAGGTTGTCCTTCTCAAGTTGTCAGGCTTAGATGTGTCTTAAGAGTTAGTAACCATAAGTATCCTCCATGCTCAATGTCATCTTCTGGAGGTATGAGTGAGCTTTCTTTTAAAACTGAACTTGTAAATGTGAAAATATAGTCAACTTTATCTAATGGTTTGAACATCAGAATAGGGAATATGTTGAACAGGGAGAGATGGTTTGGGTGCTTGCAGAACATGATTACAGGTGCTGCTCAAATGGATGGAGGTATTCTGGTTGTCTCAGCACCAGATGGACCAATGCCCCAGACCAAAGAGCACATCCTTCTTGCTCGCCAGGTTTGGACTTCAGATGTATACAGCTATATAGTGTTCTGTTTGATGCAACTAGCTTTCTCTTTCCATTTAGACGCATGCATTGCACATATATGGCTCTTTCTAGTCTAAGAACCCCATCATATGACAGAGGATTCGATAAACTACTCTGTGTACTGTTTGGAAAAATGTAGAGGTATGTATTCTGTATTGCAACATATGGAATCTCAAATACAACTTTGTGAACATTGCCAGGTTGTTTTGCACTTAAATTAGATGTATTTACGAGAAGTTTTGAAAGAAAAAGTTCTGGGTTTGTCATTGATCAATGTCTGAATGTAATGAATGTGTGAGCTTGCACCTCTTTGGGGCATCCATCCTTGCAGGTTGGAGTTCCATCCCTTGTCTGCTTCCTGAATAAGGTGGATGCTGTGGAAGATGAAGAGCTTTTGGAGCTGGTGGAAATGGAGTTGCGTGGTATGGAATCCTTAGCTCATCCTGCCAGTGGATCTGACTTGTGCTTAGTTATATGCTTTGCTCACTTGTCTGGCATTGTAATGCTGGTAGGCACTGCTTAACATGTAAGAGTGGTTTTGGGTATTTGCAGAATTGTTGTCATTTTACAAATTTCCAGGGGATGAGATACCCATAGTGAGAGGGTCCGCACTGTCAGCATTGCAAGGGACCAATGATGAGCTTGGCAGGAAGTCAATTTTGAAACTCATGCAGGCTGTGGATGACTACATTCCAGAACCCAAGCGCAACCTTGATAAACCCTTCCTTATGCCAATTGAAGATGTCTTCTCTATTCAGGTTTTAGCTTCACCTCTCCCAGGTTATGAAATAAGCTACTAGAAATCTGCCGACTATTGAGGCTCTAGTTACTTGCATCTTTTGAGGCTTCAGATTTTGAACCTCCGAACTCTTAGAATACTTCAGCCCAAGCACCCTGAAAACCTAGCACTTTTGAGTAGGAAGATCCTAGACGTGAGCTTCAGATCTGTAACCTTGGAGCCATTGACATTGAATTTGCTTACAAGCCACATAAGCTAATCAGAGAGTGACAGACGTTAGCATCATGGTCACCTGGGCAGAGGCCTAATCTGTGTACTACCTCTTATGGTTGGCTGGAGATCTGTGAGGCTGTCTTGGCTTTGCATCTGGGGATTTTTTTCTTATTGTAGATCTTTGTTATTCAAGAGAGAACATGAGCTACAGAAGGCTCCTGATTAACCTATGTGTGCACATGGATGGGATAAATCTGTGTATTGGGTAGGGCCGAGGCATAGTGGTCACAGGGCGAGTGGAGCAGGGTGTTGTTAAAGTGGGAGAGGAGGTTGAAGTTGTTGGCCTTCGAACGGTAACAGATGCAACATTACTGTTGACCTCAAGCCTCATTGTCTAATCTCCGCACTCATCCAGTGACCATTATATGGATATGACTGAGGAGGGCCTTTACATCTAGTGTGATAGTTTATTGTTGTTTTGAATCTGTGCTTTACAATGTTTCCCACTGTAGATGGATTTCTGGTCTTGAACCCCATCTTGTGGGAAAATCTCAGCTTCCTGTCAGCACATGTGAAGCTGGGTTGTTTTAATTGAGATACTGCATGTGGTGAAGTTGGGTCTGGTCGTAGTCTTTTCATTTCTGGTTTAGGAGGGGCATAAAACTATAAGTGACACTTGTGACTGACTTTGCATTGGTATTGTGACTACAGGGACCCAACTTGAAAACTACAGTGACAGGTGTAGAGATGTTCAAAAAGCAGCTGGATCAGGGTCAGGTGTGTATTCTTTTAACTCTGAAGCATGTAA
>Ga0116230_10004025_pt1 | contig 14379 bp, 5 predicted proteins | sample S1TSphfallax_3_FD_88678 | JGI IMG/M metagenome (GOLD analysis project Ga0116230, IMG submission 88678) | Host-associated microbial communities from peat moss isolated from Minnesota, USA - S1T2_Fd - Sphagnum fallax MG | ecosystem: Host-associated > Plants > Peat moss > Unclassified | place: USA... | reverse complement strand
CTCCTCTCTCCAGAGAGCACTAGGCGATCGATTGCAGTCGAACCAATTCCCAGGCTGATTCTGACCATGATTTGCAAGACAGATCATGATCAGTTTTCGCAAGACCCACAGAATATAATCACCCCCACCCAAAAAAAACAAAAAGAAGAAGAAGAAGAAGAAGAAGAAGAAGAAGAAGAGAAATATAATCTAGACACATTCAAAACTGCGGAATAAGCTAGCAGTAAGTGATTTTTTTTTTGGGGGATCATTGCAGGGATCACTGGAGAACCATAACACCGCGACCGAGTACTTGAAACTGGTATATCAGAATTTATTAAAGCTCTAGATCAACAGTCACTAGAAAAACCTCGCCATCAAGGAAGGAAGCATAGATGCTACAGCAATGGAGGGTAAAAGCTGGCTTACAAAAAATGATGGACAAAGTTCTGTTCCTGCGGCTATAGATCATCAAGTGCATGAGATGAGATGTTGATCATTGTGATCTGATCTCTCGTAATTTATATATGATTCTTCTTCTTCTTCTTCTTCTTGCGCTGCGAGTTCGCATGATTCTCCTCGAATTCAGCAGCGCAATACATTACATTGCGGTTTTGGATCGATCGATCTGCAAGCAAACGTGATTGTAACTGAAGGTAGCAGCCGGACGGACGGACGGACGGACGGATTACGGACTCATGACCTTCCAGCAGTGGCGGTTCTGAATTGGGTCTCACATTTTTTGAGAACCCTGGTTAATATTTAAGAAATTTAACTGGTTTCTTTTTTAAAAAGCATTGTTTCTTTTTTGTGGGATCTTTGGTGCCATTTCTACTGGCTGTAGTAGAACTAGTGAAGTGTTTTGTGGTGAATTTTCTTCATTTTGTTAAAAACAGTTTAAAATAATTAGAATATTTTAGCACAAATTCTTTGTTTGTAACAAATAATTCTTCGAAAAGCTAACAATGGTAAGAGTTTTATTGGGTGGTACTGTTAAGAACGTCATACCTTAATTTTTCTAAACTTATCGAACTTTGAAAAATCATAGGAAACATTTCAATAATTTTTTTGAATAACTTTTTTTAATGAGTATATTTATTAAGTTTCATAAATTTTGAAAATTTAATAACCTTAATAATGTTGTGTATTTTTATGTTTCTAATCATTGCATTCATAAAAAGTTTCAGGAATATAATGGTAGTTCCTTTCTTTGAACTTCTTTTTTTTGTTAAGAACAAAAATTTGAAACATAATTTAGTAATTTTTTGGGGAATTTTTTTCTTAAAGTAATTTAGAAATTATTTTATTTTTAGGTTTTTATTAAAAACTTAATTGAATAAGTATAATTTAGTTATGAATTTTCAAAGTTAAGGTTATCAATTTTTAAAGGGGTTATTTAATTTAAGAATACAAATTTTTAACAATTTTCAAAAAACATTATATCAAAATAAACTTCAAGCCATATGTTACTGCATGCAATTGATAAAATGTGAAAAAAATAACTTATAGTTGTGAAAACATTTAAAATAAAGGTCTAGGAAAATAATTTGGTTGTTTTTGAATTTTTCTCATTCTTTGAAGTGATTTCTAGTGGTACCATTCACGAATACTTTCACCCAAATTTTTTTAAAAAATTTGCCCAAGAATCACTACAACTACCTACAACATGAAATTTAGGTGCTTAAGAATATTTCCACTTTCATATGTTTAATATCAATTGCCAAATTTAACTAAACATCATTATGGATCATTGCCACTTGAGGAACATCCCAAATTTAATTGAAAAAAAACCATTTGCATCCAACAATCTTGTTATTTGTTTCCTGCTATGTCTATTTTTAAATGCCACTAGTTATGATTATTGGTGCAAATTGGCAATTAATTACAATACTTAAAAGTGCAATCACACTTGGTGTTGGTGACTATAGTGTTGAGTCCCTTAACACCATGCTAGCCATTTAGGACTTAATCTTAATTATCATGAAGATTTTATTTAACATTCATTTAACATTAAACTATCGCCCATTTAACATTGGATGCCACCTAGATTTGCATTTAACATTGACTTAACATCAAGTGTGAATGCACCATTATATTTATATATATATATATATATATATATAAGTGTTGCTTATTTATCATGGCCCACTCAAATCCAGAAAGTGCCAATTAGTCACCAAACTAGGTGGGTACTTTCGGGCCAAACTTTGAGCCTAGAAGGTTAAGCAACTTTGGTGTAAATTCTATTACTAGCAATTTTTAGAACTTAATAACCCACCTTCAAAAGGCATCTGAAGTTCATGTGGCACACCTTTACATATAAAACAAAAGCTAGAGATTCATTTGTAAAGGCAAATTAAGAATACTCAAAATCCCCAACTCTAACTTGTCTAAAGTAGGTTTACAAAGAGATGGTGTGTGGAGCTTCATCTTTGATTGATTGGGAAAGTTCTAGTGTAGGATGTTCAAGGTGGTTTGCTGATTTTGATGTTGTCTTTGTAGATGCATCTCTTCAAAAATGGTCTTTGAAAAATCCATTGGTTCACTACTAATAGTTGCCTCATAATCCCAATGCATTTTTGCTCAAATTTCTTGTCGAACTGTTGTCAAACTTCCCCTCTACACATAATAACCCCAAACTAAAAATCTAGATTAAAACTCAAAACTAAACATCCACTCTTGTACATGACAAAATTAAGGAGGCAACTTGAATGATATGTTCATAACATGGATCTAGAAAGCATGTTGAAAATGATAGCCTCTGCATGAAGCAATAAACAAATCCTACCAAGTTATAATTTAGGATCAAATCAAGTAACACAACAAATGATATTTGAGAATTTTTGAATATCCTAATGAGATTACTCACGTATACAAAACTTGACACTACTAAAATGTTCAATATTATTTGAACATTTCCTTCGACTAATCAAACACCTTATTGACAATGTACTTACAACAACAAAATTTAGCTCTTCCAAAATGCTTGGTAAGAAAATCAACTTTCCACCATGATAAGAAAAAAAAAATCAGAATGAATTTTGAAAAACGCTAGAAAAAAGAAAAGAGAAAACTGACAAATTTATAGAGTGGAAATCGCTTTCACAATAGGAAATAGGAAAATTCCCAAAATAAACCTTAAGGTTGGGGTCATAACCTTTTCAAGATATCAAAAAAGAAAATAGAAAATGCACATCTATTTATAAACAACATGTTAGTCTACCATTGAATTCATGTTGTCCAAACCCAAACTCTCCCTCACTGTACCAATCAAGATTAACCCAAATCTTAGACATGTGTATACATATACAATCAATCTCATTAAAGATATCACAAAGGAATATTTATTTGAAAAATTGTGTAAGCACATCCAAGCAAATGTATAAAATACATAATGAATTTGCATTGGAATACATGTTTTCCATTGGGACACTAGATGTTTTAAAATGATGTCATGTAAAATTTAATAACAAATCATGGTTGTAGATAAACTCATTGGTGAAAAAAATGAAAAAACACATTAAGGTAGTTTGTTTGGATTGATTTGAAGACTTATTTAAAGGTCTAACCATGCTAATAGGAGCCACACTTGACCTTTTAGACCTTTTTTTTTCAAAAACAATTTCAAGAATATTTTGAAATCTTTTCAATTCTTCATTTTTTTTAAAAAACTTCAATTTTTTTATTAATACTATAATTATGTTAAGGTTGATATTAAAATTTTCCAAAACTAAGTCTTTTTTTTTAAAAATTGTTTTCTGTGTGTGTTTTACTATTTAATTATGGTTTGAAAGCATTGGTTACATCACATAAAAAGTTTTTTTGTGTATTTTTTATTCATTAGATTGATTCTAAATTTTTTGGATGTGTATACCAATATATTGAAAATAACATTGTATAAAACAAAAGCCATTTGTAGTTCTTTTCTTTCTTTACAATTTGAAATACACAAAATTAAATAGTGGTTATATATAATTGCTAATGGTGTGTGTTAGTGTGATTGCACCTTCATATATCAGACATCATTGCAATGACAAGAAGAATATTGCCATACCATCAAAGTACTCTTTCCAAATGCCTTATAGTATGTGATAGTATTCTTGAACCCAACCTACTAGTTCAAAATAGTTTTTTTGCATGACTTAGCCTTGAAGCACTCCATCATACAAGCACATATAGGTGGCATTATGACTACATTGAATGTAGATTTAAAGAGAGTCAAACAAGTAAAAGAATTGAACTTGTTTGCTCCACCAAAATTCGTCCTTACCTTGGAAAAGTGGGGCTATGGTTTAACAATGTTTGGTTTCATTGGATACCTTGGATTCTTCAAACTTTTCTTGTGGCTTGACAACAAAGGCTAGGAGCCATTCTTATGGACATAAATGTACATGTTGAAAAAGTTGCTGCAAAAATTGAGCAATTTCAAAATGCCAAATTATTTCTAGTGATGACTAGTGCTTTCCAACGATTCATAATGCCCCATCTTTCTAAATAGTGTTATTGCACACAAAATTATATCCTTGGCATGTCATTTCTTCCTTACAAGAATGGATTTATGGATTTAGTTCAACAAGACCAAGAGGTAGTAAGTAAATGACATTTCTTATGCAACTTGGGCATGGGAGAAAGACATGTACCTTTTATCCACAAGATCGCCATAACATTTTGTAATGCCCACCACTACTATGTCAATCTTGTCAAACCATGTTAATTCCTTCAACTCAAACACAATAAACATTCCTTTGGGAATCACAAATCCCCTTAACTTTTGAACACTATTGGACAAAAACCATAAAATTCATGTTCACAATAGACTTGAAAATGTTCCTAACCATTTCCCCCCCAATTTCATTAAAAAAATTTGTAATTTTTTATTGGTCCTCATAATTAATTTTTAGTCACAATATGGGATGTTATCACATTACAACATTAGTCACAAATGATAATGAACTTATTAGATGAAAGAAAAAATCAATAATAATGTATTATACAGCTTCATCATTTTAGTAACCATATACATATTGTCATTTGTTAAAATGTAACTATTTTGAGGGAAAACAAATGACGTCTTGCCACATGTCCCATCTTTTAATTATTTGAAATAATTTTAAACATCCAATTTATATGTTTGGATGGTTTTAGATTGTGACAGCTCACATAATCAAAATGCACATGCCACATGGCACATAATTTTATTTTTTTCAAAATCAATTTAAATAGGTACATGTAAGAAATATTTAGTTAATTATTCACTTAAATTAGACACCTACCTACTTACCTAAGCTAGATATCTACTTAGGTAGGTAGATAGGTAAGTAGCTAGGTTGGAAGGTTGTTTGGGGAAGTAAGGTAGCTAATGGTTAAGTATATGATTTTGCTTTTAATAATTTGGGTTATGTTTTTTTAATTGGCTCATCCCATATGGCCCATGTTTTTAAATATGAAAATGTAAAACAAAAGATTTTCCTTATATACCCTACAAGATGAGATTGGAAGACAAACCTTATGAGATAAATTTTGGAGTGATTATAAAATTTAGCTACAAACTACTCCAAATTCTTTTATCCTTTTTTTCTATAAAATAGAAAACTAAATAAGCAAAAGACAAACTACTTAATTAACTAATTAACAAATGACAAGATTAGCTATTCATTAATAGAATTTTTAAAAATTTACATAATTAAATAAGAAAATAATTAATATATAAAAATGATATATAAAACTATTTATTCACTTTTCAAAAAATATTAATTATAAAAATGTATTAATAATAAATCAACCATTATTGAGTTTGTATTTAGTGACTAAACTAATTGTCATTAGTTAACTACAATCTTAAATCTTAATTGACACCAAATGGATGTTACATGTGACCAAATAGGAAGAAGAAATAATAAATAGTTAAAATGCTTACTAAATCCATGCTCCCATTGTAGAAATATTCTCCTAGAAAAAGAAGTTTACAAGCTTCCTTTCAAAACTCAAGTCAATTTTTTTCCTTTTTGAACCCCATATTTCCAACACCACACCTTTTTCTTTTGGATCTTCCTTGTCATCCCAATTTTATATATACACCACATTAAGTCGTTGACGCATGTGCTCTTCATAAGCCTTTTGACTTTGTTGAACACATATTGTTCAACCATGTTAGCCTCAGGTCGTGCTTCCTATTAAATATACCCTTTTAAAACTTTTAAATACCTTTAATCAACTATAAAGTACTTTTGTTTTAAACAATACAAAACACATACAAATGGCATGGACATTTTATAGGCTACATTTCAAAGCATAAGTCCTTTTGTTTGTTTAAGGTTTATAAGTCATTACATACATAAGAGGTATCCATGTTCTCTCCAAACAAATAAAAATAAATAAAAATTACAAACCTTTTTTTTCTATATACATGGGGTCCACAAGGTTCCACATTAGAAGAAGTTCCCAATATGGGAGTTGTAAAAGTGTGAAAATTCTCTTGATGCAATTAGTTTTCACTTCAAATCATCATTTGAAAACATTGCTTTTTGTGGCCTTTACGTGCATTGCTATATTGAGCCATTATTTTCCATTTATAGGTGGTGAGGGAGGTTGGCCTTATAGGTCTAAAATATAGGCCAAGCTTCTTGTAATTGGAAAATGTGACCTATATAAAAAAGTTGTCTACTATCATCATTCACACATTTAAAACTATTTGAATGTCCAGTTTTCCAAGCTGGGCCACAAATAGACAAGGAAAATACCCACCAATTGAAAACCCACAACATAATCATACCTTACATAATAATGAATCATCCATAACAATATTGTTCTAAGCATGAAATGTTGATCTTTTAGATATTTTCGGATATCATAAACATGCATGCCTACCGAGTCAACATAGATTCAACAATTAGATTGCTAATTCAATTAAGCTTAAATGATTGCACCCAAAGCTCTTGAAAAAGTTCTTTCATTTATGAACTATTATGTTTGTCACCCATCTTTGCTTTAACACATAACATTTTTTTCATACTAGGATTTGGTCATTAGGTCACCCCTATGTTCATACACTACATTCTACAGTATACATTGCATACTAAATTCTCCAATTGTGCATGTTGTGCATATCAATGTTCTACATTCTACACTTTGAATTTTAACTAATAAGATGGTTTAATAGTAATTTTGGTGGAAATCAAACCCTAAATATGTTGCAACTAACCAAAATATCAAATTAAATAATGAACATTTGAATCAAATCCTTGCAAAGTGTTGAAAAAACCCAGCTTTGAAATCACAAATTGGAATTTTTAAATTTTTAATCACATTGGAACAATGTTAATCAAATTTGGAATTCACACATCTTGTTGACTAAACTTATGAATTGAATTTAACCTAAAGCAAACATGGATAAGGTTGTTGTCATACCCAGATAATTTCTTAAGTTCATTAATCAAAGGTGCGAAATAAATGTCCAATGATTGCACTTGTTTTTTCCTAGGGTTGATGAGGTGAAGTCAACATCACAAATTTCCAACATCATGAAATTTCAATAGAATTTGTGTGAAAATTGTAAAACAATATGTTAATGCAAAATCTATGGGCTTTAAAATGTAAAATGGCATGAAAAATATATTACTTTCCTACAAATAATGTGTTTTTTCTACTTATGATGTTTTGATGCAAAGTAAATGCATGCATTTTACTTTCAACTAAATTTGTGCAATTGTTGTGATGTAATTTTGCACAAAACTAAACGATTTTTTTGCTTTAAAAGTGAACATTCACAAATGTCATTCAAAAACAATATTTCACATTTTTAAATATTTAAAATATTGAATACATACAACTATTGTTCATATTAACCATAACATGGAATTCATGTGATTTTGTACAAACCTATGAAGTTTGGTAAGTTTGTGATGAAATTAAAAAGTGTTTGGTGACTGAATTGTGTGGGAGGTTGTAATTGAAAATGGGGACAACCAAGTTGACCTATTTGTGTTTGAACTGGCAAAATATTGACCCCATTCATGCCATTCATAATCTTACATTTCTTTTTTAAACCTGAAGCTTTGGCCATGTCTAATCAATATGTTTTCAAGTGACACATATTAATAGGGGTTTTACACATGCCATCAACACTTGTTGTGCCCAAACATTAACTTTGCAAAGTTTTTTGTCTTATACATCTTGAAGAACCAAGGTATCAATTAAAAGGAAGTGTCGTAGGATTTTTTAAGGAATTTTCTTCTCCTCATCCTTGTACCTATTTGTATTGCATGCCTTGCAAACTATGTCCCCTTCCTTGAAAGGGATGTAATCATCCTTGCATGCGTGAATCTTGTCATAATTTAACCTAACATGTTTAGTTTTGATTTGCCTCATAATGCTTCTTTGGCAACTTCTTATCACTGAGTTCCTTTTTCATTAATTTGAGTATCCCACTCATTATTATGTCTGTGATATCATGCGTGCTTTACCACTCCAAAAGTAAAAATGTGAAAGAAAGCACATTGGTCTCACATTCTTTGTAAACCAAAGTTTCCGTGTCTATTCACCATTGTTCAAACTCAAGGTAAAAACATAGTAAAAGGAACCATGGCGACCAAGGTCAAAGTCCTTACCAAGGACAACATTTTACACATGTCCTACATGTATTGGTCTATTAAATATAAACTATGTTTTAAATGTAATTTTTAGGACTAGCTATTAATATTGAGACCAAAAATGACTCATATTATAATAGATTTTTTTTGGGCATGAGGACCTAGATTATAATCAAATGTATAATTTTGTTTTTAAACCATGATGACAAATTTTGAATTTGTTTTACCATTAAGGACATTCAAAATCAAAATCAACAACCATTAAAAGATTCAATACATATGCATTTAAAAATATAAACACATGTGCCCCTTGTTATGAAATATATTAGAGCCCATAATAAATTTGAAAACATTTTATGAAGGTTTGAATAACAAAAAACACGTTCAAACTTTAGAGTCCTTAAAAGGACCTTGTCAACAAGTGCTTTGCGTATGACAAAGGACTTTAATAACATAGTGAAATGACCCCAAATACATAGGAGTCCAATTTCATGAACACCAAAACACAACTACAAATTATGGATAAATAATTCATTAAATACAATTGATGGTGATCTTCCAAAGTAATGTAAGTACAGTTTTAAGCACTGTTAACAACTTCCTTGGTTCCTTTTACTATGAATGTACCAATCATCAAAGTTGTGCCCTCCAATATTGACTTTAATTAGTCCTTCAACATTTGTTCCTCCAAACCCAAGCTCCTCCAATGTCAAAGCTTCTTGTCCATGGTCATCATGATCTTCATTTGCTAATTCATTCCCTTGTCAATGTTGGAACTCATTTGAATCATTCCTATCAATCACGTGCACTTAGAACAAATCACATTTGAACTCACTTCACAGATCCTTATTACTCAACAAATGAACCCCTTGCCATCTACTCAAGCCTTTAATCATTTTGTTCATTATTGTTTGGGCAAGGTTTCTTATATACGTATGTGAAGAAAAAATGACACTTCACTTTAGAAATTCTATAACCTTGAAAATGCATCTAATCACATAACTAGCCTATTAGCAAAATTATGTATCAATGTGCATTTAAACTCAAGAAGGAAGTCCAGAAAAACTTTGTCTTGAAATTTACTTCATCTTACATAAAGTGACAAAGAATTCCAATATTAGTTAATGTTAAGCCTTCTGCTTTAACCTACATAAAAGTAATAGAATATCACATCAATTCAACAAGAACTTCAATGATGTAGGTTATTTTATATGACTTGGATGATGACGACTTAATGATGGTTTTGGAGCGTGTTAGAAGCTCTCACCTCACGTACTAATTACTGACTTGAAACCAAGGGCATTAACTAGATTTAATTGTTGAAATGTGAAATCTAAAACTTTTGCAAGTGATACCCATAATAAAAAAATTTGGCATTAGAGAAGAACTATCACACATGCCTATTCATGTTGTCAAAGGTCTTTTTCTATATCATTGGAGAGTTGTAACATTAGTTAAATGATAATACTATTTTGGGGATCCCAATTTTCTTTAAAGTAAATGTTCCAACATGTTTTTATGCACAGAAGATTCCAAAACATTAGGACATTTGCAACTTTCATATATCTTTCATTCTTTTGAGTGACTATCAAGAGTGAATGTTCTTTGACATATATCATTGAACAAGCCAAATTGTAATTAAACAAATTGAACCTAGAAATCCTTGTTTGTTTTAGTTTGATTCTTGAAACTATAACCCAAAATGACATTTGGCCCACCAATCAAAATCTTACCTTTGGGTGGATTATATGTATATATACTTATAGTTACCCTCTTCCTAGATTAGTAGTTATATCATGCCCATTCAAAAGATTTAATTAGAATCTATCCTCTTGTACAACATTTTATACCCTTGAATTGAAATATATGCACACACAATCCTAGCATACCAAAGAATGTTTGGAATTTGCCAAGTAACTTAACAACAAGGCACTGAAGGACCCACACATCCCATTAATATGCTATCCCATTCACTAAATGTTCCACCACTACAAATCAAGCCATAGCTTGGCTTAGTGCAACCTTATGTCCAACCACAACATGCAACTTGCCTTAAGAGTTAATGCAACCAACACACCTCCAAGGTACAATGACAATGACAAATGATTTGAATTTTGAATACAAATCTCCAACTAAACTTCCACAACACAAGGTCATTTATCTTTCAAAATGGTAAACACAATTTGTTCCCACTCCATTATTAATCTAATAAGATCAATTTTGTTGATGCCAATGACATACCCAAAACATATATTTGATAAAATGTTGTGTCCCTAGAAAATGGAGTCCTTTTAGAATGCATGCCCTTAATATTTCCTTAAAGATAGTTTAGATTTTCTTAACATTAAGACATTTCAATATAATTTCTCAAGCCCCTTCACCACCAATTAGCTTCCTTTAATGGTCTCTAACCTAAAATCATAAGCTAATTGAAAAAGACTATTTGTAAGCCCTTGATGAATCTACCTATTCAAATAGACATCATATTATAACATGTAAATGCAAAACATGGAATTAAATACACATGGGTCCAAGCATGATTGGGGTAAACCCTTTAAAACATAAGGACTCACTCATAGGGCTTCCAAATTCACCTTTTTCTTTACTTTTCCTATGACATGTCTTAGATTTCCTTTTTTTTTAGATGTCAAATGAAATAATTTTGTTACAAATTTTACATAGGCTTCTAGAATATCTATTTTTTTCAATTATGAAAGTAAAAATAATAAAATTTATCCAATGTGGGCCATGTTCTATCAATGGCCCAAAATTCCCAAAAAAATTATTTTTTGAAACTTTTTTGGGTTTCAATAGGGCATTTGGTTTTTGTCACATTCATAGATTTTATTACATTAGTACGTAAGGTGTTTGTGGTAAGAATCTTGGGTCAAAAAAAAAATTTAGACATTAATCCTTATGAGTCTTTAAACTTTTTTTTCCTTCAAGAAATAGAGTTTTGGATTTTTTTTAGAACTTGGTAGGAATTTTGAGACTTATTCAAATTTGACATGTTATGTATAAAATTATACCTAAATAATGTATCTATCCATAAAAGAAATCAAACTTTCAATATGAATGTGCCAATAAGTTACAACGTGTTTAAATGAACCCAAGTCCATTAGATATAAAAAGAGTTAATCCTTTTTGGTACCCTACCATCCTTTGATGCATATATGCACAAAGTGCATGCATATCAAGAAATTTGATTTAATAAATTTTTTTAGAATTTCTCAAATTAAAAGCATGAACTAAAGTTAAATATGCGGTATCGTCATCCATATCAACCTTAGCCAATTCTAGATGTGCACCAAAACATTATAGAAGTAGACTGCATTTAATGTCATTATACTTGAAATGAAATAATTGAAATGAAAGAACCACCTTAATACTGAAAAACACACAAAAAACAAAAACAAACCTTTGCATTTGCTACAACAAATACCAACAAGTAATGTTTGCCCATAGTGGCTTACCTCATACGGGTGACCTTATTTGGACATCACAATAGTAGTTTTTCATGTATTCTTTAAATACACAATTTTTTATATTAAATTCATTGAAATAATAGAAAAAGGGACTCACTTATCTAAAGCTATCATAATTAACCTTCTAAGAATGAAAAAATCAAATCAAAATCATGGATAGCCAATAAATAATGGACTTTTGAATTTTGCTCACATTTTTTGTCACACTTACAAAACTCATGGATATGGATTTTTATCTTATAATTTGTTAGTCTTATGTGTTTGAAAATTTGGGATATTGGATGAATCATGTTTAAAAAACTAAAGATCCATTGAATAAATGGAATGTGTGTTATGGAATTTTTAAAGTCCCAAAAATTGTAATTATTTTAAAAGCCCTTTAAGCATTTTTTTCTATGTCTTATAGCATCATGATTTGAAATTAGAAATAGAAAAAAATGTTACTTTCAATATAATCTAAATATTCATATTTTAAGCCAATTTTCAACTACACTAGAATAGGACTTTGAAAAGGGACTCTATCCCGCTAAAATTGTGACACCCATTAGGGTGTCACTCATGTGTTTTCATCCATTGTATGTTTCATTAACAAAGGTAATTTTATTTAACGAAGGTAGTTTCATCTCATGATATCAACAAGTAGCAACAAGTAATGTTCACTTATAGGTAGAGGCCATTTAGTGTTCTTCAATTTGACAAGAATTTTCTTTGTTAAGAATATATGTAAGATAGATTAAACCTTAAAAAATAAGCTCAATTCCTTATATAGACTCCCAATAAACTTGAAACAAAACAAATAAATTTCTACAAGTTAATTGAAGTCTTGTGATCAAGTAGCCTACATTAGATTATGGGGCAACAACTTTGCCAATTTTATATAAATCAAAGGCTTATTAGATTCATGTAATGTGATGACTAATTCTCTAAAAGAGTCCCTAAACTCCGTCCAACATGTATATGGGTTGACATTTCTCTAACATAGTAATGAACATATATAGAGTTAGGAAGAACTATTGGGATTCCATAGTTCACATAGATTTCCATCATGTTGTTTACAACAAAACACTATAATATGTGATTTCCTATGTGTTTGAATCCAATTCAAATGCTTGCAATATTTACAAGCAAATAAAAATGTTGGAACTTGGTAGTTTGCAACTTGGATAATGATCTATATGAATACTATATTAATTTGCCTTGTTGAAGAGTATTTGTAATTATCAATTATGATATGATAAACATGTTCACATGTATATGCTACATATGATGTATTTTGTATTTGATTTGAGCATGATACTAAGCTTTTTGAAAATAACAATTGATTTAATTGATTTAATTGAGTGAAATTATTTTTTTAATAAAGTTGGGAAGGAGGCCTAGAATCATCACCAAGTGTGGCTTGATGTGTGACAATTACATTGATGTGCATATGGGTCAAAGCATGGTTGGGCTATCAAAAAGGATTGTCTCATTTTATATACATTAGACCCTTTCATTTAAACATGTTGTAACTTAATGGCACATTCATATTGAAAGTTTGATATTCTTCATGGATAGATACAATCAAAGGTACTATATATGCATAACATGTCAAATTTGAACACATTTCAAAATTCCTACCAAATCTTGGAAAAAAATACAAGACTTTATTTTTTGAGAAAAAAAAGTTTAAAGACTCATAATGAATGTCTACACAAGGTTTTTTGGCCCAAGATTCTTACCATAGATACCTTAGGGACTAATGTACATAAAATGTGTGAGTGTGACAAAAACCAAGTGCCCTATTGTAATGTAAAAAAATTCAAAAAGTGAAATTTTTGGGAGTTTTGGGTCATTGATAGAACATGGCCCATATTAGATTAATTTTACTATTTTTACTTTCATAAATGAAAATTAGATATTCTAAATGCCTATGTAAAATTTGGAACAAAATTATTTCATTTGACATTAAAAAAAAACGAAAATCTAAAACATGTCATAGGAAAAGTGAAAAAAAAGGTGAATTTGAGAATCTTAGCCTTTAGGAGTGAGTTCCTAGTGTTTCAAAGGGGGTACCCCAATCATGTTTGAACCCATATGAAAGAACCTAAATTGGAAGTACAAGTCATGCTAATTTTTACTAATGCCAATTTTAAAATATTTTCATTTGGATATTGCCACCTTGGAATGAAATGATTTTTTAAGATACAATTGTTATAGAATGTTGGGAAAAAATTAACAATAAAAAAAAAATTTGGTTTAAAGGTTGTAAGTGAAAAAAAAAAACTAAATTATTAAATTTGGGGGGGAGGGGGGGAACTCAATGTTGAAAATATTTTCAAATAAAT
>Ga0116230_10004022_pt1 | contig 14381 bp, 8 predicted proteins | sample S1TSphfallax_3_FD_88678 | JGI IMG/M metagenome (GOLD analysis project Ga0116230, IMG submission 88678) | Host-associated microbial communities from peat moss isolated from Minnesota, USA - S1T2_Fd - Sphagnum fallax MG | ecosystem: Host-associated > Plants > Peat moss > Unclassified | place: USA... | reverse complement strand
TGAACCCCGGCGCGTACTTGAAGAACAAGGCCCATCGCTGGCGCGAGCCGATGGCCTCGCGCCGGCTGCGAGCCACCACATCCGCGCCATCGGGTCGGGGAATCTGGTTCAGCATCCAGACAAAACCAATCAGCAACACGAAGAAGATCAACCCCGCGATCGCCGGCATCCAGAATTCGCTCACATGCCTGGCCATCACCCATGCCCCCACACCCTTGGTGACACCCGGGGCGGCGACAAAACTGCTGCAAAGCCCGGCGAGCATCGCCTCGCTCTGGCGGCGGCCTTCGAGAAATCCCATGACCAGCCCGAACACCATGCCAAGCGCGAGGCCATTGAAAAAGAGCACGCCCGCATTCCACGGCGGTGGCACGATCGCAAAACCCACCAGCGAGAGTTCGGCTATACCCACGAGCGCGATCAGCGCCATCGCCCGGTGGCGGGGATTCATCTCGGCAATGAATCGAATGCCAAGAAACTTTGCAACGGTGTAACCCAGCACCTGGATGGTGAGCAGCAGCGCCTTAAAACTCACACCGCCAAACAAAGGCGCGATGTCGGAATACCTGGCAACCTTGAAAGGCTCGCGCACGCCATAGGCGCAGAAATAAGTTCCGAACCCGGCAAGCGTTGCCCAGAGAAAAACTGCCAGCGAACGAAACCGACCGGCTGGCTCGGCAACCAGTTGCACCGGGGGCGGGGCTTGCGTGGCAAGGCGGGTCATCGTGCTGCCAGCCCCAAAATATGGCTCACATCAGCGATGATGGCATCGGGCTGATGTGACCGAAGTTGTTCGGCGGTGTGAGACCCGCTGAGCACGGCGACGGTTAAACCGCAACGAGCAGCCTTGCCCATCTGGATGTCCACCGCGGTGTCGCCTACCTTGATCACCCGGCTGACATCCGTCACCTCCAGCTGCTCCATCAGACGATAAATCATGTATGGCGCGGGCCGGCCCATCCGCACCTGGTCGGCGGAGATCCAGGCATCCAGAACGCCGGCTTTGTCCCATCCCAACCGATGAAGAACGGACTTGGCGACCTTTGCGGAAAAGCCGGTGTCGGCGGCGACTTTCAGCCCCATTGCCTTGGCCTGGGCAAACACCTTGGACGCATTGGCCAGTTCGCGAACGCTGGGGTCGGTTTGATAGTGATGAATCATCCGCTCCTCAAAATCCGCCAGCAGTTCCCGCACGAACGGATCGGAGGGCTGATGCGGCCGGCCGCAACGCGTGAGTATGTCGGCCAGCGACACATCCTTCGCGCTGCCAAGCAGCGCGTTGGCCTGTTCCAGCGTGACATCCAGATCCGCGCGGATTTTCAATGTGCGGCGGAGGACATTGGTGACATCGTTGTTGTCGTAGACAGTGGTGCCGGATAGATCGAAGACGATCAGGTCATACTTCGAATGGTTCATGCCCAACTATTTTCGCGATTTGAATTAGTCTTGTATTAAATGCGGGAAAATTAGATGCGAAGTCATCCCGCCAGAGGCTGCAGAATGGCGGTGACCTGCTCGGGTGACATTCTCCGAGGATTGTTCCCGGCGCGCAGTGGATCCACTTCGAGGGCGATCAACTCGATGGCTCGCTCCTTTGGCACGTTGAAGTCCGAGAAACTGACCGCCGCTCCGAGTTCCATCAAACGCGACCGGATCACAACGGCGGCATTCTCGACACTGGATGCCCCCATGAAATGCGCAAGTCGCTGCATCATCTTCCGCACATGGGCAACCCCGCGCGGGTCGACGATATCCTGTTCGGTCACACCGGCGTTGAACGACCAGACCGGTCCGAGCATCAATGCAACCGCCAGACCATGGGGCACATTGAAATGCGAGGTCAGCGAATACGATAGCGCGTGACAGGCGGTGGTCTGGCTAATGTCAATCGCGCGACCGGCCAGATGGGCGGCATTGAGCATCATGCGCAGGCTGCGGGGGGTGGGGCTGCTCAAGCACACCGGAAGCGCGGGCCACGCAAGCCGGAGCGCGCGGGCGGCAAACCGCCGGGATGCCGGTGTCGACCGGGTGCTCCATGTGGACTCGATCGCCTGGCAGGTGGCGTCAAGCCCCGTCTGCAGCGTGATCTGACGGGGCAGCGATTCCAGCAGCTTCTCATTGAGAATGACATATTGCGGACGCATCGACGGATCACCCAGCGAATATTTTCGACCCTCGACATAAACGGCCGAGAAATGAGTCGCCTCCGCGCCTGTGCCGGCTGTCGTGGGAATCGCCAGCAACGGAACCGAGCCAGTCTGGACCGGCACGCGGCGCTGGATGACATCGGCTGCTGTTGCATCCTCGCGATCGCAGGCGCGCGCCAGCTTGGCAACATCCATTGCGCTTCCCCCGCCCACCGCAACAATCAAGTCGAACCGGTCCGAGCGGAACGTACGCACCGCGCTGTCGATTTCATTGGACTTGGGATTGGCGGTGAAATCGCTGAACCGCACAACATGGCGATTGTGCATGGCCCGGCGGAGCATCAGCTCCGCGCCCGAGTGCGAGAATGCCTGGTCGTCGGCGACAAGGAAGATCGATCGCACTCCCAACCGGTCGAAGTAAGCGCTGGAGTCCGATGAATCCCAGATGCGGGGGATGGCCGACGCGGCAACATCGTCCGGAGGCAGTTCAACGCCGGGCAGTTCGTGCGGCATTTCATCGATCGCGGATGCAGCCGGTACGGACAAAGAGAGCGGACGCGACAGGGGTGATTTCAAATCCACCAGTTTTTTCATTATTGACGTCTCTCTAGCAGGGCAGATCCTTTTGCACATCGAGCTTGCCGATCAGGTTTGCTCATCAGGTTCGGCGGTGGAGCGGGCGCTGTCATGCACGCAAAGCACTTTGGCCTGCGAGTCGAAGGGATTGCTGAGGCGATGCTCGACGGCCGCATCGAAATAGGCTGAATCCCCAACCACCAGTTCCACGCGCTCGCTGCCATATTCGAGCAGCACCCGGCCGGCGAGGATCAGCATGAATTCCTCCCCGTCGTGAGCGAGCGCCTTTTTTCGCCCGCCACCGGACTCGATGGTCAGCACAAGCGGGTCCATCCGCCGGTTGGGCCGGGGATGCGCGAGGGATTCATAATCAATATCCGAGATTTCCGCATCGCGGCGAATTTTCAACCGCTCGGCGGGTCGCACCACAACCAGGGGTGGCCGGGCGTCCAGACCCTCGAGCAATTTGGAAATGGTTGTCCCGAGCGTCGACGCCAGCCGGAACAATGCCGGCAGGGACGGAGTGATGCGGAAATTTTCCACCTTGGACCACCAGCTGCGGGTCAGCCCCGATTGCACCGCTGCATCATCAATGGTCATTCCCCGCTCGATGCGGAGCTTTTTGATCCGCTGGGCGAGCTCAACCTGGTTCATCCCCTCTTGATCCGTGCCCTCGTGATTCACGCCTTCATGGATTATGCCCGCGGGTTGACCTGCCTCGATCAAGGCCTCCGGATTGTCGTTTTCTTTGGTGGCAATGCCCGGCTTCGCCAGCGGTAAGTCAACAGCCGGGGAAGCAAACCGCCCTCTGTGTCCATTCAAATTCATAATGGGATTATAAAGAAACATTTCCAAAACGGCAAGTGTGAAATACGGTGGGTTGGATAAAATCCATGATTTCTCCTTGAAAAGAGCCGAACATTCCCATCAGCGGTCGGGGAAATATCAAAATCCAATTAGACTCTTAATATATTACTAATCTCAAAAGTGTATTTTTAATCAACATCGTTTATCGGGCCAAACATTGACGGGCTGAATCTTCACAAGGAGCGGATCATGAGAAGAAATAGACTGACGGGCTTTGGAATTCTGGCAGTTGGATTTGCAGTCGCGCCGGTGCGGGCGCAGCTGACCAACAATCTGGCGAACAATCTTCAGGTGTACTACAGCTTCAACAACCCTGCCGCCAACGGTGGGTTTGCCCCCGATTATGTGTCCCCTGCGCTGACCGCCCAGACCGGCACCTCCGCCAGCGGGTATGTGGCAAACCAATACGATTATCTGAGCCTGCAGGACAGTTCGACCGGAACGGATTCCACCCCCGACTGGACCGGTGGACCCCAGTCGGTGAACGTCAATACCATTCCCTCGCCCAGCGCCGGCAACTTTCAGGGGCCGTATCCTTCGACCACCAATGTCGTGCAGTTCAGCCGCGATACCAGCTTCCCGCCGTCCAGCACCGGACCCGGCGGGGCCGGGAACTTTCTCAATGTTCCCTCGTCGGTCTACCAAAACGGGCCGGCGACCATCAACGGCTCGATGTCCTACTCTGTCTGGTACAATTTTCAGACCTACGGTTATAGCAACGGTGGCGATTACAGCGGGGATCGACAGTTCATTCTCGAAAGCACGCAGAACAGCTCCTTCTTCAGCTCCGGCACCACGGCCAACACCACGCAGTTCACCGCGTTGTCATACGGCCTGAAGACCAGTTCAACAGCAACGGATTACACCGGTGCCACGTACACGCCGAACAACAACCTCGGCTCGACCACTTACGGCAATCTGTATACCGACACGGCCACCACGGGTTCGGGCACCCAGATCAACTTCAACCTCAACGCCTACAACTCCAGCCAGCCGGCCGTCACCGGCGGTGAGAGCAACCAATGGGTGAATCTGGTGGCCGTCTACAACAATGGAAGCAACAACGGCACCGAAGCGCCAGGCACTCAGCCGCAAAACGCCAGCACCGGGGTCGGTTATCTGGTTGGCTACATCGACGGGGTTTACGCCGGCGAGGTCGCCAACACGAATTATGCCACCAGCCCGAATCTAGTGTCGGTCGGTGGATTGCAGATTGGTGAATACCGCGGGGGATCGACCAGCGGCAGCGCCCGAAATTTCAACGGTTACATTGCCGAGCTGGCGATCTGGAACACCGCGTTGAATCAATCCGAAATCAACAGCATCCAAACCACGCCCGTTTCAGCGTCAATCGCGGCGGCATCCAACCTGGCATTCACCGGCAGTGCCGGCAATGGCATCTGGGACACCGCCACCGCCAACTGGAACGGCGGTTCCGGAGCGACCACCTACAGCGACGGGCACAATGTCACCTTCGATGACAATGACAATCCAAATCAGCAGAACATCATTGTCAACTCGACCGTCTCGCCAGGCCTGATCTCGATCAACACCAACGGGAATTACACCTTCACCGGAACCGGGGTCATTGGTGGGGGCGGAGGGCTGGTGGTGAATGGCTCGGGAACCGTCACGATTTCAAACACCGGTCCCAACACCTACGGAAGCACCTTCGTGGCAGGCGGAACGGTGAACTTCAACTCGTCCGGTGCCCTGCCAACCGGGCAGAATCTGACGATTAATCAGGGTGCCACCGTCAATTTCGCCAGCCTGGCAACCGCCCAGAATATTGTGGTCGACCAGCTTGCAGTGGGCGGGAATCTGAACCTGAACAGTAACAATCTGTTGATCTCCAGCAGCGCCATTTATGGCGGGACCACCGGTGGTGTGTCCGGCACCATCACCAGCATCGGCGGTTCGGGGCAGATCACCGGAACCGGTGCAATTACCGCCACCGGAACCATGAGCTTCATCCTCGGCACCGGAACCTTGACCCTGGCCAACACCGGCGTCAACAGCTGGGGAAGCACCGACGTGGTCAGCGGAACGCTGTTCCTCCCCTCGGTGACGGAAATCCCGCTAAACCAGGGCCTGATCATCGGCGCAGGCGCAGGCGTGACCTACACCAACACCGGGCCTGGTTCGACCATCGTGCTGCCAACGCTCAACATCAGCGGCACGCTGAACCTCAACAACAACAGCCTGAATGTGTCCGGTGGGTCCATCACCGGCAGCGGTGCGCTGGGCGACATCATCGGTTCTGGAAGCATCGTCGCAACCGGCAAGCCGGGGCTGAATTTTAACGCCGGCAGTGCGGGAACCATTACTCTGGCAAACACCGGTGTGAACACCTACGGAAGCACTACAGTGGTGGCCGGAACGCTGAACTTCTCCAGCGGCAGCGCATTGCCGGTGGATCAGAACATGACCATCGCCTCAGGCGCAAAGGTGATCCTGGGCAACACCGGAACGGCCTACTCGGTGCAGGTGGCCCAGTTCACCGATTCGGGAACCATGAATCTGAGCAACAACAGCATGGTGATCACCAGCGGAGTAGTCACCTCCACCGGTACCGCTGGCAGCATCATCGGAACCGGCAGCGTGCAGAATTCCGGCGGGCTGGTCTTCAATGCCGGAACCAGCGGTATCTTCAAAATTGCCGACACCGGTCCCAACACCTGGGGCAGCACCAATGTCGCCAGTGGAACCCTCACGCTGGGAAGCGTTGGCGCGCTTCCCGTGGGCCAGAGTCTCACCATCGCCTCCGGCGCAACCGTCAACGCATCCAATCTGGGAGCTGGAAACACGCAATATATTCAAGTGACCCAGCTGACCGACAACGGCATCATGAACATCAGCAACAACAGCCTGACCATTCAAAATGGAACGGTTGGCACCACAGGCAGCCTCATTGGTCTGACCAGCGGAACACTCACCGTCACCGGGCCGGGCACGCTGACTTTCTCCGACACGGCCAACAACAGCTACGGTTCAACCACCGTCACGGGCGGACAACTGGTGCTGGCCAGCGCGGGAGCGTTGCCGGTCGGTCAGAATCTCAACATTGCCGCCGGAGCTTCAGTGGTGGCCACGCAGTTGAGCAGCCCGCATTTGCTGCAGGTCAACCAACTGACCGATGGCGGTGTGCTGGATCTGAACAACAACGATCTGCTCGTGCACAGCGGAACACTCGCCGCAGTGAATGCGCTGGTGCAGAGTGGCTACAACAACGGATACTGGAACGGAAGCACCGGCATCATCAGCACCGCGGCCGCGAATGACACGGCTCATCTCACCGCGCTGGGCGTCATCGTCAACGACAATGGATCGGGCGCACCACTGTATGGCTCTGGCGGAACCATCTCCTCCACCTTCGAGAGGGCAACCCCGGTGGATGGGGACATCCTGGTGAAGCTCACCTATTACGGCGACACCAACCTGGATGGCAAAGTGGATGGTACCGACTACAGCCGAATTGATGCCGCGTATGCGGCGGACCTGTCCTATATCAATTCCAACCCAGGTGGCACCCAGATGCCCGCGACCGGTTGGGCCAACGGCGACTTTAATTACGACGGTGTGGTCAACGGATCAGACTACACGCTGATCGACAATGCATTTAACACCCAGGGGGCGCAGATTTCCGCCGCTGTTGCGACAGATGTTGCGCCGGTGTCCGGTGGTTCGGCAGTGCCGGAACCGACCAGCCTGGGATTGCTTGGAATTGGAGCCCTCGCCCTGCTGGGGCGCCGCCGGCTCCGTTAGACCGGTAGCTTGCTTCGGTGGCCCGCTCGCGTGAGCGGGCCGCCGTGTTTGTTTTCTTTTGGAGATTTATGTCCAGGCACACTCTCTATCGCAGAACCACCGGTTTTACACTGGTGGAACTGCTGGTTGTTATAGGGATCATTGCTTTGCTGATCGGCATTCTCCTTCCGGCATTGCAGCGGGCCTACTCGGCGGCACAGGCGGTGGCGTGCGCCAGCAATATGAGGCAGATCGACATGGCGATCACCGCCTACTCACAGGCCAACAACGGATATCTTCCCATGCCCCCCGACAAAGCTCAGAACACCGCCGACCCCGCGTGGACGCTTCGCTTTTATCCTTACAACGCCTTCTACCTGCAGGCCGATTCCAATGCCAACTCCATTTATGGCATGGCAGATTTTAGCCACGGTGTTCTATCTCCTTATATCTCCAAAGATCCCAATGCGGTGCAACGAATCTTCTGGTGCCCGGCAGATCAGCAGCAATCTACCGTCACTCAGAGCAGCAGCGTCGGCGGATATGTTCACAACTTCAGCTATTCTTTCAATTTCAATATCAACGGCCGCGAAACCGACGGCCAGCCCAATGCCAAGTGGGTGAGGCTCGTGCAAATCCGCGACTCGACTAACAAGATCCTTGTCTTTGAGGAGCGGGCACCCAACGACGGCATGTGCTATTGCAATCCCAGTGGCCCGGGGGTTGGGGGGAACGGCACCTTTGACTCCAACGACCTGCCGGGCACCCGCCACGGCAAGGGCGCGAAGACCCCGATCAACGTTCCCACCAATGGCGGCGTCAAGGTTCTCACCGGTGGGAAATGCAATGTCGCGTTCGCTGACGGGCATGTGGAGTTGATCGACGGGTATCACGAGAAATGGACCTATTCCCAATATTGCGATCTTCCCTGAATTGCGACCTTTGCGAGAGAACTCCGATGAAACCGCGACATCTGCTCTGCTGCATCATTTTTACGGTTCTAACAGGTGCTGCGCTTGGAAATGCCCAGTCAACGCAGCCGGCACCGCAAAGCCCGCTCCGCTGGTGGAAAGGCAACCTTCATACTCACAGCCTGTGGCAGGGAGGGGACGATTTTCCAGAATGCATCGCTCAATGGTACAAAGACCACGGATATAATTTCCTATGTTTGTCAGAGCACAATCGGCTGGCCCAGGGAACCGAATGGCTGACCGAAAATTCCATCAATTCCAGGGCCCGGGCCAACGCGGTCAGCCGGTATCTCAAGCAATTCGGACCCGACTGGACCGAGACCCGAAAGGATGCCCAGACGGGGAAGCTTCTAGTCAGGCTCAAAACCTTTGATGAGTATCGACCCCGGTTCGAGGAACAGGGAAGGTTCATGCTGATTCAAGGAGAGGAGGTCACCGATGAAGCCCGCGATGGCCGGCCTCTTCACATGATTGCGTGCAATCTCACCGAGCCAATCAAGCCGCAAAGCGGCTCGAACATCGCGGAAACCATCCGCCGGGATTACGACGCGATTGAAGCCTCCGGCCGGCGCAGCGGGCACGAGGTTTACGAGCATGTGAATCATCCCAATTATCAATATGGGATGACCGCCGAGGATCTGGCGGAAAACACCGAGGTCTCATTCTTTGAGATCTGGAACGGCGTGGACGATGACAATGATCCGGGCGATGCCGAGCATCTCAACACCGATGGCATCTGGGATGTTGCCAACACATTGCGAATCGCAAAACACAACGCTCCGCCATTGCTGGGAGTCGGATCCGACGATGCTCACAATTATCACGGAACCAACAACCGGTCGGTGCCCGGCCGGGCCTGGCTGATGGTGCGGGCGCGGGAACTGACGATCCCCGCCGTGTTTGCCGCGATGCGCAAAGGTGATTTCTATGCCAGCACCGGAGTGGTGCTCGACGATATTGCCTTTGATGCCGGCAGGCATGAACTTTCCATTCAGATCCACCCCCAGCCCGGCGAGCAGTTTGTCACGCGCTTCATCGGCACGCGCAAGGGTGCCAACATGACCGGTCGACCCCGGCTTGATAAAGCCGGCAAGCCCATTCACACCACGCTCGATTATTCGACACCCGGAGGCCCGCAGATTGGTGAAATCCTCGCTGAGGTGACCGGCACATCCGCTGTCTACCGATTCAAGGGGGACGAGTTGTATGTTCGGGCAGTGGTCACCTCCACCGCGCCCACGGAAGTATTCAGCCGGGAATTCAAGTTCAAACGGGCCTGGACCCAGCCGGTGGGCTGGACGTTGTCGACCGGTACAAGGGCACAGGCCACGGAACAGATCCATGAATCAAAGTAACATCCGCCATCGTCGGCAAGTCATTTCGCCACGACTGGTTCGTCGCCGTCTTACGGCAGCTGTTGCTGCCACAACGCTTGGAATCTGCAGCGTGGCGCGCATCGCCGCCGGTGGCACTTATGTCTGGAATAACAACGGGTCGGACTTCACCGCGGCCGCTAATTGGAGTCCAAGCGGCGGACCTACTTCCAACGACCAGGCGCTGTTCGACCCCGAATCGTCGCCCCCTGGAACTGCGGTGGTGAATCCCACGGTCAACGGCTCACTTGGCGTGCTGTCACTGACCATAGCACCCAGTCAAAACCTGAGTGGGTGGACGTTTGGCGGTACCGGCACCCTGAATGTGGGAGGAGCCGGATCAACCGGCCTGACCACTTACGGCCCGCAGACAACCACATTCAATGGTCCCAGCCTCGCCGGCCCGGACCCCTCTGACACGGTGGCTTTGAATGTGACGACCGGAAGCACCCTGGTGCTGGCAGGAAATTCAACAGCCTACACAAATCCCGGTCCGGTCACCGTCAATGGCGGAACGCTGGTGCTGGACAACACCAACATCAGCACATCCACCCGCATTAATGACACCGGCACGGTCATGGTGACCGCCGGCGGTACTTTGCGCCTGGTGGGCAATTCGGATTATGCCGTGCAGGAATCGGTAGGATTGCTCTCGACCGGGTCTAATACCATCAGCGGTGTCAACACCTTTGAGATCGATCCCAATGGCGCCGGCGCAGAAATAGATTTCACCAACAATATCACCGGCACCGCAACCACATTTACCACGCGGCCCGGGTCGCGGGCGGTCTACCGCTTCGTCACCACCTCGGGCAGTCTGGGCGATCCAAACGGCGCGATATTCAACTTCATCAGCGGGGCGGCTCCCACGCTGACCTATTGCGGGATGCTGGGCAATGCCGTCAATACCGGCGGTTACGCCGTCACAACCGATGCCAGCGGCACCAATTTTGCAACCTACGACCCCGTGCTGGGGATCATCCCTCTCACCGAGTCGGATGTGTTTTCCGATCCGGCGAATGATCACAGCGTGCTGGATGCGGGCGGACTTTCATTGTCCACCGTGATGCGCGGCGCTGTGGGCGGTGTCAATGGTGTCGGCGGGAGTGTGCAGCTGAATCTCGATGCCAGCGCAACACCCCTCTCCGCCACCAGCCAGTGGAACATGGGCGCGCTTCGGGTCACAGTCACTGGCAGCAGCGGAACCTTGAACATGGGGTCCAACGGTCTGGCCGCCTGCGGACTGATGCTCGATGGCACGGGAGATCTCTATATTAATGGCACAGGCATGCTGGGCGCCGACGGCACGCGGTATCTCTGGGTCAACAATCCCAACGCGAGCTTGTACATCGGTCTCAACATCCTGGGCACCGGAAGCTATCCATCGGGAAAAACCGCAAGCAACAACCCCACGGTGATCTGCGGACCGGGGTTTGTGGTTCTCACCGGCACCGGCATTCAGGGCACCGATGACGACACCACCCGGCTGAGCATCGCCGGCGGTGTGCTGCGGGCGAACAATGCACAACTCGGTTTCACCAGCAACGCCAAACTGGGAGTAATCAGCTTTGGGGGTGGTGTGCTTGAGATTGCCAATGGAACCAATGGAACCGGCGCCAGCGCCGACTTCACCCGCTCCCTGGGTGTTCTTGAAGGTGATGTGGATTTTGGTGCCGGAACCGGCGCGGAACAGGGCGGTGGCGGCTTCTCCGCTTATGGATCCGCCGCGTCTGTCAACATTAACGGGCTTGCGACTCCCACGACACTGCAATGGAATTCCACCGCCTTCGTTCCCGATGGCGACCCGCTGATCTTCGGTTCCAGCAAGTCCAATGCGGTGTTGACGTTCCTCAATCCAATCCAACTGGACAATGGATCCGCACCCTGCCAACTGCGCGAAATCAGAGTCAACGGCGGCACCGGTGGTGACAAGACCATCCTTGCGGGTGTCATCAGCGGCGCGTCTGATGCGGATTTGATCAAGACCGGCACGGGGTTGCTGCAATTAAGCCAGAGCAACACCTACACTGGCAACACCCTGGTCGGCCAGGGGCAAATGATCGTCAGCGGATCGATTGCCAGCCCGATGGTGGTCGTCAGCAGCGGGGCGAATCTCACACTGGCATCCTCCATCGCGCTTCCTGCAGACGCCGTCGTGCAAGACTCGGGCACGGTGAATTTCACATCGGCGAACACCACTTCGGGAAACACCACCGGCAGCCCCGCGCCCGTGATCTTTTCGGCTCTCAACATCACCAGCGGCGCTGAAGCGACTGTCGATAATCCATCGCTACACGCCAACCGCGAGATTCTAACACTCACCTCCCTCTCCCTGGCCGGGAAAAGCGGGGCATGGACCGGCAAACTGGATCTTTCGGGAAATGACCTGGTGATTCAAACTACAGACAGTATCACTGCATCGCAGACATTGCGGACCACGTTCGACCAACTAAAGAGCGGCTACGCCAGAGGAACCTGGAACGCGTCGTCGGGAATTGTTTCCAGTGCCGCGGCTGCTGATCCAAGCCATCTCACTACGCTGGGAGTCGCCACCGGATTAAACAGCTTCGACGGTAATCCCGTTTCTCCCACGGATGTTCTGGTCAAATACACCTACTACGGCGATGCAAATCTGGACGGCACTGTCGATGGCTCTGACTACTCACAAATAGACAATGGCTTCCTAACCCATGCGACGGGCTGGGCCAATGGCGACTTTAATTACGATGGTGTGGTCAACGGTTCGGATTACACGCTCATCGACAATGCCTTCAACAACCAAGCGGCGAGCCTTGCGGAAGTGGTCGACCCGGCCGCTGTTGCAACTGCAATTGCAGCCCCGCCCTCCTCTGTGCCGGAACCGGTTGGGATGGCGGCCATGCTGGCTTTGACTGCGGCATTACCGGGTCGTCGGAAACCAAACTCTCTAACAAGGTTCATTTGAATGACACGGGCACGATTTGATTTGGTGGTATTCGATCTGGCGGGCACCACGGTGGTGGATCATGACGATGTCACCCATTGCCTGCGTGAAACGCTGACGCTGCGGGCGGGGCTTGAAATCCATCTGAAGGAGGCCAACACGCTGCTGGGCCGGGCGAAGGACGTCGGGCTGGCGGAGGTGCTGACCCACCACGGCAAGCCGCATCAGCCGAATGACCCGTTCGTGCTGGAACTGCTCGCCGACTTTGAGGAGCGGATGATCCAACACTATCTCACCGATCCCGGCGTCGGAGAACTTTCCAATGCCTCAAAGGTCTTCGCTGACCTAAAGGCGATGGGCGTGAAGATCGGCGTGGACACTGGTTTTTCCGTCCGGGTGACCACCGCGCTGATCGCCCGCATGGGCTGGGAAAAAGCCGGTTTGCTCGATGGCTGGATCTCCTGCGACCAGGTGAAAATCGGCCGGCCTGCACCGTACATGATATACCACCTGATGGAACGCCTCGGCGTGACCGATGTCGCGCGGGTGATCAAAATTGGCGATACTCCCAACGACATCAAAATGGGAAAAGCCGCCCGCTGCGGATTGACCCTGGGCGTGCTAAACGGCTCGCACACCGCCGACGAGCTACAGACACACTCGCCCGACGCGCTGCTGCCCGACATCAGCAGCCTGCCCGCAACCGCATCGCTAGCGGTCATCGGAAGTGAATCTGCGCCGATTCGCTGAGCGGGACAGATGTAAATGGATGGTTCGAAGATGAAGAAGTTGCAACAGCCGAACGACCAATCATCCAGTATGGATCAACTGCTCCTTCGTCTTTCGCAGACCTTGCAAGATCTGCCGCCGGCGCTGCGATGGGACATCGTGCGCTGACATCCGTATGACCAGCAGCTCTGGCAAGCTGCCAAGCGGCATCATGCTGGAGCCGACAAGAATCCAGAAGTGCGAGAATACAACAGATTCGCTGCCATCGTGATGCAGAATCTCGGCATCTTTACTGATCGACCACATCCGGGAAGCACTGAAGCAGAACTTGGTTTTAAGGATATGGCGAAGGCTTGGAGAAATGGTGCAGTCGCGGCAGTGACTTTCGCGGCACTGGCAGTCTCGCGTATCAAGGATTACCCATTGAGGCCCGACGAACTGTCGGGAATTCATTGATTGAATCCTCGATTCCTAAAGACGATATGCCGGCGACAATCTTCGCTGTCATGGATCGCCTCATGCAATCAGAGGATCAATCACTTCGCTTATGTCCAAGCCGTCCAATCGTTGCGATCAACTTACGTGCTTCCCAACGGGGAATCATTGAGCTCCTGGCGTTGTCATTGGCGATGTAGAAGAAATAGCGGTATTCCTCGAAGAGTTTTTCCTGCCCATTCTCGACCGAGATTTTCTTTCGCGCGCGATCGTCCGGTAACTTTGTTTGCACTTGTCGGGCCGGTATTGGAACTGGGCCACATCCTCCCACTGTAGCACCAGGTTCTTGTACCCTCTTTCGACCACCACCCACCACCCGTTTCTTGATGTTCTGGGGCCGGGCGCTTCCACCAGCGTGAGAATCTGCCCCTCAGTCTCAAACCGCCGGCAGAAGTCCCCGGCGGTGGTGGGATCGGGAATCCGGCTCGCGCCCAGCGCGTTGAGATAGGCCTCGTCATTGCGCAGCAGTCCAGGTTCTCCAAACACCTGCCGCCAGCCAGCGTGTTGTAGGCCATGTTCAACACCTGGTCGCTCTCCTGATAGGGCAGATGCACCT
>Ga0116230_10004021_pt1 | contig 14383 bp, 16 predicted proteins | sample S1TSphfallax_3_FD_88678 | JGI IMG/M metagenome (GOLD analysis project Ga0116230, IMG submission 88678) | Host-associated microbial communities from peat moss isolated from Minnesota, USA - S1T2_Fd - Sphagnum fallax MG | ecosystem: Host-associated > Plants > Peat moss > Unclassified | place... | reverse complement strand
ATGGCGGTGACGGAGGGATTCGAACCCTCGGTACGGCTCTACACCGTACAACGGTTTAGCAAACCGTCGCCTTCAGCCACTCGGCCACGTCACCCACGTCTGGCCCAGGAAGCGACTTGATCAAGAGCGCCGCAAGGGGGAGCGGGGTGCATAGCCCAAGGCCAGAACCGACACAACCAAGCCCAGGTCGGGCGCTTTGCGGCAGAGCCCGGTCAAATGGCGCCTCGCCCCTAACCGCTGGTTATTTTAGACCTCCTGGGTTCACGAGGCCTGTGCATGATTGGCGTCGACCTCGCCTAGGACGTCGAAACTCTGGACGCCGCCGATAATGATCGGGAGGATGTCGCGGCCGCTGGCGCGGCGCGGGGGATGGCGGGTGATCGAGGATCGGACAAGCTCCGCACCTGCATTTTCGACCTTCTTCCTCGGCGCCGATCCCGCCGGCTGACGGGGGCCGTGGGCCATCCCCTCGTTTAGCGGGCTGAAGGTTTTCTTCCGCCACCGCGCGAGGCGGCGCCGCCCTTGCGTCCCGCGTCCGCGGCGAGGTCGCGGTTGAGGGCAAAGCTGCGCTTTTCGCTGGGGACGCTGGCGCCGCCGCGTCTGGCGATCTCGCGCCGACGTTCGGGATCCATGGCCGCAAATCCGCGCCGGCTCGGCTTTGGGGGTTCGTTGAGCGACGGCATGGGATACTCCTCGGTTACTGGGCGCAAATTGGCCACCGGTCTGATAACCGCCGAGACGCCGCAGAGTTTCCGTGTTTGGCGAGGCAAAAGGTCACATGAAGTGACGGCGAAGGAGAGCGCCTAGGAAAAATGTTGTCTTTGCACCCGAAATTTCACCCAAGGCTTTGGATCGGCGTCGCTTTGGGCTTCGCCGCATGGGCGATCGCCGTGCGATTTGGAGTGACCGGAATAGGCGGGATTCTTGTGGGCTGGAATGTGGGCGCACTGATCTATCTCGCGACAATGTGGCGGCTCTTTCTCACCGCCAGTGAGACCGATGTGCAAAGTTTCGCCGAGGGCTACGATGAGTCGCCCTTCGTGATCGCGAGTCTGACCGGGGTTGCGATCATCGCCTCTCTGGCGGGTGTTTATGCGGCCCTGAGCTCCTCGCACGCGCAGAGCCTCGCCGTGCGGTCGCTGACGACGCCCCTGGCCGGGCTGACCCTGATCAGCACATGGTTCGTCGTGCAGTCGCTTTTCGTGGCCCACTATGCCCATCGGCATTTTCAGGCCTTGGCGACACGGGGGCCCGCCGCGGGTTTCCAGTTCCCGGGAGATCCGCCGCGCGGCTATCTGGACTTTGCCTATCTGGCGATCTGTGTCGGCGCCACCGCGCAGGTCTCCGATCCCGGAGTCCAGAGCCGCCCCTTGCGCAACCTCGTCACAGCCCATGCGGTGACGTCTTTCTTCTACAACACCGCGGTTCTGGCGCTCGGGGTCAATATTCTCTCAGGTCTCATCGGGCATTGAATCCGCGTTCAGGCCTTGGCCGCCGCCAAGGGTAGAGTGACGCGGGCGCTCAGGCCCCCCGCCGGACGGTTGCTGAGCACCACATCTCCGCCGTGGCCCCGGGCTACCGCGCGCACGACGGAGAGGCCAAGGCCAATCCCACCCGTCGCCCGGCTGCGCGACGCCTCGACCCGGTGGAAGGGCTCGAAAATCCGTTCGATTTCGCTTTCCGGCACGCCAGGGCCATCATCTTCGACCTCGATCACGGCAAGATCGCCTTCCGTGGTGACCCTTGCGCGCGCGGTGGTCCCGAATTTCAGGGCGTTATCCACGAGATTGACGAACAGACGTTTCAGCGCGAGCGGATCGCCATCGATGACCACGCGCTCGGCGCTCTCCACCGCGGCATTGGCGCCGGTGAGCGAGGCCTCATCCATTACCGTCTCCACGAGGGAGGACACTTCAAGCTTTCGCCTGTCGTGGGGCTGGGAGGTGTCATGGATAAAGCTCAACGTGGAAGCGACCATGGCCTCCATCTGATCGATGTCATCGATCAGCTTGGTCCGCAGGGGTTCGGGGATCCCCTCAACTCTGAACCGAACGCGTGTCAGGGGTGTGCGCAGGTCATGGGCGATGGCGCCCAGCATCCCGGTGCGCTCATCGATATATTTGCGCAAACGCGCCTGCATCTCGTTGAACGCCGCGGCGGCTGATGACACCTCCGCCGATCCCCTTAGCGGCAAGGGCGGCGCCCCTGGGTCGCGGCCAAGGCGTTCCGCGCCCGCGGCCAGGGCGGCGATGGGAGCGGCGATGCGGCGGGAAAACAGCCAAGAGAGAGGCGCCACCGCCAAGCATGAAAGGGCAAGGACGATGAAGAGCCGCATCTGCCAGACATCGATGCCAAAGGTGGAGCGCGGCGCCACCACCAGCCACTTTCCATCCGCGCGGCGGATACCGATCTCGAAGCTTCCCATCAGCAGCGGTTCGGGCGCATCCAACAGCATCTCGCGCTGGACTTCACGCTGCAGAATCTGAGGTTTGCGAACACCGAAGACGACAAATTTCGTGCCCAGTTGGGCGACGACGATAGAGGAGGGCGGAACGCCGAGGGCGTGGCTCAAGGCCTCTCGGAAGTGCGCGCGCCGGGAGCCTGTGGTCAGGCCCACGGGCGGACGCGGCGCGACCTTGGTCATCAGCAAGTGGCGCGGGTCAGCCTGCGTGTTTCCGTCGGCCTGCACGGCTTTCACCACTTCGGCGACGGTATAGATAAGGGGCGGGGGCGGCGGCAGGCTGAGGATCACCACCACCGAAAGCGCCTGCGCCACGACCAGGCTGACGATGATCAGCCCAAGGGTCTGAACGAAGAGCGGCAGGCGCGGCAGGCGCATCAGGCCGTCCGGGAAACCTTGGGTGTGAAGATATAGCCCTCGCTGCGGACGGTGCGGATGAGCTCGACAGCCCCGCCGCCATCCTCGAGTTTGCGGCGAAGGCGGCTGATCTGGACGTCGATGGCGCGATCAAAGGCGTCGGATTGGGGCCCGCGGGCATATTCCAGAAGTTGGTCGCGGGTGAGAACTCTCTGGGGGTGTTCCACGAAGGCGCGAAGCAGCGAAAACTCCCCGCTGGAGAGGTTCACGACCACCGCGCTGGGCGAGCGAAGCTCATGGCGCACCAGATCAAGGCGCCAACCCGCGAATTCGCAGGCCGCTCCCAGGGCTTCTTCCGAAGGCGCCGGATCGCGCCGACGCCGCAGGACGGCCCGGATCCGGGCCAGGAGTTCGCGGGGATTGCAGGGCTTGGAGAGATAATCATCGGCGCCCAGTTCAAGCCCAATGATTCGATCAGTTTCCTCGCCCATGGCGCTCAGCATGATAACGGCGGGGCCATCGGGACGGGAAATGCGGCGGCAGATCGATAATCCGTCCTCGCCCGGAAGCATGAGATCCAGAACCACGAGGTCCGGGGTCCGCCGGGTCATGGCGCGCTCCATTTCACGACTGTCCGCGGCTGTGTCCACGACATAGCCGTGGCGCGACAGAAATTCCGACACGACATCGCGGATGCCGGGGTCGTCATCGACCACCAGGATGTGTTCCGCGTCGAGCTCTTCAGGGCTTAGGGTCAAACTGGCTTCGCTCATGAACAACCGTCTGAGTTAAATCCCTGACGGGCGCGTGTCGATCTCGAAATCAGAGCGCAACATTGCGCCCATGACCACAGGGTTTCCACGCTTAAGGCGCTGGGACTTGAGAGAGTGCAGCGTCGGAAACGAAGGGGTTCGTGCGACGCTCGGCCCCAAAGGTGGAGATCTGATTGTGGCCCGGCACGAAGGTCACATCGGCGCCCAAGGGCCAGAGCTTTCCCGTTATCGACGCCACGAGATCTGGAAAGCTGCCCCTCGGGAAGTCGGTGCGACCGATTGACCCAGCGAAGAGCACATCCCCGACCTGAGCGAAGCGCGCCTGACGGTGGAAAAACACCACGTGACCTGGCGTGTGGCCGGGACAATGGAAGACCTCAAACTGGGTTTCCCCGAGGCTGACCTTATCGCCGTCCGCCAGCCATCGGTCGGGAACGAAACTTCGCGCTTGCGGCATGCCCCACTGCTCACCGGCCGCGTCGATACCGTCTATCCAGAATGCGTCGTCAGGATGGGGTCCCTCAATGGGCGCCCCCGTGGCCTCTTTGAGCGCCGCCGCGCCGCCGGCATGGTCGAGATGTCCGTGGGTGATCCAGATTTTTTCCACGGTGAGTTGCTGATCCTTGAGAGCTGAAAGAAGACGAGGAACGTCGCCGCCGGGATCGATGACCGCCGCGCGCCGTGTTTTCTCACACCAGACGATCGTGCAGTTCTGCTGGAGGGGTGTCACCGGAACGACCAAGGCCCGTATGGGGGGCGACCCAGGCGCTGTGTCCGCCATGGCGATTTCTCCTCGTGACAAGACCCCCCGGTGCGCCTCGCCGGAGCCAATATCGTGCTTAGCGGGCGTGAGGGAAAGTCCGCGCGGCGCTGTTTGATCGGCTGACTATGGTCAGAGAGCGGTTTCAGTCCTATGGCAGTGCCGCGTGGACGGGGTTAAGTCCGCGCCGCCTCTGGCGACAACGCAAACGGGTATTATTTGCAGGTCATGGACTACGAAGCCGCTTTTAGCGCCGCCGTGCGGCAGGTGCGTGACGAAGGTCGCTATCGTGTCTTCGCCGACCTCAAGCGACAGCGGGGCCGATTCCCGCGGGCGGCTTGGACCACCCAAGCGGGACAGAAGCGCGAGGTCATCGTCTGGTGCTCCAATGACTATCTGGGTCAGGGTCAGAACGCCGTTGTGATAGAGGCGATGCACCAAGCCCTGGATGAGGCCGGCGCTGGATCGGGCGGCACGCGCAATATTTCGGGCACGACCTCTTATCATGTGGTGCTCGAACAGGAATTGGCGGACCTGCACGGCAAGCCGGCGGCGCTGCTGTTCACGTCGGGCTATGTGTCCAACGAAGCGACCCTCGCCACGCTGCAGAAGATACTTCCCGGGCTCATCATATTTTCCGATGAACTGAACCACGCCTCGATGATCGCCGGTATTCGCCAGGGCGGCGGCCCGCGTAAAATCTTCCGGCATAATGATCTCGAGCATCTGGAAAGCCTCCTCGCGGCCGCGCCCCAGGAGGCGCCCAAGCTCGTGGCCTTTGAGAGCGTCTATTCCATGGACGGTGATATCGCCGACGTGGGCGCCACGGCCGCGCTGGCCAAGCGTTACGGGGCGCTGACCTATCTCGATGAAGTCCACGCCGTGGGGCTCTACGGCAAAAGCGGGGGCGGGGTCTCGGAGCGTGACGGGGTCGCCGGTGAAATCGACATCATCGAAGGAACCCTGGGCAAAGCCTATGGCGTCATGGGAGGTTATATCGCCGCCAGTTCGATGCTGATTGACGCCATTCGCTCCCACGCCAACGGATTCATTTTCACGACCTCGCTTCCGCCCGTTCTCACGGCCGGCGCGCTGGCCAGTCTGCGGTGGCTGAAGGCTCACGATGAGGTGAGAGTGTCACATCAGGAACGCGCGTCGACGCTGAAGCGACGCCTCCGGGCCGCGGGTCTGCCGGTCATGCCCTCCAACAGCCACATCGTTCCGGTTCATGTGGGTGATCCCGTTCATTGCAAGCTGATCTCCGATGTCCTGCTCCAGGATCACGGAATCTACGTTCAGCCGATCAATTACCCCACCGTGCCGCGGGGGACCGAGCGTCTGCGCTTCACGCCGACCCCCTATCATACCGATGCAATGATGGATGACCTTGTCGTCGCTTTGGAAGCTCTATGGGCGCGGTGTAATATTCAGCGTCTGGGCGGTCGCGCGGCCTGATAGACCTTAGCTGAACGGTCGCGCCCGCGAATCGCGTCCGCCTACGGATGGCCGAACGCCTGATGTCGCAAACGAAGGAGCCTTGAGCCGTGAGCCTCGCCGAAATCGCCCCGCCCGCGGATGGCTTCTTCACCGCCGATCTCGGCGCGTCGGATCACGACATTGCGGCGTGGCTGGGCAAGGAGATGACGCGTCAGCAGAATCAGATCGAGCTGATCGCCTCGGAGAACATTGTCTCGCGCGCCGTGCTTGAGGCGCAGGGCTCTGTCCTGACCAACAAATATGCCGAGGGGTATCCGGGTAAGCGCTATTACGGCGGGTGCGAGTTTGTCGACGAGGTCGAGACAATCGCCATAACGCGCGCCAAGGCCTTGTTCGGCGCGGCCTGGGCCAATGTGCAGCCCCACTCCGGATCCCAGGCCAATCAGGCGGTGTTCATGGCCTTGATGAAGCCGGGCGACATCTTCATGGGGATGGATCTGGCCGCGGGCGGCCACCTCACGCACGGCAAGTCCGTCAATCAGTCCGGCAAGTGGTTCAACCCGGTCGCCTATGGCGTCAGAGCCCAGGACGCCCTGATCGATTACGACGCCATGGCTGAAGTCGCGGAGGCGCACCGCCCCAAGGTGATCATCGCCGGCGGGTCCGCCTATAGCCGCACCATCGACTTCGCCCGCTTCCGGGACGTGGCCGACAAGGTCGGGGCGATCCTGATGGTGGACATGGCCCACTTCGCGGGCCTCGTGGCCGCCGGCGTGTTTCCAAGCCCTATGCCCCACGCTCATGTGGTGACGACCACCACGCACAAGACTCTGCGCGGTCCGCGTGGCGGCTTGATTCTCTCCAACGATCTGAAACTCGGCAAGAAGATCGATCAGGCCGTTTTTCCAGGTCTTCAGGGCGGCCCGCTCATGCATGTAATCGCGGCTAAGGCCGTCGCCTTTGGCGAGGCGCTGACGCCGGAGTTTCGGCGCTATGGCCGCCAGGTCATCGACAATGCCCGCGCGCTGGCTGACAGCCTCGCCGCGAGGGGTCTGGCGATCGTTTCGGGGGGAACGGACAGCCACCTCATGCTGGTGGACCTGCGGCCCAAGGGCGTCACGGGCAAGGCGGCGGAAGCCAGCCTTGAGCGCGCCGGAATCACCTGCAACAAGAACGGCATCCCGTTTGACCCGGCGCCCCCGGCCATCACCTCCGGCCTTCGCCTTGGAACACCCGCCGGCACCACCCGGGGCTTCGGCGAGCCGGAATTTCGGCGTGTCGGCCAGCTTATCGCCGATGTCGTCGATAGCCTCGCGGCGAGCGGCGAGGAGGGCGATCCGCGGATCGAGGCCCAGGTCAAGGCGAAGGTCGAGGATCTGACAGGCCGTTTTCCCATCTACGCCTCATGACCTCCGACCCGAGCGGTCTGGGCCCGAGCGGTTTGGGCCGGAGCTAACCTTGCGCTGTCCCTTCTGTGGCGATGCCGAAAGTCAGGTGAAGGACAGCCGTCCCACGGAGGATGGGGCCGCCATTCGCCGTCGGCGGTCCTGTCCCCAGTGTGGCGGCCGGTTTACCACCTTCGAGCGCGTGCAGCTTCGCGAGCTGACGATTCTCAAAAGGTCCGGACGGCGTGCGCCGTTTGATCGTGAGAAACTGGTCCGCTCCATCACCGTCGCCACGCGCAAACGCCCGGTGGATCCGGAGCGCATTGAGCGCATGGTCAGTGGCATCGTGCGTCGCCTGGAGAGCCTCGGCGAGACCGAGCTTGCGTCTCACGTGGTGGGTGAGATGGTCATGAAGGCGATCAAGGCCCTCGATGAGGTCGCCTATGTCCGTTATGCCTCCGTCTATCGCGACTTTCGCCAGACCGAGGACTTCGCGCGTTTTCTCAGCGAGGAGGGCCTCTCGGACGAGCCAGGAGACGATGATCTGGACGCGCCTATGGCGCCAAGCAGCCGCGCGACATGAGCCGTTCTCCGCGTCAGGCCCGTTCGGTCGCCAGGCTGGCGGCCGTCCAGGCTCTGTATCAAATGGAAATATCCGGAACCGGGGTGGACGCCATCGTCCGCGAGTTCTCGCAACATCGCTTTGATCGCGACCTGGAAGGTGAGCGCCTCGCGGAGGCGGACGAGGCCTTTTTTGCCGAGATCCTTCGGGGTGTCGTCACGGACCGTCCCGCGGTGGATGCGGCGATTTCGCGTCGTCTTGCGGCCGGATGGCGCCTGGACCGTATCGACGCCACCGCCCGTGCGATCATCAGATGCGCGGTATACGAAATGACGGGAACGCCCAGGACACCCGCCGAGATCGCCATTGATGAATATGTCGAGGTCGCCAAGTCGTTCTTTGGGGAGGGCGCGGAGACAAGCTTCGTGAACGGGGTCCTGGATGGGATCGCGCGCGATGACCGGGCCGCCTGACGAATTTGAGTGGATCGCGTCCTTAAGGGGGCTGACGCGGGGGGACCCTCGCGCTCTGAACCTTGCCGACGACGCGGCCGTCCTGCCGGGCCGCCCAGGCCACGACATGATCATTTCCACCGACGCCATGGTCGAGGGCGTACACTTCCTCGCCGATGAGAACCCGACCCTGATCGCCAAGCGCCTTTTGCGGACGAGCTTGTCGGATCTGGCCGCAAAGGCGGCGCGGCCTTTCGGTTACTTCCTGACCATCGCATGGCCCTCGTCCCGAAATTGGCGCTATCGACAGGCTTTTACGCGCGGCCTGGAGGAGGACGGGGACGAGTTTGGCGTATCCCTCTTGGGCGGGGACACGGTCTCCACGGAGGGCCCCCTCACGGTCAACGCCACGGTCCTGGGATGGGCGCCGTCGGGACGAACACTCTTAAGGTCAGGCGCGCAAGATGGCGACATCGCTGTCGTCTGCGGCGTGGTCGGCGATGGCTGGTTGGGTCTTCAGGCCGCGCGCGGGGAAATTCCGGATCCCGGCGGGCGTCTGGCGGCACACTATCGCGCGCCCAAGCCGTTACTTCATCTGCGCGAGGCTTTGATGGGGCACGTCCGCGCGGCGGCCGATGTGTCCGACGGATTGCTTGCCGATGCGCTCCGCGTCGCTGAAGCCAGCGGTCTGGGAGTGGCTCTCCGTCTTGAGGCGCTGCCCTTGTCTTTGGGCGCCGCGGCCTGGTGTGCGAATCAGGGGAGCGAGGTCCGCGCGCGGCTCGACCTGGCTCGGGGGGGAGATGATTACGCTCTAATCTGCGCCGTCCCGTCGGATTCCGAGGACGCCTTCCGCCGAGAGGTGGCGGCTCTGGGGACGCCCGCCGCTTCGGTGGGACGCTTCGAGGCGGCGCCAGGGCTAAGGCTGAGCCTGCGCGGGGGTCCGGTCCGCACGGACCATCTGGGCTGGCGTCACTAAGCGCCGGCCACGCCGTGGGGCGTATGTTCCCCGCGTGAGGCATGTTACGAGATTCAAAAGTCCGAAAACGGACAGATGAGGAAACACCTATGGACCATGGCGCCAGTCAGATTCTGACCCTCGTGATCGCCGCCGGTTTTCTGGCCGTCTTTTATGGGGTTGTTCAGACTCTTTTTCTGCTCCGCGCCAGCCCTGGCAACGCCAAGATGCAGGAGATCGCGGCGGCCATTCGGGAGGGCGCGGAGGCTTATCTGCGTCGTCAGTACCTGACCATCGCCCTGGTTGGCGTGGTGATCTTGGCCATCCTATTTGTGCTCATTGGGTGGCGCGAGGCCCTAGGGTTCCTGATCGGCGCTTTGCTGTCCGGCGCGGCGGGCTTCGCCGGGATGCTGATTTCCGTGCGCGCCAATGTGAGGACGGCTCAGGCAGCCTCGGAGAGCCTGGCGGCGGGCCTTTCTCTGGCGTTCCGATCAGGCGCTGTCACCGGCATGCTCGTGGCGGGGTTTGCCCTGATCGGTGTGGCCGGCTATTTCACGATCCTGACCGGCCCGATGGGCCTTGCCCTGACCAGCCGGGATGTAATCGATTCGCTGGTCTCCCTGGGATTCGGCGCGTCGCTGATCTCAATCTTCGCGCGACTTGGCGGCGGTATATTCACCAAGGGCGCCGATGTGGGCGGCGACATGGTGGGGAAGGTGGAGGCGGGAATCCCGGAGGATGATCCGCGAAACGCCGCGACGATCGCTGATAATGTGGGCGATAATGTCGGCGACTGCGCCGGCATGGCGGCGGACCTTTTCGAAACCTATGCCGTCACCACGGTGGCGACCATGGTTCTGGCCGCGATCTTCTTTCGGGGCTCCGCGGCCGTCGGCCACATGATGTTTCTGCCCTTGGCGATCTGCGCGGCCTGTATCGTCACCTCGATCATCGGCGCCTTCGCCGTGCGTCTGGGCCGGTCCGGCAATATCATGGGCGCGCTTTATCAGGGCCTGATTGTCACCGGGGTCCTGTCGGTGGGCGCGGTATGGTTCGTCATTCAGTCGCTTGTGCCGACGGGGGGCGTGTTCGTCGCCGAAAAACTCATCACGCCCTTCGCCATGTTTGTCTGCGGCCTTGTGGGTCTTGGCGTCACCGCCCTGATCGTGGTGATCACCGAATATTATACGGGGACAAATTTCAGACCGGTGAAGTCCATCGCCAAGGCGTCGGTCTCTGGCCATGGCACCAACGTGATCCAGGGCCTCGCCATGTCCCTTGAATCCACCGCCGCGCCAGCCATCGTGATCGTGGCCGGCATTGTTATCACCTACCAATTCGCCGGGCTTTTTGGCATCGCCATCGCGACGACGACCATGCTGTCGCTCGCGGGTTTCGTGGTGGCCTTGGACGCCTTTGGGCCCGTCACCGACAATGCCGGCGGCATCGCGGAAATGGCCGGTCTTCCCCCAGAGGTTCGCGTCTCAACCGATGCCCTTGATGCCGTGGGCAATACGACAAAGGCGGTGACCAAGGGTTATGCCATCGGCTCGGCCGGCCTTGGCGCACTCGTGCTTTTCGCCGCCTATACTCAGGACTTGAAGTTCTTCGCGGCCCACGCCGATGTGTCGCCCTTCTTTTCAGGGATGGGCGCCGTGGCGTTCGATCTCTCCAATCCCTACGTCGTCGTTGGTTTGTTGATGGGCGGTCTTTTGCCGTTTTTGTTCGGCGGTATGTCCATGACGGCCGTGGGGCGCGCAGCGGAAGCGGTTGTGGCGGAGGTGCGCCGCCAGTTTCGCGAAAATCCCGGGATCATGACCTATGAGGTCAAGCCCGAATACGGCCGCGCCGTGGACATCCTGACCCGCGCGGCCATTCGCGAGATGATCGTGCCCTCTCTTCTACCTGTAGTCTCGCCCATTCTGCTCTTTCTGGTGATCTGGGCGCTGGCGGGAAAGTCGGACGCTTTTTCGGCGCTGGGCGCCATGCTCATGGGCGTCATTGTTACGGGTCTCTTCGTGGCTATTTCCATGACCTCCGGCGGCGGGGCCTGGGATAACGCGAAGAAGCTCATCGAAGAGGGCCATTATGGCGGGAAGGGCTCCGAAGCCCACAAAGCGGCCGTCACCGGCGACACCGTCGGAGATCCTTACAAGGACACAGCCGGACCCGCCGTGAACCCGATGATCAAGATCACCAACATTGTGGCTCTGTTGTTACTGGCGGTTCTTTCCCACCGCGCGTCGTAATCGACCTGTAGGCGATTCAGACTTTAAGGGCCGCCCGGACCGCGGCTGTTGGGGTTGACCTGGTTGGGCGGCAGGGCGCCGGCCGCGCTGATACTGCCCAGGATCTGCTCGATGGCAGACATTTCCCGGCCGCGCGTCGGCGTCTCGTGGTCATTGTAGGCGATAACCCGACCGTTCTTCAGGGTGTAGTTTCGCACCGAAGCGACCTTATCGCCCTCCTTGGCGAAACTGATCGCCGTCACGTTGCGCTTGTCGACCTTCGATGGATAAAAACCGGTCCGGCTTGAGACCTGTGAGATGTAGAACCACTCATTTTTGTCGAAGGTCGCGACCTCGGTGGGTGAGCCTAGCTTCGCCTGGACCGTGGCCCGGGTGTCCTTACCGGGTTTCACGTCCGTGGGGGACTGATCAACCACCTGGAACCCCTGATAGCTGTTGAGCGGCGTGCAGGCTCCGACAAACAGCAGTCCCAAGGTCGAGATGAGGGTGATCGGCTTGGAGAACATTTTGGTTTCGTCCACGAAGGGCCGGGCGGCGAGCAGGCTTTGACCTAGGGCCAGGGGGTGACTAATTCAATCTGATTCATCGCGCCCTGCTTCCTGGGCGGAAATGAGGCCCATGAGCGTTTGGACACTTTCAGGGAAGAGTCGCCGCGCGGCTCTCGAGCCCGCCGAGCGGTTGCACGCCTCCGCCGTCGCCGCAGCCCGGACAGCCAATCTCTACGCCGTGATGGGCGCGCCTGACACCGCCGAAGGCCGATTTGAGCTGCTCACACTGCATGTAATTTTATTGGTGGAGCGTTTGAAGGCCGAAGGAGGGGCTGGGGATGGCTTGCGTCAGGCTTTGTTCGACACCTATGTCAGTCACCTGGACGGCGCCATGCGCGAAATGGGCGTTGGCGACCTCGCCATGGGCAAGAGAATGCGCAAGCTTGGGGAAGCCTTTTACGGGCGCGCAGCGGCCTATGAGGCGGCCTTCCACCTTCTGCCAGATCTCACCGAGATGAAGTCCATTCTGTCGCGAACCCTACTGGAGGGCTTGGGCGTCGACGCCTCTCCACTGGCCGGCTATGTGGCGAGGGCGCACGCCGCTCTTGCGGCGAGCCCATCTGAGCGCTTGTTGGCCGGGGAACCGGCCTGGGCGGCGCCGTGACGCCAGCTCGCCCCTGGACCTGCTTTACACCCTGGCCCCGCGAGCAGGATGTCCTCGTTCAACACGACCTTGTGGCGGATGAAACCCCCCGCAAGGCCGTCGCGCGGTTTCTGGGTCTCGAAGACGTCTCACAATTGTCAGCGCGACTGACGCTTCAGGCCTGGTTGGATGGCGCGGAAATCGCCGGCGAGATGGAAGCGCGATTCACGCGGCTATGCGGTTTAACGTTGGAGCCCTTTGAGGTGGTGTTGAAGGAACCCATCTTTTTGCGCGCTCTTCCAGCCGGTAGTGCGCATGCGCCGGCGCCGCCATCAGGTGAGGTCGACCTGCAGCTTGAAGAAGAAGACCCTCCGGAAGTTCTTGGCCCGGAAGGCGTCGATCTGTGCGATCTTGTCGTCCAGACACTGGCTTTGGCCCTGGATCCCTTTCCACGCAAACCCGGAGCTGTCTTTGAACAGCCGCAAGCCCGGCTGGAGGATTCACCCTTCGGCATCCTGGCGCGCTTGACGGAGCCCAAGGAATAGCCGTGGCCCTTCGCCCCACGCCCCCGCCAAGGCGGGTTGCATCCCGCGTCCGCGCCTGTATCGTCTCAATCTGCCTTGCGGGGGGTCCGAGGGAACTGGAAACGTTGTTGTGTCCGACCCTCTGGTGATCTCCGTCGACGCCATGGGCGGCGATCATGGGCCCTCAGTCATTCTTCCAGGTGTCGCGCAGGCTTCCGCGATGCTGGGGGGGAATGTGCGTTTCCTTCTGCACGGGGACGCGGATCAGCTTGCGGCGGCCACCCGGCAGACCCCAGGGCTCTCGTCGATATCTGAAATCCGCCCCTCAGTTGGCGTCGTTCCGATGGACGCGAAACCCGCCCAGGCCATGCGCCGTGGCAAGGGCACGTCCATGTGGAACGCCGTGGAAAGCGTCAAGGCGGGGGAGGCGGGGGCGGCGGTCTCCGCGGGCAATACAGGCGCGCTCATGGCGATCTCACGTCTCGCCTTGCGCATGATCGACGATCTTGACCGCCCGGCGCTCGTGGCAAACTGGCCAACCCTCGCCGGCGTTACCTCGGTCTTGGATGTGGGCGCCAACATCGTCTGCGACGCGCAGCGATTGGTGGAGTTCGCGATCATGGGAACGGCCTACCATCGCGCGGCGCACAAGGTCGCCCATCCCACGGTCGGCCTGCTCAATGTGGGAACCGAGCACGAAAAGGGCCACGAAGAGGTTCGAGAGGCGGATAGGCTACTCCGCGACCTGAAGGGTGCCATCAAATATCATGGCTTTGTCGAAGGCGACGATATTGCCAAGGGCGCGGTCGATGTCGTCATCACCGATGGCTTCACGGGCAATGTGGCTCTCAAGACTGCGGAGGGCCTGGCGCGCTTCTTCAGAGCTGAACTTCGCGCGACCCTGACCGCGAACCTTGTGGCGAAACTCGGCGCGTTTGTGGCCAGCGGCGCCCTGAGGCAAATGAGTGAACGGCTGAACCCCAGCACGATCAATGGCGGACCCTTCTTGGGGCTCAACGGCGTGGTCGTGAAAAGCCACGGCGGCGCCGACGCCCGCGGTGTCGCCAATGCGATCCGCTTGGCGGCCAATCTGGGAGGAAGCGACATCATCGCGGAAGTCACCCGCACTCTGGCGAGGCGGACGCCGCCCAGCGTGGCGCCGCTGAAAGAGAGAACGGTCGCGTGACGGGGGACTCGAGAACGGGGGAGTTGAAAACTGGGGGCTCAAGAACGACTGACCTGAGAAGTGTGGTGACCGGGGTGGGCGGATATCTGCCGCCAGACATCGTCACCAATGACCATCTCGCCCGGGTGATCGATACGAGCGACGCCTGGAT
>Ga0116230_10004020_pt1 | contig 14384 bp, 6 predicted proteins | sample S1TSphfallax_3_FD_88678 | JGI IMG/M metagenome (GOLD analysis project Ga0116230, IMG submission 88678) | Host-associated microbial communities from peat moss isolated from Minnesota, USA - S1T2_Fd - Sphagnum fallax MG | ecosystem: Host-associated > Plants > Peat moss > Unclassified | place: USA... | reverse complement strand
TTTTTATTTACAGGGTTTTTCTTCTTACTTGTGGCATGATAGATGAAGCACAAAATGAAAAGATTACAAATGATAACTCGAATTGCCACTTTCTATTCACTAGTAGTAGTAGGTTCTTAACTCAAGGAAGGAAGGTTGGTTGTTAATTAATTGTGTGTAACTGGTGAAATAGGTAAAAGCCAATCAAAATGTCAAGATTCTCATTACCTTCAGTTATGCCACCTTGGGTGAACCCACACCCACACTCGTACCATGGTAAAAGCCCCTACCCAATTTCATCTAAATTTCAGCTTTTCATTACTTTACCCTAGTGTCAGTTTTTTCATTAAATAATTTTTAAAATAGTGAAAATGATTTTTTTCATGAAAATCTGAAGCTGAGTTGTGGAAAACCATCACAATTAGTGCAGGCTACAATCTGAATAATTTCACTCCTCATATAATAATATCATAGTCTAAGATGATGGAGGAAAATAAAATAAAATCAAGTTTTAAAAATGAAATTATGTTTAAAAAAAAAAAATGTTTTGCCAATGTGGAAGCTGACCCTAGGGTATTAGAAATACCTCATGTGTTTGGATTAAATCAGGGTCTCTGAGTCCAAATCTAACATTTCTTGGGTTTAATTTGGTCACTAAGTGGCCTCACTCTAGAAGGTGAAGGTACTAGTGTGGGCGGTGTTTCACCCTGGCTCAGTTATGCCACCTTGGGTGAACCTTTTACTTCACCAAGGGTAATTGCTTGTAACTTGCCAAACCCCAAGTTCAGAAAGGCCTCCCAAATTCAAAAATTTCCCCTAACCCCCACTTCATCTTTGATCTTTTTTTTCATCGGTGGTCACACTAGACACACACTTGCATTTTCATCCAAGCTCAGCTTTTAGTCAAATTCTATAAGGTGAGAATATTCTATTTTCATGTAGTGCATGCCTTTACACCGCTTTCCACGGCCCCATGCACTTTCTTCCGACACGATCATTGCCTTTCAAATCTTGCATCCCGATTTTGAGGTTTCAAATTGTGTGCTTCACCTTGCTCAAAGAGTTGGAACTTTTTCTTTATTGTTTTTAAGTAACATTCAATCCTATGCCCCATCTTAGGGTTCTTCTAGTACCATGGAATGGGTTTTTTACCATCTACAAGATTGATTCAATGTAGAGGATTACAAAAGTGGTAGGATGTTAAACACCCCTACAAAGTTTGGGACTTTCACTAAGTGAGTGATGTTTTGCATGGTTGTGCAATTTATGATCTCCATTATCACACTTGTTGTCTTGCAATTGTCTATTAGTTTCTAGCCCACAACCCTGCAAGAGACAAGTACCTACCAATAGCCTAGTTCCATCCTTTGGATTATTGTGGCATTCTAATTGATTTGTACTTATAATGTTTGATACTATTCAAACCTTGCAACAAATCCATTCGGATGTCACACATGATGTTTCATTGACACCCACAAAGTTCATAGAGGTGTTTACCATGATACTTCCCACAACAATTTAAACGTTTTCATATTGCTCATGGTTATTTCCACCCAAGGATTGCTCATAGGTTGGGATTATTTGCCTTCTGTGCCACAAGTGATCTTCCAATGGTGTGAAACCACATTGTTACCTCGGAAGTTCAATATTGTCTCATAGCCATTCCTTTTGTCTTCAACTTTTTGTGTAAAGATGGTGTGTCCACCAGAGAAATATTGTGAAACTATTGTCCAATGACATCCATTTGTCAATTGATCTTTTGTTTAAACTAGGTAATATTGCAAGTCTTTGAAACAAATGTTTTAAAATTTGTATCTACATGTTTTAAATAGGTTATAGATTTTCTATCTATAGGAGATCCACCCACACCAAGGTATGTGGGCTTATCCAAAATGGTGTGGAAGTTTTTTCCCATCCCCATCATAAGTTTAGGATAATGTAGAGTGAGGATAATTAAACATAACCACATCGACTAATCATTGTGATCAATCGATCAAAATTGATTCTATTTACCCACATTTTATGCTTTGAATATTATAGGTTTGAATTCAATTTCAAATGATTTAAATCATGAATTTCATCCAAATCATTGTGTTTATACATCTTGAAATATAGATATTGGGTCTTAATTATAAATATGGGGTCTATCGATTCAACTTTACAAGAATGTAAATGGTTTCCACTAGGCTTTTCCCTAAGTTGACAAACTTTTCTTGTGTTTTGCACCTTATCAAAAGTATGGGCATGTTATTTGCTTCTTTGGGATCTTCAATTTTACAATTTCTTTCTTTAACCTTGCAAGGAAATCATGTCCATAGCAATTCATTTGTTTATGATTTGTGTCCAAATTAACCATCTTTATGATTGCCATTTTAATTTAGTTTTATGACACATGGTAAAAATAACTTATAATTGCATATTCTATTTCAAGGTGGTTTTAAATTGTAAATGAGATTATAACTTGTTACTACTATTGGTCTTAACAAAAATGAAGATGAAAACATTTAAGGAATATATAGCAAATAAAGAAGATTATTGAACCTACATTCAAAAAGAGTAATGTTTTAAAAAAGGTTTTAATTGCATAGCTTCATGGGCTTTTGTAGTTATCAAGCTATGTGCATAGGTAGATAAACTAATCAAGCTAATTTACAAGATATTTAATGTTAGTCACCGTTACGATAGATCGTACCTTGTGTTGCCAAACAAAATGCTCTTTATCATTTTATTTGCACCCCTTAGTTATGCACATAATTTCACATTCACTAAAAATAATAAATTCATATCATCCAAAATTGGTGATGTTGAACTATAAATGAAAATATAATTTTTTTGATGTTCAACTAATTATGTGGTCCACATGTGATTAAACATGTGATGTCTTGTTCAACTTAAATTATGACTATGTATCATAGGTGCAAATGTACATGTGTTATTGACAAGCTATTGCAAACAATGTGTCATGTTAATTGAAGTAGTCTAAACACCCTAAATAACCTTTAAGTAACCCCTAGGTATTCTAAGTAACCTAGGCCTACCCTTAGGGAGCCCTTAGGTAATTTAAGTAGCCCCTAGGTAGGTCCTTAAGTACTTTAATTATTCTAAACAACCCTTAGGTAGTATAAGTAAACTAGACAACCTCCTAGGTAGGCCCTAGGTACTTTAGTTAGTTTAAACAACCACTAGGTAGCCCTTATGTAGCCTAGGTGCCTTAAGTAGCCCCTAAATAACCTATAAATAGCTTAAATATCCTAAAGGTAAGCCCGTAGGTAGCCTAAGAAACTTGTTTTTAGTCCTTAAATAACATATCAACGTTTAAATGGCCCTAGGTAACCTATTTAACTTAAAAGCAACCCTTGGGTAAGCTCTTAGATATTCTAAACAACCCTTAGGTAACATTTAGGTAGCTTAAATAACCCTTAAGCAATCTGTGCATAGGCCCCTAGGTAGCTTGAGTAACCTTTAAGTAGCTTAAACAACCTTTAGGTAATGTAGGTAACCTAAGCAATCCTTAGGCAAGCCCTCAATAACCCTTACATACCGTAGATAACCCCTAGGTAGCCTACATATATTAAGGTAAGTTGAGTAGGTCACTTAACTAGGTTATTAAAAGTGTTGATTGAAATGCAATTCCATTTCATATTACATAAAAAAATTGGTGCAATGTTAAACACTTTGCCCCTCAATGTTGAGGTCAAGGGATCAAATTTTTACTATTGTAATCTATCCACCTTAGTGTAGGCTAGGTAGTTTAGGTGTTTATTTTAGGCCAAGGTGTTTAACCTAAGTCACTTAGGCTCCTTAGCCCATGGTTTTGTCCTAGGCACCCCAAGCCAATGTAGGTAATCAACATGGTGCCATTTGTTCAACTTGGAACTTGTCACATGTCAACATTTTAGTGAACAAAATAACTTAGGCATTCTTACATTTTAATTGTAACAATAGTTACAAATGACCATGCCATGTAAACAATTGTGACTTCACACTTTAGTCATAAAAACTAATTGTACATAATTGCACCATGTAAGGTAAATGTCAATTGGATGAAAAATTGGTGTTAATCATGCCTTGATGTGATTGTTGTTTTTGATTAGGTGCCATGTAATGTTTATTGTGATTAAAATTTTATGTGACTTGTCCAAGGCAACCAAAGAAAATCCCATCACATGTGACCTTTATGACTAAAATTGATTTAACAATCAATTATTAATACACAAATTCCTTGTAATGCTATGAGGGCCTATAAAATGTATGCAACACACACTATGCCAAAAATGCCATTATGATTGGTCCTTATCAACTACACTAATTGCTTATGCCATTTGTAGTTGATTCAAATATGTTGTTTATACCATTTTTATTCGCTTATCCACTTGTACACATATAGGATTAGTCATAAAATGACATTTTTGACATAATGACATATTAATTTGTTTAGTTGAAAAATCCCTAAATGAAATATCCATATTGCGATTCAATAATATTTTGAAATGTTTGTTTTGTTTGGACATGATCATGTTGTAGCTCTCTCAAATCATATACCCATCACCCCACTTTTGGTTTGCAGTGTGCTTGACAAGGTGATGTGCATGTTTGTTATTTCATAACTTTTGGATCAACAAAGCAAATGTTATTGAATTTAGAATGATTTTCATGCTTCGATATTACTTTTAAAATATTTTTAAAATATTTCTTTTATAAGAACTCTGAAATTAACCCCACTTTAATTGAAGTGATATTGGGATGGGTGATTTTACAAATTTTTTAATATATTTGGATAATTGACACATGGCCTGCTAGGTAATCATCATTAAATTCTAGTGTAAAACAAGCTTTCTTATGCTTCTTGGACCAAGATTGTATATCTAATAAGTGGTAGGGGACTTTAACTTCTTGTGAAACCATTTAACTTATATCATAAAAGGTTTGATTTCAACAACCACCATTACTTTGGTCAAATTTTGGTTTATTGGGTTCAGCAAGTTTAACCTTTGTTTCAAGTTTTATCAATAGTGGGTGTTAAACTTATGTTTATTTCGATGAGGATTAACATTAATGATATAAGTGAAAATCAACATTAATTGTTAGGTGTAAGCATGGTTGGCCTATAATGTTTGTTGATGAAATTAATGTTGATCTAACAAACAACCTCAAGGAAATTATTTTTGATTATCTTACTTTAAGTTCAATTTTATTATTAAACAAAATAATTCAACAAAAGTGTGTGAAAATATTAAATTGAGATGTTGAAAATTGTCATAATTATCATAGGTTATATTTGAAATAATTTCATTACTCATATGACGACATCATAGTAACTCATGGAAATAATTAATCATTATTATTTCCATGATTTATTAAATATTTAAAAAAAACAAATCATTTTTGAGATTTTTTAATATTTTTATCAATGTGAAAACTAAACCTAGGCTGTAATAGCACTTATCTTTTGGAGTGTCTCCTTACACTTTATCTCACATTACAACTTTTTGACATGTATCTATGAAAAGTAGTTTGTTTTGTTTTGTAAGAGATCCACCAAAGCAAGGCACTTTAGATTGTGTTCTTGGTATCTTTGGAAAGCTCTTGATGAGGAGGGATGCATCAACTTGGGTTTATGACATTTGGACTTGTGGTGTAAAAATTCTTGAATATTGAATGATTTTTGTATAAAATTAAACTAAATCATAACTAGAAACTGTGTTGAAATCTGGAAGCATTCTTGGTGTTCTTGGAAAGCCCTCAGTGAGTCAAATTTAATAGAGTTTATTTCACAATTTTCAAAGCTAGTGTGTGGAAGTTTTTTTTTGTGAGTGAATTTTGTTGTTGGAAATTCAAACAAACTGCAGAAATTGGGTTTGGAAGGAAAAATCAGTTGAGCCCTCAATTTTTGCACATTGCCAAATTAAGAGATTTTCCATTATGAAGATTGTGCAAATATATTTTTTTGTGGGAAATTTGATATATTTCAGAATTCCAATTTGGTGGTAATTGAATTTGAATTGTATGAAAAACATTGCAACAAACTTAATTAAATTTTGGTCCTCAAATGTCTCATGTTGCTAGAAATTATGTGTATAAAAAGAGAATCAAATTGAATTAAAAATATGAATTACATTGAAAAATTCGCAACACAATTTCTTATACTTATTTATTGTTGTATTTGATTCAAGCTATTGATTCAAATTATATTCTTGGTTCTAAAGTTTTTCGTGTTGCCAAAATTTGTGTGTATCAAAAGAGAATCAAAGTGAATAAATACTTTGAATTACATTAAAAAATCTGCAACAAAACTTTTTATATTGATTTACTATCATATTTGATTCAAACTCTTGACTCAAATTGCATTTTGAACTTAATTACATTTTTTATTCTCAAAATTTTCATGTTGCAAAAATTTGCGTGTATCAAATAAAATCAAATTGAATAAAAACTTCAAATTACACAAAAAAATCTATAACAAAATTTTTTATATTGATTTATTGTCATGTTTGATTCAAGCTCTTGACTCAAATTGCATTTTGAACTTAACTATATTCTTGATCTTTAAATTTTTCATGTGGCCAAAATTTATGAAAAACAAGAAAACAAATGTGCACATATATTTTTTCATTGAAATTAATATAATTTAGAATTCCAATTTGGTGGTAATTGAATCCAAATTCTAAATGTTTGAAAACAAACCTTGCCAATGGAGCCAGTTTCATGTGTATAAATGAGAATCAAACTAAATAAAAATTCAATTTTCAACTCCATTAGAAATTCTTCCAAGTAGTTTCCAACAAAAGTGCATGCCTTCCTTTTCTCTAACCAAAGAATAAATTAAGAAGGATTTTACCCTCTCGGAAACATTGTCGGGGTTTGAATTGAATGATGTACTTATTTAATGAAACAACTATTTTGAAGAAAAATTCTTTAATCAAGAAAAAATGAAAATGTTGAAATGACACATTTGACTATGGCTTTTGAACGATCATCTATCTTCTTCAAGCTAGGAGGGAGGGAAGGAAGTTTTTCATTCCTAAACTTATTCTCTACACTTCAAGCCAAAGAGGGAAGGGAGTGTCCTTGTTCCTTATCATTATGTGTTTTTGATTCCTAAAATTGTTCTTCCTAAAAAGTTAGGAATGAGGAAGAGGAGTGTCCTTGCTCCTTGCCATTATGCGGTTTTGATCCCTAGACCTATCTCTCATGCTTCAAGTCAAAAGGGAACAAAGGAAGTTTAACTAATATTTCCCATTTTATGTTTTTGACCCCCAACCTATCTTTTTAAGTTGAGAGGGAGGTTCAAGTGTTCTTGATCATTCCCATTTTGTGTTTATGATCCCAAAGTGTGGAATTATTTCATTATAAACCATAGACATGCCTCCTAGACATCATGGTGGTGTTAGTTTATGTACTACACGTGTAAGAGTAAGAGATTGTGCCATTTGAACATGACATATGGAAATTGATGAAGAGAGTGAACAAAAGTAGCAAACACAAGCAACTTATTAAACACCCCATGTAACAACTATTAGGGTTGGGTGAAGGCACTCTACGATGATCCCCTTTGGGGTGTCACATTGTATTACTTTACAGGGGTATGCATGTTTGAATGTATCCCACTTCAAACTTTTGAAAGTATTTCACAATATTTTTGCATATTTTGTTAGAATACAATTTAAGCAAGATATTAGAAAAGAAATTATTTCATTTCATTTTATAAAGTGTAAGATTGAAATACATTTGTGGAAACAAATGTAGTGTACTTGTATTAATTTTTTAAAAAAATGATTTTTAATATTTATAAAAGTTGAAGATATATTGAACCAAATCATTCCACATAGTTTGAACCATGTTTGCATACCATATGATTAATTTGAGATTTTTCATCACAAAAATGAAAAATTTCAACAAAAATGCAATTACTGTGTGGTAAATTGAAAATCTGACAAATAATCACATTCATATAGAAAATGACAAGCATAATTAGATGGGCAATTTCATTAAAATTGATTATTTTAATGATTAATGAAACTTTAAAGTTAATGCAGTCAAAATGATATTGTGGTCCTATAATACTAATGTATATTCATGGATCCTTCAATATGGATAATGAAATTTATTATTATTTTAAAAATAACATTACATAGCATTAATTTTGTAAAATAATAATAATAAGGCCCAAAAACCAAAATTGATGCTAAAAATTAAATGTACCATACTTTTAGAAAAATTATATTGTATTTATTATAATACCGAACCCAAAAATGCCCCAAAAGGGGTCACTATAGTGTGCTTTCACTCGGTTACATGGTCATATGTTCAAGTTGAAGAAAGGTTGAAAGCTCAAATGGCTTATCAAACACCCCATATAACAACTTTTAGGGTTACAAAATCATTTGTTCAAATTGAAGAAATGTTGAAAGCTCAAACAACTTATCAAACACCCCATGTAGTAGGTATTAAGGCAATAGAGTCATCAATTCAAGTAGAGGAAAGACCGTGACTGTAAACAATTTATCCAATGTTACATGTAACAACTATTAAAGCTATAGAATCATCAATCAAATCAAGGAAAGGTTGTGGACTCAAGTAATTTATCAAACACCCCATGTAACAATTATTAAGGCCATAAAATCATTGAGTTGAATTGAAAAAAAGTGACAAATTCAAATAGCTTATCAAACACCCCATGTAACAACTATCAACGCCACAAAATCATTAGCTCAAGCAACTTGGAAAGGCTACAAACACAAGCAACTTATAAAACACCACATGTAGCTGTTATTAAGGCCATCGGGTCATCAGGACCTCCATTCAAGCAAAATGAAAGTTGCATGACAAAGTTACATATGAAGCTAAACAAAAGGCACCATTTTATGAAGAAAGGGTTTGTTACAACTTGGGCAATATATACATTGTGTGTCAACTTGCGATGCTTAACATTGAATGGCAAAAAACTTAACAAATAATATTCTCACAAATCCATTATTTCGTACATGTTGTCATAAAGGCAAGATTGCATTACCTTTGTTTTGACAACCACCACATGCATCACAACAACATTTGATAGGGATGATGTGGTCATAAAATAATTTCATGATAACATATGATGGTACAATAATACATTTGCTTTCATTTCAATGGGTGTTAATTGAGATCACATGTTGGGCTTGGGACCCTATTGTTTCCATGTCTATGGAAGAATAACCTACAAATGTGGTGTTTTATTACTTGAACTTGGTATACAACTAGTACTTGCACAACTATATGTATATGATCCAAACAAAACATTACAAGCTCGTATGTGGGGAAATCTAATAGTGTGTTTAGATACAATGTTGACATTACAACAACTTTTACTTGAACATAATCATTTTGTTCCACTCATGAAGTAAACTTATGAAACTTTACATGAGGAACAAGGACGAGGCATTGATCATTTGGATTTGATGTTTTACATTTTGAACTTGGAAGATATGTTTGACATTATAACTTGTTTTAAACAATTGAAATAACAATTGTTTTGCTTGGAAATGGAGAGGTTTCAATTGCACTTCATGACATAATGATTTGATTGTGAAGATGCGAATTACAAAGTACCAATAAATGTCATCCTTCATACTTGCCTTTGCACTATGTCTTGTTTTTCTCCTGTGGTAAATTAAGGTGGCATCCAAATATCCCACATGCCATAATACATGCACATCAAACATATGTAATTTAAACTCATTTCATTTATATCATTTACATCTAACAACTAATGAATATTCCACAATAATTTGTGTCGAAAAACTATTGCATGAATTCATAACTGATACTTGGGCAACAATAGAGCAAGTTTGCTTGCATTGGGTAGAAATGAACCAAATGACATTAAAAGTTGATGTATATTAAGGTCTTGTGGCTACAATTGGGAATGATGCAAATGAATAAATATAACTTTGTAATCTCAAACATAAAGTTATTTTACCTTCATCATTTGTGGGTAGTCCTCACAATATGTTTGAGATTTTTCAAGATTCTATGGCCATCATTTGTTATTTAAAACAACTTGATTTATTTGGAACAATGATTGCAAACCCTAAATGGTTTGAGATCAAATTTGCATTATTACTAGGAAATAAAATAATATAACATCAACCTAATCTAGTTGTTTGTATTTTCAAGTTGAAGTCACAACTTGCATTCCTTCGAGACATTTTTTAAAATCGCGCACTTGGGCAAACTATGGCACATGTCTACATGATTGAATTTCAGAAACGAAAATTACCACACATGCATTTTCTCATATTCTTTACAACAAAATACAAAAAAATGATTTAGTAATAGTGGATCAAATTGTCTCTATTGAATTTTTAGATCCTAAGGTTGATCTAGTTTTTTTCAATACAATGTTGAAAACAATGATACATGGCCCATGTGGATTGCATAATCTTCATTCTCCATGCATGAAAGATGGAATGTGATCCAAACAATACCTAAAGGGGCTTCCCAAAATTAACTTCCATGGATGTTGATGGATATCTTTTGTATAAAAGGGAAAACAACATGGGATGTGACTATGAAACACACAACCTTTTAGTTGATAATCAATAAATGATGTGGCATCCAATCCATTTCTATTTAGAAAATATGGATGTCGTATAAATATAAAAGTATGTACTTCCATTCATGTTGTAAAATATATTCATAATTATATTTATTGAAGACATGATCATACCACTATGCAATTTGGTTGTGAACCAAATGAGGTTGAACAATATCTTGATGCTCAATATGTTAATGCATTTGAGGCGATTTGATGTTTATTTGCAATGGAAATGCATGAAGAATAACCTAATGTTGTACATTTTGCTCTCCATTTGTCAAGGATGCATAGAGTAATATTCAACGCCAATGATGATGCAACATTGGTTCTTCAAAGAATAGAATGTGAAACAACAAAATTAATACATATTTTGCGAGATGTGCTATAGATACAAAATCCTAGACAATACACGTATCTTGAATTTCCTCAACATCATGTTTGGATTATTACAACAAAAAGATGGACATCTAAATGAATTGGAATTGCTTTCGGAAGGTTGTATTTTGCTAATCCAATTATTAGAGAACATTATTATCGTTGCTTGCTTCTTATAATAGTTCAAGGACCCACTTCATTTGAAGACCTTCAAACAATGCATGGCCATATCTACAATATATTCAAAGAAGCATGTTTGGCACTAGAATTATTAAAGGATGATAAAAAGTGGATTGAATGTTTACAAGAAGCTTTACTTTTCCAAACATGATTAACAAATTATGACATATGTTTCTAACAATACTTGTATTTTGCACTCCAAACCAACTTTTATGAAAATAATTTCATCATCATTTATGCAATGATTTAAAACATCGATTGCAATTTCCACATGATTTGGAAAATCTCAGTGAACATGATGTACATGATTATGGATTATTTTTTCTTAATGAAACTTTGAAGGACCATTAGATTATTTCATTATGTGACATACCAGGTTTGCCACAATCCATCATTCATTGAGTAATTTGTCATCCAAATCCATTCATTGTAGAACAATTTGATTGGAATCATGAAGATATAATACCCGTTGTCTAAGAATGTTTACCCTAATTTAATCCAAAACAATATATTATTTGTCAAAAAGTTTTAATCTTAGTGAATGAACATAGTGGTACAACATTTGTTTTAGATGGACCACCTTGAACATGTAAAACATTTGTTTATAACACAATTGTAGTTAAATTTTGTGCTCAAGGAAAAAATGTTATATGTGTTGTGTCCTTTGGTATTGAAATTCTTTTAATTGATGTTAGATGAACTACACATTCAACTTTCAATCTTCCAATCCAAATCATCAATCATTCAATATGTATTCTAAATGAAACAACCATAATTTGTATCCTATTGAATATTCTTTAAACTTGTAATGATTACCACCATCGAAGTTGCATTTCAAAGTTGGATGCCCCATCATGTTGCCTTGCAAAATTGTGGACTTTGCAATGGTTCACGATTCATAGTGACATGACTAAATGGTGATGTCATTGGGGCATACATTTTAATTGATGCACATACTAGAGAAACAACTTTTGTCCTTAGAATTAAGTTAAAACCAACCACATTAAAAATATTTTTCAAATTTTCTCGAAGGCAATTTCTTGTGAAGGTTGTTTTTCTATGATAATTAACAAATCACAAGGACATTTTATAAAATATGTGAGTTTAGAAATTTGAACACCTGTATTATCTCATGGCCAATTGTATGTAGCACTTTCTAGGACCACATCAATTTATTCATTGAAAATATTTCTTCCTAAACAAAATTTACCAAAAAAATGAACATTATATTGAAATATTAATAGCAACTTCCAAACTTTATTTACAATGTTGTTTTACCTTACTTATTTCATTCATGCAAAGGCATGGTTTTTACAAAGCAATGGATTTTTTATTGAAATTTATTGCCCCCACTTTGGCTACATTGCCATCACCCAAACAAGCATTTGTGTGGTCTTTCAGATTTTGGTTCTTTTCAAAAAAATCCTTCGAGTTTTGAGACTATTGTATGTTGTTTCTTTGCTTTGGCTAAAATAAACCATGAAACAAATGGTAGAGGGCATGTGGTGTGAATACGCTGAAAAGTGCGTTGTGAATATATGTAAATTGTGTTGTTGATGAAAATGTAATATCATGAATTGGGGTGGAATTAGGGTTAGGGTTGAAAGTTTGGCATGACTGAAATTCTAAACAATTTGTACTAAAATGGTAGAATGTGTTCACACATGGGCCCTCAATTTTTTCACATTGTCAAATTAAAAAAATTTCAATTCTAAAGATGTGAAAACTAACAAATGTGTTCACACTTGAGCCAACGGCACAGACTACACTTGTAAGCAATAAAATAAGCAGTTGATGTGCAGAAAGGGCAGCAAAATTAAATGGAGAATGATCTGTTCTCATTGGTTCCTTTCAAGTTAAGGTTGATGATAATAAGCAATGAGTTCAAAGACATAAGCAAAAGTTGGACACCCACGAGGCTATAATCGAGTTGGGCCTCGCATTTTGGGAATGTCCCTCACCCATGGGCTTTACCTATAGAAAAGCACAAGGCAAAAAATTTATCATTAACCAAACCTATGTAGATCATGAGGTATATGAATCGGAGGGTTCTTATGCCTACTCGTCAATAATGGGGGGGTTCTTACACCTAACGTAAAGTAGGCATAGCTTCCCTCCCACCCTTGAGGAATAGGCATAATATCACTCCCAATTTCTAGGAATGAAAGTCATGAATATAATAAGGTGCCTTCTACATACACTACAAATTTTTCTTCGAGTGCTTTACGATTAAAAAAAAACAAAGAAAGAAAAAACAGCCACCAACCACAAATTTTCAAACACCATGAATGTCCAAGCCCAGTTGTTGTACGACGAAGCAGGGTCCACTTAGAAGCCTCACTCAATGATGTGAACTTACAAGTGTAGGTGCTGTTTCACCGTGCCCCTTTCTTCATCTCAGATTTTCAGAGTCAATCTAACCACTCAAATAAGGTAGCCTTTAAAATGTGTTCATCTGGTTATGCATTTGGTGCTGTCTGATTGGCCATATCGCAGATACTAGACGGTGTGTTCTCCCTTCGAATTTGCTGGGTCAATTGGATCACCCAATAAGTTAGCATTGTGACTATAGCCCACAATGTGGCGTTAATGTTAGGATGGCTACCATGATTGGCCACCAGATCCACCGACCTCTGAAATGAAGTTTACTAATGTTTACTTCCAGACCATGTCCATTTTCCTCACATTTGAATCCTCTTCTTTTGTCAACCCCACCTTCTTTGTCTTGGAGTATCGACTACGGTGGAGTAACGGACTAAGGTAACTGGGGGCCAAGGAGTGGGGTTGTTCCTGAAATAAGGCCCAGCTGAAGCTGAAGACATGCAGCTATGGCATATTAAAAGGGCCGTACTGGAAGCAATTTCAGATTGGACCTTAGGATAGATTTGTTTTGCTCATGGTACAACCTTGGGACGTATTTAAAAATATATTCATCTTATCATTTTTGGGCCTAAGGTTAATGGAAACGTGCCTCAAAGATCGAGTATTGTACGCCTCAAGACATAATGAGGTGGGTCTAAAGTTAGATTCTTTTAACAATTTGGCTTAGACTCATAATCTTTTTTTAAGACGTTGGCTTATGGTTAAAATATTTTAAAAGCTTTGATCTTTGGTTGAAATTTTGACCTAAGGTTAATTTTTTTTTAGGTCTAAGGTTAGGATCTATTTGGATCCAAGGATTAAAATATGTTTAGGCCTAGGGTTTTAAGAAAATTATTATTTTGGCTTAAGGTTAAAAACAACTACCATTTTCGCTTGGGGTTAGAATTGTTTT
>Ga0116230_10004018_pt1 | contig 14386 bp, 11 predicted proteins | sample S1TSphfallax_3_FD_88678 | JGI IMG/M metagenome (GOLD analysis project Ga0116230, IMG submission 88678) | Host-associated microbial communities from peat moss isolated from Minnesota, USA - S1T2_Fd - Sphagnum fallax MG | ecosystem: Host-associated > Plants > Peat moss > Unclassified | place... | reverse complement strand
TGGAATCCTGAACATATTGCAGGCGGCTCCTCGGGCGGGGCGGCCTCGGCGGTGGCCGCGGGCATGGTCCCGATGGCTCATGCCAGCGACGGCCTGGGCTCCATCCGCATTCCCGCCGCCAATTGCGGCCTCGTGGGCATGAAGATCACCCGCGACCGCACCCCCATCTGTGAGGTGACGGACGGGGCGATGGGCTTCTCGGTGCACCACGTGGTGAGCCGCACGGTGCGTGATAGCGCCGCCATGCTGGACGCCACCGGCTATGTCCAGATCGGCGATCCCTTCCAAGCGCCCGCCAAGGCCGGACCCTATCTGGATGAGGTCAGCCGCGCGCCCGGACGCCTGCGTATCGCCTGGTCGGCCGAGACCCCCAGCGGTCGGCCCATCGATCCCGAAGTCCTAGCCTACCTGGAAAAGACCGCCGAGCTTCTGAAAGGCCTCGGCCATGACGTCTTCGAACAGGGCCTCGGCATCGACTACCGGGCGCTCTATCGCGCTCAGGCCCTGGTCAGCGCGTCGAACTTTTCGGCCAGCATTCAGCGCTGGGTGGAGTTTCTCGGCCGCGAACCCGGGGAGGGCGAACTCGGGCCCCTGGCCCGCCGCGGCTATGAGGCCGGCAAGCGCCTCACCGGCCAACAGGCCTTCTGGGGCTTCCAGCAACTTCGCCTGGTCTGCCGCCAGATCCTGACGACCTTCGAGGACTTCGACGTCTTTCTCACCCCCACCATGTCGCGGCCCGCGCCGCGCCTGGACTGGCTCAATCCTCTGACCGTGGACCTTAAGGAGTTCGACCGGCGTCAGGCCGACACCTACGCCACGACCCCGCCGTTCAATTTCACCGGCCAGCCCTCGCTCTCCCTGCCGCTCTGGCAATCGGAGACGGGCCTGCCCATCGGCATGATGTTCAGCGCCAGGTTCGCCGACGAGGCGACCCTCTATCGCCTGGCCGGACAACTGGAGAAAGAATGCCCCTGGAAAGATCGCCGCCCCCCTATTTATGGGTGATGAGGCTGGGCGAGGCGCATCTTCCTGCTAAAGCCAGGCGCGCATTTTTTCGGGAGTGACGATGACGCTGACAGAGGAGCCGAAGGCTGCCGGTTCCCAGTGGTGGCGGGGCGCGGTAATCTACCAGATCTATCCGCGCAGTTTCCGTGACTCGAACGGCGATGGGGTCGGTGACCTGCGCGGCGTGATCGAGAAGCTGGATTATGTGGCCAGCCTTGGCGTGGACGGGATCTGGCTCTCGCCCTTCTTCACCTCACCCATGCGCGACTTCGGCTATGACGTCAGCGACTATTGCGACGTCGATCCCCTGTTCGGGACCCTGGCGGATTTCGACGCCTTGCTGGCCAGGGCGCACGCCTTAGGTCTCAAGGTGACCATTGATCAGGTCTGGTCGCACACCTCAGATCAGCATCCCTGGTTTCTGGAGAGCGCGGCTTCGCGCGAGAACCCCAAGGCCGACTGGTATGTGTGGGCGGACGCCAAGCCGGATGGGTCGCCCCCCAACAATTGGCAGGCCATGTTCGGCGGCCCGTCCTGGACGTGGAACCCTCGCCGCCGCCAGTACTATCTGCACAATTTTCTGGTCGAGCAGCCTGACCTGAATTTCTGGGAAGCTGAGGTTCAGGACGCGGTTCTCGCCGCGGGGCGGTTCTGGCTGGATCGCGGCGTGGATGGCTTCCGTCTGGATGTGATCAACTTCATCTTTCATGACAAGCGCTTGCCCGATAACCCGGTCGCCCCGTACGAGCGGCCGCCGCGCGTTCCGGTGCTCTATCAGCGCCACATCAATGATCGCTCCCAACCCGAAGCCCTCGCCTTCCTCGGTCGCCTGCGGGCCATGATGGATGAGGCGCCGGGCCGCATGACGGTCGGGGAGATCGGCGACGAGGATCCCATCGTCCGGCAGCAGGAATACACCGCCGGCGTCCATCGCCTGGATACGGCCTATGGATTCAACCTCCTCGACGCCCACCACCCGACGTCGGACCTCTTCGTCGGGGTCATGGCCAGGTGGGATAATGCCAGCGGCTGGCCCGCCTGGTCGCTGAGCAATCACGATGTGGATCGCTATCCCACGCGCCTCGCCGGCGACGACCCGGCGCTTGTCCGTCTGCTGATGGCGATACTCGTCTGCATGCGCGGCACGACCTTCATCTATCAGGGCGATGAGCTGGGTTTGCCCCAGGGCCGTGTGCCCTTCGACCAGCTCAAGGACCCCTTCGCCAAGGCGGTCTGGAACGGGGGCGCGTTTCGCGACGGCGCCCGCACTCCCATGCCCTGGGATCTGGAAGGTCCCGCGGCGGGTTTCTCCAGCAATCCCGAAACCTGGCTGCCCCTGGACCCCGCCCATCGGCGTCTGGCCGCCTCGGCGCAGGAGGGCGACCCGGACTCCATGCTCCATTTCACCCGGCGACTCGTCGCCGCGCGTCGCGCCTCCGACGCCCTGAAAACCGGCGACGTCAAGATTCTTTCCCTGGCCGCGGGCCTTCTGGCATTCGAACGTCACGCGCCTGGCGAACAGGTTATCTGCCTCTTCAATCTCACCCGCGAGGCGACGGAGGCGCCTGTCGCCGACGGCGCGCAAATAGTTCTCGCGATCAACGAGGCGCGGGCGGAAGACGAAGGACACGTCAAACTGCCCGCCTTCGGAGGCCTCATCCTGCGTCTGGACCCCTGACCGCGCGCGCCGCCCATGACCCGCGAACCCAATCTCGCCAGGACCCTCAATGACCTTCGTCCGGCCGGCGGGCGTCCCTTCATCATCGGCCTGACCGGCTCCGTGGCCGCCGGCAAGAGCACCCTGGCGGGAACGCTCGCCCAGGAGATCGCCGCCTGGCCCGATGCTCCCCACGTGGAGGTTGTCTCCACCGACGGGTTTCTGCGTCCCAACGCTGAGCTGGACGCTGTGGGCCTGACCCGTCGCAAGGGATTTCCAGAGACTTATGACGCCGCCGCCATGGACCGCGCTCTGACCGCGATCCGCCAAGGCCCGGTGGTGTTTCCGGTCTATTCGCACCTCACCTACGATGTGGATCCGGCCCTGGCCCGGCGGGTGGATACGCCGGATGTGATGATCATCGAGGGACTGGGCTTCACGGCCGCGACGCCCGTCGACACGCTGGTCTTTCTGGACGCCGACGAGGCGGACCTGGAGATCTGGTACGTTCGCCGCTTCCTGGAATTCTGGGAGGCGGGCAAGTCCGACCCGAGCTCATTCTACGCCCGTTTCGCGGGCCTGGACGTGGAGGGCGCAACCCAGCTCGCCAAGGCGGTTTGGGCGCAGGTCAATCTGCCAAACCTGCGCGAACACATCGCGCCGCTTCGCGCGATCAGCGCCGTCGTCGTCGCCAAGGGCGCGGATCACCGGATCTTGGCCGTGTCCGTGAACGGGCTCTAATAAACCGGCGAGGCGGGACGACCTGGGTGAACCATCTGGCTGCGGGCGGGTTCTTAAGGCCTACCCCCTGGAGCCAGTCCATGATCGTCCTTCCCGAACTCCCCTATGATTACAAAGCTCTGGAGCCTGTCATTTCCGAGCGGACGCTCCACTTCCACCATGACAAGCATCATGCGGGCTATGTGAAGACGACCAATGAACTCGTCGCGGCCAAGGGTCAGTCCTTCGACTCCCTGGAGGCGATTATCGCCGAGGCTGACAAGGCCGATGACAAGAAGCTCTTCAACAGCGCCGCCCAGGCCTGGAATCACAGTTTCTTCTGGCTCTCCATGTCGCCGCAGCGCCAGCAACCCAAATCCGAGCTCAAGGACGCCATCGACACCAGCTTCGGCGGTCTGGAGGAGCTCAAGACCCTGTTCATCAAGGACGGCGCCGCGCATTTCGGGTCCGGCTGGGTGTGGCTCGCCGCGGATAGCGCGGGGGGCCTCAGGGTTCTGACGACCCATGACGCCGCTAATACGCTCGGCAAGATGAGCCTCACGCCGCTGCTCGTCTGCGATCTGTGGGAGCACGCCTATTATCTGGACCACCAGAATGACCGAAAGGGCTTTCTCACCGGGTGGTTTGACGCCCTGCCCAACTGGAGCTTCGCGGCGAGCCAGTTCGCGGCGCGCGGCGGGCCTCAAGTTTGGACCTATGCCCGCGCCGATTCCGACAAGGTCCCCGCCTGACCCTTGGGACATGCCTAAAAGGCGCCGGGTGCGATCTTGATGACGTCTGGGTTGGCGACGTCACGGATGTAGGAGATCCGAAGCAGGGCAGGCCCGGCGGGGGCGGGCGAAGCTGACGAGACTCCCCCGGCCTTTGGATCAATCTGGTAGCTGACGCCTTGGGCGGCTAACTCGATCCCAGCCCCCTTCTGGTCCACCCCGGCGAACATCATCAAAGCGTTTGGGCCCGTGGGCCTTGCGCCCAGGCTGGCCTTAAGCGGGGCCGGTAGGGTCTGAAAGTAATGGGCCAATAGAACCGCCCCATTGAGGATGGCCGCTCGCTCCTCCGCCGTAGGATTGGGACCGGTAACCCAGACCACATTTATCCGGGAAAGTGTGTGGCTCCTGGCGCCGAATATATATGTGGCCTGAGCGGGACCTGGGCCTGGGTCGAGATGAGCCAAATCCAGCTGGAGAGCCTCGGTCCCCTCCGCGGGGTTGGCGTTCGCGAGAATCTCTACATTGCCGAAGTCCCTCGCGGCGGCCGCGCGCACCTCCGCCGGGGACATGCCAAATCTCGCGCTCCGGAAGCCGGTGATGTCATAGCCCGGCGTGGCCGCTGGCGCCGTCTGGGCGCGAACAGGTGATACGTTTCCCAGGCTGACACCCACAATAGCCATACCAGCTAAAACGGCTGCCGCGGGGCCTGAAGCTCTAGCGGTCATTGGGTGTCTCCAAAGAGGCGCTTTGACGCGTTGCTCATTCATTTTGGCGATGGGGCCATGTCTTCTCCCGCTCGGCGGGACCGGCTAGAGCAGCTATCCAGATTTCACCACAGGCAGATCTTTCCGGACAATGACCGCCAAGACCTCGCTTGCGCCCACATCTCGCGCCAACAACGCCCTTGATATCATCAGTGAGCTGGACGCCAAGGTTCATTGGCTATCGGCCTGGACCATCCATAACGCCAATCACCTGCGCGAAAGCCGCGATGGCCTGAAGGTGGGCGGACACCAGGCGTCCTCGGCGTCCCTCGCGACCATCCTATCGGCTCTCTATTTCGGCGTCCTTCACCCGGAAGACCGGGTGGCGGTCAAGCCTCATGCCAGCCCGGTGTTTCACGCCATCCAGTATCTTTCGGGCCGCCAGAGCCTCGATCAGCTCCAGAACTTCCGGGCCTTTGGCGGCGCCCAGTCCTATCCTTCGCGGACCAAGGACAAGGATGACGTGGATTTCTCCACAGGCTCGGTGGGGCTTGGTGTGGCCATGACAGCCTTCGCCTCCATCGCCCAGGACTACCTCCTCGCCCACGATCTCCTCGCGCCCGAGCGGGCCGGGCGGATGATCTCTCTTCTGGGGGATGCGGAGCTCGATGAAGGCAACATCTATGAGTGCATCATCGAGGGCGCCAAGCACGACCTGCGCAACTGCTGGTGGGTGGTGGATTATAACCGCCAGAGCCTGGATGCGACGACCTCGGAGCGGATGTTCCTGCGGTTCTCTGAGATCTTCACCGCCGTCGGCTGGAACGTCATCACGCTGAAATATGGCCGCCGGCTGGAGGCGGCCTTCGCCCAGCCGGGCGGGGAGGCCCTGCGCGCCTGGATCGATGAGTGCCCCAATGATCTCTACGCGGCCCTGAGCTTCCAGGGCGGCGGCGCTTGGCGCGCCCGGATTCTTGCCGACCTGTCAGCCGTGCCCGGCGTTGAAGCCCTCCTGGCTCAGCACGATGATGAAAGTCTCTCCGGCCTCATGACGAATCTGGCCGGCCATGATCTGGGCCTGTTGCTGGACGCCTTTCGGGCCGTGCGGGACGATAAGCCCAAGTTCTTCATTATCTACACGATCAAGGGCTTCGGCCTTCCCTTTCAGGGGCACAAGGATAACCATTCCGGCCTGATGACCCCCGGTCAGATGGAGGCTTTTCGCGGCCGCATGGGCGTGCCCGAGGGCGAGGAGTGGGCGCGGTGGTCGGGATTGCCGAGGCCCGGCGCCGACTACGAAGCCTTCATCGCCGCCACGCCGTTCGCCGCCCGCAAACCCGGGACCAAGGCGCCCCTCGTGGAGGTGCCGGACGCCGACCATTTTCCCGCGCCGTCGGGCCGACAATCAACCCAGGTGGCGTTCGGCAAGATCCTTAATGACCTGGCGCGCGCGGGCGGACCCTTGGCCGACGCCATTGTCACGACCTCGCCCGACGTCACCGTGTCCACCAATCTCGGCGGCTGGGTCAACCAGCGTGGACTCTTCTCCACCACGGCGCGAAATGACAGATTCCGCGAGGCTTCCATCGCCTCGCCCCAGCGCTGGATCATGGGGCCCAAGGGACAGCACATCGAACTGGGCATCGCCGAGAGCAATCTGTTTCTCCTGCTTGGCGCCCTTGGCCTGACAGGCGAGCTCTTCGGCCGCCGCGTGATACCTATCGGCGCCCTCTATGACCCGTTTATTAACCGCGGCCTCGATGCGCTAAACTATGCCTGCTACCAGGACGCCCGGTTTCTGTTGGTGGCGACGCCCTCGGGTCTCACCCTCGCGCCGGAAGGCGGGGCGCACCAGTCGATCCACACCCCGCTCATTGGCATGGCCCAGCCGGGCCTCACCTATTTCGAGCCGGCCTTCGTCGATGAACTGACGGAGATCCTGCGCTGGGCCTTCAGCCACGTGCAGGCGAGCGACGGCGGTTCGGTCTATCTGCGCCTCTCCACCCGCAGCCTGGAACAGCCGCATCGACCCGTGGGCTCTGACTGGCGCGCGGACATGTTGGCGGGCGCCTACTGGCAGGTCGAGCCGGGAGAGGGCGCAAGCCTGGCCCTGGCCTATACGGGGGCGGTGGCGCCGGAGGTTCTGGACGCCTTCTCGCAGGTCCTGGAGGATGCGCCCGGCGCCGGGCTCTTGGCCGTGCCAAGCCCCGACTTGCTGCACCGCGACTGGTCATTGGGCCGCGACCGGGGGGCGGGCTCCCATGCCCGCCGGCTCCTTAGCCGTCTCGCTCCAGACGCGGGCCTCGTCACTGTCATTGACGGCCCGCCCTCCACGCTTTCGTGGCTGGGGGGCGTTCGAGGGCATCGTGTCGCCGCCCTGGGGGTCCAGCGATTCGGCCAGTCGGGGGACATTCAGGACCTCTACGAGGCCTATGGGCTGGATGCAGCGGCTATCCTCGACGCCGTGGCGTCCCTGATTTAGCCGCCAGAACCCCGAAAATAAGGCTCAGCGGCCGCTCTGGGGCGCTTTTCAACGACAACAAGGGTTGGCAAGGGCTCAGAAAGCGCCATTCTTCCCGCACAGCGCCTCGGGCGCGCACGGAAGATTCAGGGAGCGAATGGTCGAAATGGCGGAAAAAAAGCTTAATGGTCTGCAGCAAGTGCTGAAGCCGAGTGGGGATCTTGCCGGTGTCGTGGGGTCAGCCTCGCTGTCGCGTGGCGATGCGGTGTCCAAGGTCTGGGCCTATATCAAGGAACACAAGCTGCAGAACCCCGCGAACAAGCGCGAAATCCTGGCTGACGCCAAGCTGAAGCCGGTCTTCGACGGCAAGGACAAGGTGGATATGTTCGAAATGAACAAGCACCTGTCGAAGCATCTCACAAAATGAATGAGGAGCGGCGCGGGAACGCGATTTCGTATCCCGCCGCCGGCCTCGTTTTCCACGATGCGCAGATTCGTCCCGGCTTTTGATCAAGACGGGGAATCATCCGCGTGTCCGCTGACGGAGATCTTGGCGCCCTAGCCGGCGACGTCGCCGCTTCGGAGGGTCGCGAGGGAGGCTTGGGGCGGCCCTTACGGGTTGCCCTGGTCACAGGGTCCTACAACTACATCCGCGACGGTGTCGCCCTGACCCTGAACCGCCTCGTCGCTTACCTTCTGGCCCATGACGTCGAGGTGAAGATCTTCGCGCCGGTGGGCAAGCATCCCGCCCTTGAGCACGCAGGGGATCTCTGCCCCGTTCCGTCCTTCGCCATCCCTTTGCGTCCCGAATATCGCCTCGCCAGGGGCCTGCCGCGTGCGGAGCGGGACCAACTTGTCGCGTTTGATCCCGATATTCTTCACCTGGCGACGCCGGACTTCATGGGCCATCAGGCCCAGAAACTTGGTCGGGAGAGGGGCTGGCCGACCGTGGCCTCCTATCACACGCGCTACGACACCTATCTCAAATACTACCATCTGGATCTTCTCCATGGCTTCGCCAAACGGATCGAGCGCGACTTCTACGACGCCTGCCGGGAAGTGTTTGTCCCCTCACAATCCATGGCGGATGCGCTCATCTCCGATGGCGTGAAAACCACGCTGCGTCTGTGGCCTCGCGGCGTGGACACGGGGCGCTTTGACCCGGCTAAGCGGTCAGGCGACTGGCGCGCGCGGCGGGGCCTCGCCGAAGACGACCTCGCCATCGCCTTTGTCAGCCGCCTGGTGAAGGAAAAGCGCCTGGATGATTTCGTCGAGGTGGTCACGCGGCTCAAAGCGCAGGGGGTGAAATGCCGCGCCCTGATCGTCGGCGATGGGCCTGAGCGCCAAAGCCTTGAGCAACGCCTGCCCGATGGGATCTTCGAGGGGTTTGTGGTGGGCGATGATCTCGCCATCGCCTATGCGAGCGCGGACATGTTCGTCTTTCCCAGCGATACCGAGACATTCGGCAGCGTCACCCTTGAGGCCATGGCGTCTGGCCTGCCGGCGATCTGCGCGGACGCCACGGGCAGCCGGTCCCTGGTTGTCTCGGGGGTCACGGGCTTTCTCGCCCCCATCGGGGATTCCGCGGCCATGGCTGAGGCCGCCCTGAAGCTCGCCCGTGATTCTGAGCTGCGCCACCGCATGAGCGCGGCTGCGCGGGCTCACAGCCTGACATTCTCATGGGACGAAGCCATGGCCGGAATTCTGGCACGCTACCGATCCCTTGCCGGCAGCGCGGCCTTAACGTGAAGATCGTCGATATTTCCGGCTTCTATTCCGAGACCGGCGGGGGCGTGGCCAGCTATGTGCGCCAGAAACTCGCCGCCGCGGCCCGTCTTGGTCACGAGGTTGTGGTGATTGCTCCTGGCGCTGAGAGCCGGGAAGAGCGCCGAACGGGCGGCAAGATCATCTGGGTCGCGAGCCCGCCGATGCCCTTCGACTCTAACTATCACGTGTTCTTCAGCGCCCGGGAAGCCTGGCGCGCTGTGGCGGCCGAGGCGCCGGATGTCATCGAGGGATCCTCGCCCTGGCGCGGCGGCTGGATCGCCGCCAATGCGCCGGGAGATGCCGTCAAGTCGCTGGTTTTTCACCAGGATTTCATTGCCGGCTATCCCTATACGATCCTGGGCGGAATCATGGAGCGGCCCCGCATCGACAAGCTGTTTGACGCCTATTGGGCCTATGTGCGTCGCCTGAGCGCGCAGTTCGATGTGACGGTGACCGGGGGCGAATGGTTGGCGGAACGTCTCAAGGGCTTTGGTGTGCATCGTCCGATCGCCGTGCCGTTTGGCATTGAGACCGACCTTTTCTCCCCGGCCCGGCGTGACGAATCCTTGCGGCGCGAGCTCCTGGCGGCGTGTGGCGCCGCGCCTGACGCCAAGCTGCTCATCGCCGTTGGGCGCCTGCACCCGGAAAAGCGCCATCGCACGATCATCGACGGCTTCGCCCAGGCGCGCGGCCGACGGCCGGATCTCGCCCTGGCGATTTTCGGCGACGGGCCCGCCCGCGCCACGGTCGCCCGGCGGGCGGCCAGGGTAGAGGGCGTTCATCTGGCCGGCCCGATCAAGGATCGCGCCAGGCTCGCGGCGATCTATGCCAGCGCCGATTTGCTCGTCCACGGTTCGGGAGCCGAAACCTACGGACTTGTTGTCGCCGAAGCGATCACCTCCGGCCTTCCCGTGGTGACGCCGGACACGGGCGGCGCGGCGGACTTGGCCAAACGCGGCGCGTCCGCCACCTATGCCACCGGCGACGCCGCCGCCTGCGCGGAGGCCATTTGTTCGCTTCTGGCGGCGGGAGAGGCGGGGCGTCATCCGGCGTGCGATCTCGCGCCGCCGTCCAGCGCTGACACCCATTTCACCCAGCTATTTGACCTTTACGGGCGGTTGCTCGACGCCAAGCAGAGATCCCGGGAGGCCATGGCCGCATGAGGCGCCGACAACCTTTGGTCATGTCAAACATCCGCCTCGTCCTCGCCGTCGGCGCGCTCCTCACCGCTGGCCTGTTCGGCCCCGCCGTCGCCGAGCCCGCCCTCTGGAAGGTCCAGGGTCCCCAGGCCACGGTCTATCTCTTCGGCACGATCCATATCCTCAAACCGAACGTCGCTTGGCGCGCGCCCAAGATCGACGCGGCCATCAAAGCCTCAGACGCCCTTTGGCTGGAAATTTCCGACAACAACGATCCGGCGGTCATGCGGCCCCTTGTCCTCAAATATGGCGTCGATCCGGCCCACCCCCTGTCGTCAAAGCTCGACGCCGCCACGAAGGCGAAGCTCGCCGCGCTCCTGGCCCCGCTGGGCCTTACGCCCGCGCAGTTTGAGCCTCTGCGCCCCTGGATGGCGGGCGTCACGCTGAGCGTTTTGCCCCTGATGCAGGGGGGCTACGACATCAATAGTGGCGCGGAACACGTGATCGCCGCCGACATGCTCGCGGCGCATAAGCCTGTTGACGGGTTGGAGACCGCCGAACAGCAGGTCCGGTATCTCGCCGACATGCCGCCAGCTGAAGAGCTCGATTTTCTCAAATCTTCCCTCGACGACGGCGAAAAAGCGGTTCCGGAGCTTGATGAGATGGTTACCGCCTGGGTGTCCGGCGACCAGTCAAAGCTGGAAGCCTTGCTCGATAAAGAGATGCGGGATGACTATCCCGATATCTATAAGCTCCTGATTGTGGACCGAAACCTGCGCTTCGCCGACCAGATCGCGGCCCTCGCCCGAGGCCAGGGGGTGGTATTTGTCGCCATCGGCGCGGGCCATCTGGCGGGCCCCGACAGCGTCCAGGCCGATCTCGCCAAGCTGGGGCTGACCGCCGTCCGGCAGTAAGGTGATCTTACGCCCTCAGCCGCGCCAACGTCGCCAGCAGGCCGTCCCGTTCCGCATAGCAGCCTTCGAGCAGTCGGTCCGCGGGCCCTGTAATCTCCGTTCGCCCATGCAGCAGGCGCTCGTTATCGAAGATCACGATATCCCCCATCTGCATTTTCAGGGAGAGGCGTCGTTCGGGGGCGTCGGCGGCCCGGGCGAACCGCAAATAAGCATCATACCAAAGTGCCGTCTCCGCCGGTCCGAAGTCGACGGCGCCCAACGCCCGGTGGTTGAATCTGATGCCACAGACCGCATCCTCCGCGTTGAGGCGGATAATGGGCGAGCGGGCGGCGTAATGATCGCCGTTGGCGGCCGTGTAGCCGAAGGGCGCCGCGTCGCGGGCAAGCCGCGCGAAATCTTCAGGGCCCTCCCGGCGAATGTCCTCGGCCAGGGCGAAACCATCGACGAAATAGGTATCGCCGCCTTCGCTGGCGTTTCGGATGCAATGAAGAAGTTGCAAGGTCGGCGCCGGGTCGCGATAGGGATTGTCGGTGTGAGGCTCCAGCGCCCGGTTTGTGTAGGCGAGGTGATCTGGCCGGGTCAGGACGCGGACCTCGAAAAGACGCCCGTAGTTGGTCTCGCGGATGAAGCCAAAGCGCCGCACGATCTGTTCCACCGTTCCCGGCGCGTCACCAGCGCAGCTGAGGCGCGCGAGGCCAAACCGCGTGACCTCGCAGAGGGCGTGCTCGAGCGCGCGGTCATCGGCGAGATAATCGGCGCAGGCAATGGCCGCGCGCCCGGCGATCGCGGCGCCCAGGGTCCACAGAGACCTTTCCAACGCACCGGTCCGGGACGCGTGCGGCTCCGCGAAGGCGCGCAGCCGTGAGGCCGCGCAGCGTAGGGTCCGATCAGGCAGCCTGAAAACAACCGCGTCGCTTTGGATCGCCACGTTCTCGATGGCGCCAGCCTGGTCGAGCTCCCGGAGTGTCCAGACTCGGTGGCCGCCTATGCCCGCTCCCGTCACGTCCGCGTTATCGAGAAGCCAGGCCGTCGAGAACTCGGCGGTCAGGCCGTCGCTCCAGGCAAACGCAACGCCCCGCCCGCGGACGTGCACGTCCTCTAGCGCCGGTTCCAATTCGATCATCTTTAACCTCGCGGCCTTTCCCCAGACCCAATGCGGCGATCGATCTCCATGATCACCTCCCGGGCCTCGGCGATGGTGGCGATCACATAGTCTGCTTCGGCGTCCCAGAGTGCGGATTCGGAGGCCGCCGTGAGCCGATCCTTCTCCGTGTCGGGAAGGGCCTCCCAAGCCGCAAGACCAAGGCCCACGCCATTGCCGGAGACCGCCACGCCGACGGTCCAGGCGCCCGCGGCGCGTCCCTCTTCGATACCCACGGCGGCGTCGTCGATCTTCACGCAACGCCAGGCGGGATATGCGGCGAGCTCTGTCAGGGCTTTCCACATCGGCAGGGGCGAGGGGCGCCCCTCCCTCGTCTCTCCGGCGCAGACCACAACCTCCGGCGCATAACCCTGGGCCGCCGCGCGCGGCAGAATTCCCGCCATCATCTCACGCGTGTAGCCGGTGGAGGAGCCGATCTTCACGCCCTCGGCCGTCAGCCAGGCAGCCAGGTCCGCGGCGCCGGCGATAAGCTGGGAGTGGGCGGCGGCCTCTGTCCGCATCAGCGGCTCCAGCCGCGCATAGATCAGGCGGATCTCCTCGGGCCCGGGGGCGGCGCCGAAGCGCGACGACCATGCCGTGCTGATATCGGGATCAGCCAGCAGCGCGGCGACGTGATCAAGCTTTGCGCGTCCCATATCCCTTCGCGCCTGGGCCTCGGTGATTGGTAAACCCTCTTCCGCGAAGGCGGCCTGGAGGGCGCGGATGGGCGCCAGGCATCCGAAATCGATCATGGTGCCGGCCCAATCGAACACGACGGCGGCGACTTCGCTCATGGGGCAAACCCTTCTCTCTTGCCGTGCTTAAGCTAATCCACGCGAGGGGTGCGTTCTGTAACGCGTGAGCGCATCGCCCAGGGCGTCCCTTAGCGGCGCCAGCCATGGCTCGTAGCGCGTCCATTGGTCGAGGCCCTCTCGGAAGATGGGCCGGCGCACCTGCTCGGAACTGGGGGTGCGCACGCTGCGGGCGGTCTTGTGAAACTCCCCGCAAGCCGGCTCGAACTCCAGGCCGCAATAGTCAAGCATCCGCCTGACGCTCCCTCCGAGATCGTCCACCACATCCTCGTGAAAGACCCTCAAGACCCTCCCCGGGAGCACCGCGTCCCAGTGGGCCATCAGGTCGAGATAGGTGCGGTAATAGCGGGCGATATCCTCGATACTGTAGGTGAACTCCTGGCCTCGCGCGAAGAGCTGCTTGAGGTTGCTGAAGCAGCAGGCCATGGGCTCGCGGCGCGCGTCGATGATCTTGGCGCCCGGGAGCATCAGGTGGATCAGCCCGATGTGTCGGAAATTGTTCGGCATCTTGTCGATGAAAAGGGGCTTTCCCGACCGGTAGACCTGCGTGTCCGCGAGATATTTTTCCCCGAGCCGCCGGACGTCGTCGGCTTTGAGATCCGCCATCACGCCGGGATAACGCGGATTGTCCAGATCCTGGTCGCGCCCCTGCAGGTCCAGCACCGTGAGCTGGATGTCGGCCAGTTCGTGGGTTCCCTCCACCCGCGAGTGGGACGCGAGGATCTGTTCGAGAAGGGTCGAGCCCGAGCGCGGCAGGCCGACGATGAAGATGGGGTCTGGTCTGGGATCGCCCCAGCCGTTTCGCGCCGCGAAGAACGGGCCTGTGCAGACCGCGATTTGCTTGGCCGTATTGGTCTCGAGGATTTCGGGTCGATAATGGCTTTCGGCCCGTTTCAGCGCGTTGCCGCGCGCGTAATACAGCCATGATTCAGCGATCTCGCCGCGATCCTCCAGCGCCTTGCCGAGTGCGAAACACAAGTGATAGCGATCTACGGTGTTGGTCGTCGGCGAGGCTTCCTCGGCGCGCATGCGGGCCAGCTCGGCGTCCTCGAAGCGGTAGAGCTTGAGATTGGCCAGGCTCCAATAGGCGTCGCCGAAATCGGGTCGCACCGCCGCCGCCGCGCGATAGGCAGCGATGGCCTCGGGGACCTCACCCACGGTTTTCAGGGCATGGGCGAGCCAGAGTTTGATATCGGGGGAGTCGGGCGCATCGCTCAGCATCTCCCGGTAGATCTCGATGGCGGCCTCGTTTTCCCCGAGCCCTACAGCGGCGGTGGCTGCCAGCGAACGGTAATCGAGATTCCTGGGCTCGAGCGCCAAAACCTTTTCGATCTC
>Ga0116230_10004016_pt1 | contig 14389 bp, 10 predicted proteins | sample S1TSphfallax_3_FD_88678 | JGI IMG/M metagenome (GOLD analysis project Ga0116230, IMG submission 88678) | Host-associated microbial communities from peat moss isolated from Minnesota, USA - S1T2_Fd - Sphagnum fallax MG | ecosystem: Host-associated > Plants > Peat moss > Unclassified | place... | reverse complement strand
CTGGGGCCGGCTTTCGCCGCCGCGAGAATGTCGTTGGCCGTGACCCGCCCGCCGGTGCCGGTGCCGCTGACGGTGCTGTAGTCGACCGCGTGTTCGCGCGCGAGCCGCCGCACCGCGGGGGAGACGCGCAAGCCGTTCGACGGCTTTCCGTTGGCGGGTTTGCCGTTGCCGCTTGCGCCGTTGCTGCTGGTGAACGATGGCGTATGCGCCACGCCGACGTTGCCGCCCGGGACCGGCTCATCCGACCCTTGATACACGGATTCCGCCCGCTTTGCCGTGTCATCCTGAGCCTGTCGAAGGGCCGCAATTTGTTCGGTCGGGGTGTTCGACGACGGCGCCGCTGCGGGCACCGCACCCACTTCGTCGATGATTGCGATCGGCGCGCCCGTCGGAACGGTCTCGCCCTCTTTGACGATGAGTTCGCGAATAACGCCGCTGACCGGCGCGGGGACTTCGGCGTTGACCTTATCGGTCGACACTTCGACGAACGCTTCGTATTTTTCGACCGAATCGCCGACCTGCTTGAGCCACTGCGCGACCGTCCCTTCGGTCACGGTCTCACCGAGCTGCGGCATCGTGATCGTCGTTGCCATAACTAAAATGCGGCCAGGTCGCGCATCGCGCGCAGCATACGATCGGTGGAGATCATGAACTCTTCCTCGAGCGGGAGCGCGTAGCCCATCGCGGGGACGTCGGGGCCGCACAGACGGCGGATTGGAGCATCCAATTCGAAGAACGCCTCTTCGGCGACCATCGCAGAAATCTCCGCGCCGATCCCGCCGAATTTGTTGTCTTCATGGATGATGAGCAACTTGCGCGTCTTTCGCACGCTGGCGAGGATCGTGCCTTTATCCATCGGGCGGATCGAACGCAGGTCGATCACCTCGATCGAGATGTTCTCACCTTCGAGCCGGTTCGCGGCATCCAGCGCCTGATGGACGTTGTAGCCGTACGAGACGACGGTGACGTCCCGGCCCGGCTTTTTGATGTCGGCCTTACCGATCGGGATCACGTAGCGGCCTTCGGGCACCTCACCCTTGACCGAGCGATACGTCTTCTTGTGTTCGAGGAAAAGCACCGGATCGGGATCCTCGATCGCGGCGGTCAAGAGCCCCTTGATATCCGCCGGTGTCGACGGCGCGAGAATCTTGAGCCCCGGCACGTGATAGAAGAGCGCTTCGATCGAAACGGAGTGCGAGAGCGCGCCGCGGACGCCGCCGCCGTACGGCGTGCGGATCACGAGCGGGCACGTGTAGTCGCCGTTCGAGCGATAGCGGGTCTTCGCGGCTTCGCCGACGATCTGGTTGAACGCCGGATAGATGAAGTCGGCGAACTGAATCTCGGCGATCGGCCGCAGCCCTTCCATGGCCATCCCGACCGCAACGCCGACGATCGACGCTTCGGCCAGCGGCGTGTCGATGATGCGTTTGGGCCCGAACTCTTCGAGAAAGCCCTTCGTGATCAGGAAGACGTTGCCGCGCGCGCCGACGTCCTCGCCCATGATGAGGGTGCGGTCGTCGTTGACGAGCGCGTCGTGCAGCGTTGCACGGACGGCGTCGACGTTGTTCATCACTGCCACGGTTCGAACGGTCCTTCGTAGACGTTGGTGTAGAGATCGGACGGCGACGGATAGCCGAAGCTCTCGGCGGTATCGGTCGCCTCGTTGGTATCGCGCAGGACGTCGGCTTTGAGCGCCTTCACGCGTTCTTCGTCGATGACGCCGGCTTCGAGCAGCACGCGCTCGAAGACCGGGACCGGATCGAGCTTGCGCGCTTCCTCGATCGCCGCGCGATCGCGATAGGTGCGATCGTCGTCGTCGGTCGAGTGCGAGAGGTAACGGTAACACTTGGCCTCGACGAGCGTCGGCCCGCCGCCCGTGCGGGCGCGCTCCATCGCTTCGTGAACGGCCGCATACGACGCGATCGGATCCATGCCGTCGCAGATGACGCCCGGGATCCCGTATCCGGCCGCTTTGTCGGCGACGTTCTGGATCGCCATCTGCGCCGATTGCGGCGTGGAGATCGCAAACGAGTTGTTCTCGACGAGGAATACGACCGGCAGTTTGTGGACGGCCGCGAAGTTCACCGACTCGTGCCACTCGCCTTCGCTGGTCGCGCCTTCGCCGGTCGTCGTGAGGACGGCCCGGCCGCTCTCGCCGCGGTACGTAAACGCGTAGGCAACCCCGACCGCGTGCGGCACGTGGGCGGCGATAATCGAGCTGATCGAGAGCAATCCGAGGTCTTTATTCGTGTAATGGTTCGGAAACTGGCGGCCGCCCGAGCGGTCCGCGGCGCGCGCGAACATCGAGTTGAGCATCTCGAGCGGCGTGAAGCCGCAACCCAGCACGAGTCCGAGGTCGCGATAATACGGCGCCAGCACGTCTTTGCCGCGCACGAACGCCATCGCCGCGCCGGCCTGAATCGCTTCATGGCCTTCACTGCCCAGCGCGAACGGGATCTTGCCCTGACGGTTGAGTTGAAACCCGCGATTGTCGATCTGCCGCTGCAAGAGCATATTGCGCAACATCGCCACGAGTTGCTCGTCGGTAAGGCCGCGCCGGTCGAGCGACCCTGCGCGCGAGGTGACCGTTTTCGCCATCATCGAACCCCGGGGTGGAAGAGAGAACCCGATACAATCCGGCGACTGAGCCGCGACTCCTCTTGCCCGCGTCCCGAACCATCCTGCAAGCAGGCGCGTCACGGCCGACGAAAGCGCGGACATCATGGGTGCGCTAATCACTGTTCTTGCGCTCGCGATCGGAATGCTCTCGACGCCGGTACCACCGACCGCCGACGATTCCGCGTGCTCCGCAATTCCCAGCAAAACGGACTATTGCAATCCGCGGCTAGCGCGCTGGCTGCCGCATGATCTGGATGCCTTCGATGGGTGGCGCCGCGGGGACGCACGGCTGAACACGCCTCCCGACCCCTTCGTACTTGTCCGCGCCGGAAAATCTCGCGACTTTCCGGAGAGCACACCGGTTCAACACAACGTCGAAGGCCCCGCGACGATGGGCGTCTTCGCCGCCGATCCTGTGCATCATATCGTATTCATGCGCACGTACTGTTGCGGGGCAGGGTATCAGATGTTGGCGCGCACGACGGGAGCCGCTCCGGTGCGTTTGCCGCTGGCCGATCTTTCCGGGGTTAGGACCAGACGAGGTCTTCATTTAGGAATGAGCGCGCGAGAGGTCGTCGCAAAACTCGGCTGGACGATACGGTATCGATTGGCCGGCCGCCCGAGTATGACGTTCATGGATTACGTCACGGAACGGAAGCCGTTCGGTCCGAAACCTGAAGTTGAACGATACGCCGGTCATTGTCCCTACGGGATGCTCATCGCGCTGCGCGACGACCGCGTCGTTTCGATCGCGTTGGAGCAGTCTTGCTGATCGAGCCGGCGACGAACAATGGTCCAGGCGCCGGAGTTGGCCGATCTGGCGGACGCCACGAAGCCTTGTCTTTGGGCCTTATCGGCACAACCCGAAGAGTTTCTGGCCGATCTTTTGGCCGATAATTGCTCGGTTTTGGGCAGTTACGCCGTGACGATCCCCGCGGCCGACTCGAGGCCGAGCACCCGGATCGACTCCTCGCGCATCTTGTATTTCTGGACTTTGCCGCTGATCGTCATCGGCCAGCCATCCACGAAACGGATGTAGCGGGGAATCTTGAAATGCGCGATCTTGCCGCGGCAGAAGTCTTGGATCGCTTCCGGGCTCGCTTGTGCGCCGTCGTGTAGGACGACCCACGCGCAGAGTTCTTCGCCGAACTTTTCATCGGGCACGCCGATGACTTGGACGTCTTTGATCGCCGGGTGCGTGTAGAGAAATTCTTCGATTTCGCGGGGGTAGATGTTCTCGCCGCCGCGGATCACCATGTCTTTGATGCGGCCGCTGATGTTGACGTAGCCGTCCTCGTCCATCACCGCGATGTCGCCGGTGTGCATGTAGCGTGCGGCGTCGATCGCCTCGGCGGTCGCCGCGGGGTTGTTCCAGTAGCCGAGCATCACCGAATAGCCGCGCGTGCAGAGTTCGCCGGGCGTTCCCGTCGGCACGATGCGGCCGTTGCCGTCGATGATCTTGACTTCGAGGTGCGGATGGACGCGGCCGACCGTCCCCGTGCGTTTCTCGATCGGATCGTCGGTGAGCGTTTGCAGCGAGACCGGTGAGGTCTCGGTCATCCCGTAGCAGATCGTCACTTCCGGCATGTGCAGCTCGGTCTGCACGCGTTTCATCACTTCCACCGGGCAGGGCGAGCCGGCCATGATCCCGGTACGCAGCGTCGAGAGATCGTACTCGCGCAGATTCGGCAGGGCGAGCTCGGCGATGAACATCGTCGGCACGCCGTAGAGCGAGGTGCAGCGCTCTTGCGCGACCGCCGCAAGCGTCGCCGCGGGATCGAAGGTCGGCGCGGGGATGATCATCGCTGCCCCGTGCGTGATGCAGGCCAGGTTCGCGAGCACCATGCCGAAGCAGTGATAGAACGGCACCGGGATGCAGACGCGATCGTGCTCGGTGTAGCGGCAGCCTTCGCCGATGAAGAAGCCGTTGTTGAGGATGTTGTGGTGCGAGAGCGTCGCGCCTTTCGGGAAGCCGGTCGTGCCGCTGGTGTACTGGATGTTGATCGGCTCGTCGAACTGGCAGCGCGCCTTACGATGCGCGAGCGCCTCCTCGGAGACGAGCGCGGAGCGGCTGATGAGCGAATCCCAGCTGAGTTCGTTCGACGCGAGTTCGACATCGTGCCCGATCACCACAACCTCGCGCAGATCCGGTAATGACGCCCGCACCGCGCGCACCATTGCCAAATACTCGCTCGTCTTGTAGCGCCCCAGCACGAGCAGCACCGAGACGCCGCTCTGCGCGAGCGCGTATTCGAGTTCGCTCGTGCGGTACGCCGGGTTGACGTTGACGAGGATCGCGCCGATCTTCGGCGTCGCGAACTGCGCGAGCACCCATTCGAGACTATTCGGCGACCAGATCCCGACGCGATCGCCGTGCTGCACGCCCAGGCCGATGAGCGCACGCGCGAGCCGATCGGTTTCGTGCAGCGCATCTTCGTACGTCAGCCGGGCTTGCTGATGGACCGAAACGACGCAGTCCTGACGCGGAAAGCGCCGGGCGATTGCATCGAAGTAGTCGCCGATCGTCTCGCCGATCAGGGGCAGCGGCGAGGCCCCGTGTCGATAGCTGAGCGTTGCGTCCGTCATTGATCCCCCAGCGGTTCACCGGCGTCGTGTCGCAAGAAACTTTCGTGTTCCTGGCGCGATCGCGAAGCGCTTTTGCGCGTTCTTTCGCTTCCTTGCTAGCGATCCTCGGAGCTGCTCCCTAGGCGGCGAGCGCGGCTGCGAACAACCGGCCGAGGACAGTTTCGTCGGTCGCAATGGGTGCGTTTGCCAAAAGGCGTTGCTGCGGCAGCGTTCCCGCGACGAGTCCCGGCACGTCGCTCGCGCCGTAGCCGAGCGCGGCAAGGTTGGGCGGCATCCCGCATGCCGCCATCAGCTCGGCGATCCGGCTCGCCAACGCTGCGCCGATTTCGTCGTCGGGGGCGCCGTGCGCGCTGACGCCCAAGGCGGCGGCGACCTCGCGGTGGCGCTGCGGCGCATGGACTGCCGTCGCGCGGAAGACGGCCGGGGCGTTGACGACGACGGCCATCCCGTGCGGCACCATCGCCTCGCCCGGCGGATAACCGGCGGGACGGAAGTCGCGCACGAGACCCGCGACCGCGTATGCCATCGCGTGCGGCAACTGCACCCCGGCATTGTTGAAGCCGATGCCGGCCAGCGTGGCGGCGAACATCATCCGCTCGCGCGCTTCCGCATCGCCGGGATCGCCGACGGCGCGTACCAGGTAGGTGCCGATCAAGCGCAGCGCTTCGAGGCAGGCCATGTCGCTGAACGGGTTCGCGCCTTGCGAGAGCGGCCGTTTCCCGGGCGTACCGGCCGGCCGTTGCGTGTAGGGCCGCGCGGTATACGATTCGAGCGCGTGCGCGAGCACGTCGAATCCCGAACACGCGGCCACCAGCTGCGGCAGCGTTGCGGTCCAGTCCGGATCGATGAGCGCGAGCGACGGCCGGAGATACGGCGATGAAATCCCGGTCTTGGCGGAAATCGGCAGGTGGTCGAAGATCGCGATCCCGGTGCACTCGCTGCCGGTCCCAGCCGTCGTCGGGCACGCGATGTGCGGCAGCAGCGGGCCGGGGACGGCACGGCCCTCGCCGACCGGCGCGTTGACGTAGGCGCTGAAGTCCGCCGGATGGGTCACGTAGAGGTTCGCGGCTTTGGCGGTATCGATCGCGGAGCCGCCGCCGATCGAAATGTAGCCGTCCGGACGCGCCTCGCGTGCCGCGCCGATCGCCGCCTCGAACGATTCGTTGGTCGGCTCGATGCGCGCGTCGGCATAGACGACCGGATCGCAGCCGCTCGCGCGCAGCGCGGCGAGCGATTCCCCGTAGCGTTCGAGCGACGCGACGCCGGCGTCGGTGACGACGAACGGTCGCCTCATCCCGAGCAGCCGGGCGCGCGCGCCGAGTTCGTCCATCGCGCCGCTTCCGTAGGCGATGCGCGACGTATCGACTTCGAACACGCGCTCGCCGCCCTCGACGAACGGATAGCCTTGGCAACATCCCATGCGAGATGGTCGTCCGTCCCGGCCGCGAACCCCTGGTCCCACGATGACGACTCCGCTGACCACGCCGGCCTTCGATTCCGTCCCGCACGACGAGATGGTGGCGACCCGCCGCCGCTTGCACGTCGCACCGGAACTCTCGATGGTCGAACACGATACAGCGGCGCTGGTGACGCGCGAACTCGAGAAACTCGGCCTCGACGAGATCCGCACCGGCATCGGCAAGACCGGCGTGCTCGGCACGCTCAAAGGCGGTAAACCCGGACCCGTGACGCTGCTGCGCGCCGACATGGACGCGCTGCCGATCGTCGAGCTGAACGACGTCCCCTACAAATCCGAGCGCAGCGGAGTGATGCACGCGTGCGGCCACGACGGCCACGTCGCGATTCTGCTTGCGGCGGCGAAGACGCTCGCCGCGCGCCGCGCCGAGGTGCCGGGAACGCTTGTGTTTTGTTTTCAGCCCGGCGAAGAAGGCTACGCGGGGAACCGCCTCATGATCGAGGACGGCGCGCTCGAGAACCCGCACGTCGACCGGACGTTCGCGCTGCATCTCTACAGCCAACTCGACGTCGGCAAGATCGGCGTGCGCGACGGCGCGTTCTTCGCCTCGGCCGACGAGTACGAACTCATTATCAAGGGCCGAGGCGGCCACGGTGCGATGCCGCAGATGTCGGTCGATCCGATCGTCGCCGGCGCGCATCTGGTGACGATGTTGCAGACGATCGTCAGCCGCGAGGTCGCGCCGAAGGATCCGGCGGTGATCACCGTCGGCCAGTTCGTCGGCGGGACGACGTTCAACGTCATCCCCGATCAGGTGAAGATGCTGGGAACGGTCCGCTCGTTCGATCCCGACGTGCGCAAGTCGATGCCCGAACGGATGCAGCGCATCATCGACGGGATCGCGCACTCGATGCGGATCGAGGCCGAATTCACCTACCATTGGTCGTATCCGCCGACCGTCAACAACAATGCGATGGCCGAACTCGTGCGTGTCGTCGGGCGTGAGACGCTCGGCGCAGCGAGCGTCGTCGACCAGCACGATATCGTGATGTGGGCCGAAGACATGTCGTTCATGATGGAGCAGCGCCCCGGCGCGTACTTCATCGTCGGCGCGCGCGGCGGCCCCGCCACCGGCGTGCCGCACCACAATGCGCGCTTCGACATCGACGAACGTGCCCTCGACGTCGGCTATCGCATGATGGTCGCGCTGGGGCTGCGCGGCTAACGGAACTCTTACCGTATTCACAGCCGATTACCATGACGCCGTAAGGGGCACGGTTTAGAGTGAGTCCACTGCTCTTGGAGGACTTGCTGTGGCTCTCGCTTCCATTCCCGTCGCCGTTCCCCGGACCCAAGGCGCTCCGGTCGCCGTGCGCATGATCGGGATCCTCGATCGCCCGCTGGTTGAATCGTTCTCCGACGCCTGTGCCGGAATGCTCGTCACGGGCCCGCGCACGTTGGTCGTGAACGTCGTCGATACGCACGCGGTGCGTGACGAAAGTTTCCGCCGCTTCGTGGCGCAGCTCGAGGGCTTCCGCGCCGCCGGCCACGATATCCGGCTCCACGTCAACGCCGCGTGGCGAAAATTGCTACGCGCGCATCGCGCGTTCTTCACCGAAGTCGATGCCGACGTCCACAAGGCGACCCGGCGTCAGGTCATCATCGCGCAAACGACGGAGAAGCGCGCCGGCCACTAAAGCGCCGGCCGTCAAAAGAAAACGACCGGCGGAGTTGCTCCGCCGGTCGTTTTCTTTCGTTATGGGAGCCCGTTAGTTCCGGGAACCCGAATAGGGCGGCGGAAGGACGCCGCCGCGTCCGAAGAGTTGCTGGACTTGGAGGTACACGGTACGTGGTGCGACCGGCCGGAACGACGTATAGCCCGTCACGCCCGTGGCCAGGTCCCGATAGGTATAGCCGCCGTCGTAGATCGTGTAGATCTCACCGTTGTTGACGTTCAGCAGGTTCGAACCGCCGAAGCTGAGCGAGAGGCCGCGCTCCTTGAGCGGCAGACGGATCTGTGCATCGAACTGCGTGAAGCCGTGTTGGCCCCACGAATTGTTCGCACCGTAGCTCATCGAACCGATGCGCACCAGGTCTCCGTTCTTGAATCCGTACCACAGGTCGTTGCGGATCTTCGAATACGGATAATCCGGTGATTGAACGTAGTTCGCGGGAGTCGTCACGACTTGCGACACGGAACCCTCGGTCGACGGCAACTGGTTGTACGCATAGTCGCGCAGGAAATCCGTCGCGTTCCGGAACCCGAAGCCGAATCGCGGCGCGTAGGTAAACGCGAACTCGACGCCCTCTTCCTTGACGTTGGCTTCGTTCTGCAGCTGCGAGACCTTGGTGTAGTTCTTGCCGTCGTATTCGCCGCTCTCTTCAAGCGTCGTGTTGGTGAAGCGGTTGAAGAGGTTCGTCACGTACCCGTCGACCGCGACGAGCGTATCGCGCGAGGGCTTGAAGTCGCTGCCGAGGTCCCAGCTCACCGCGGTTTCGGGTTTGAACCCCATATCCGGAGGCAGCGTGAGGGTGCCGTTGGCCACGTTGGGGACAGCCGATGTATTGACCAGGTTGTAGTACGGCGCGACGAACGCCGTTCCGAACGATGCCCGCACGGCGAGATTCGAGTTCGGACGATAGACGAGGCCGTCACGCGGGTCGAAGCGGTGGCCGATGAAGCTCGTATCCGAGAGGTAGTTCCCGGACTCGAGCAAGAGTTTCGGCGTGAGCTGGATGTCGCCGCGCAGGCTGTACGACAGGCTCTGAATCGGGATGTAGGGATTCGTTTCGCCGGTCTCTTGGAAGAACGCGTTGTCGACGTGGCGGTCGAAGCCCAGCGTGAAGCTGTTGACGCCGATCGGCACCGTATATTGCGCATCTTCGCCGTGCAGCACGTCGAAGGTGTATTCTTGATAGAATTGCGCGTCGTCGTATTGGTTCACGCCGCCGACGACGTTTACCGGACACACCGGCGTCGAGCACGGGGCCGTAATCTGATTGTCGTTCTCTTGCGTGATCGTGCGGCTGATCGCGCCCGTGTAGTAGCGCGCGAGGAGCGAACCGGGCCCGATGACCGTACGGAATTCGCCCGCGTAGATCGGCTCGTTGTCGAACTCCGTGTTTGCCGGGTAGGCGTCGGAGACTTGAACGTATTGCTTGGTCCCGATGAGCCCGCTGTACGCTCCGTTGGTGTAGTTCGAGCAGGTCGGAAGCGGAAGACACGGCACGATCGTCGCGTACGTATATGATGCGAGCGTTCCGGTTTCGTCGTTGAGCGACTGGGTCGAGAGCTGAGAGAGCGTCAGCGAGGTCTGCGGGGTGAACGCGTACGAGATCTTCGCGACCTGGGATTGGCTGCTGAAATTCTCGGTCGTCGGGACCGCGTAATCGATGACGGCCTCGCGCGGCGTGCTCATCGCGCCGTTCGTCGCCGTGATCGCGGGCGAGACGTACGTCGATGTCGCGCCGCCTGACGCCCATTGCGGGCCCGGCGTGACGTAGCCGGGCGTCTCCGTGCTCGCGTACCCGAAGAGGACGCCGAGCTTGCCGAACGTGTCGGAGGCTTTGATCCCGAACACGTTGCCTTGGAACGAATCGTATTGGAAGAGAACGCTAGACGTAAACCCGGGCGTGATCGTGGGCGTCCGGAAGTTGACGCTGCCGCCGATCGCGTTCTCGACGGTGTTCGGCATCGCGCCCGGACCCTTGAGGACTTCCACGCTGCCGAGCGTGTTCGAATTAAGGAAGGTCGTGTTGAAGCCGTAGACCCCGGACGCGGAGAGCGTCACCGGGTGGCCGTCGATGAGGACCTGAGTCTCGTAGGGCTGGGCGCCGCGGACCGAGATCGACGTGTTGGAACCGGGCGAATTCCCGGACGAGCGGACGACCTCGACCCCGGGAATCTGCTCCAGGACGTTCATGATCTGCGTCTGACCCTGGTCCACGAACGTTTGGCTCGCAACGGTGGTCTTCGCGGCCGCCGAGCTATTGATGACCGTCGGGGAATACGACGTGACCGCGCGGCCGATCGTTTGCAGCGTCGCCGCGGGCAGCGAGAAGACGATCGGCTGTGCGGACGGGACGGCCACGTTGTCGCTCTGCGTCGTTTGGAAACCCGGCGCCGTCACGATGAGCGTGTAGTTCCCCGGCGGCAGGGCGAAGGAGAACGTCCCGCCGGATCCGGTTTCGATCGTCTTCGAGACCGCGGCCCCGGTAGCGGTCACGCGGGCCTTGAGCGGCTTCCCGCTGGGGTCCGTCACGCGGCCGCTCAGCGTCGCCGTCGCAGCCGCCTGTGCGGCGGCCGGTAGCGGAGCGAAGCCGATCGTACTTCCTATTAAAGTCGAAAGCACTCCGGCGAACGCAAGCTGACGACAGCGCACAAACAAGGATCGCTCTTGCACGACTCTTTCTTTCCTCACGAATACGGGCACGGTGGCGCCCAATTCGACTACGGTGCCAAAGAAAAATTAAGGTTGGGTAATGGTTCGAAAATTTACGGCTGCTCGCCTCGCATGCCAAGGACCGCCGGGGCGCCGCAGGATAAGTTTCAGTTAATGTCCGTTTGTTATATGCAGTTCAGTCGTCCCTCGACCTCCCTCGTTTTTATTGAGGAAATGCATGCTCAAGCGTCCCCTCCTTTTGGCTGGCGGTGTTCTTTGTGCCGTCGTCGTTGCCGCATGTGCCAACGGCGGCCCCACGGCTTACCTGCCGGCGCCGACTCAGCAGCCGTCGCCGACGGTCGGGCTCACCACATTGAACGGCGCCTCGGTTACCGCGACCCTGCCTCCGGCCGGTGGGATTACCGGCTCCATCGTGTTCCCGGCCGGAAACGGGACGATCGCGCAGTCGACATCGGTGAGTGCGCCCAGCGCGGTTACGGCACTGAGCGGAGCCCGCAGCGGGCCGACGGTGCAAAGCGCCGCGAGATTGGTCGCGAGTTCGTCGCGGACCACCGCGGCGACGGCCGTGCCGTCGAACGCCACACCGCTCCTCTACGTGACGCTCTCGACGACGGGCGGCGCCAGCCTCACCGCGGCGCCGGCGTTTAGTCTGACGCTTCCGACGGCCTTGACGTCGGTCATTCCCTACCTCGCGTTTTGGAGCGGGTCGGCGTGGGACGCCGTCTCGGGCCCGACCGGCAACCCGATCCCCGGTACACTGAACGGGGCAACGGTCTCGGTCCCTGGTGGCGGCGGCGGCATCGCGCTGCTGGCCGGCCAGTCGACCTATTACTCGATCTACACGGTTCCGGCGCCATCGCCGAGCCCGTCGCCGTCGCCCGCGCCGTCGGCTTCGCCCGCCAACCTGATCGCCGATCCGAACTTTGCCGCCGGTCTCTCCGCCGCGCAGACGTTCACCTGGCCTGCGACCGGGACGGGGACGCCGCCGCCGATCACCGCGACCGGCTGGTCGCAGTGCACCGCGACGGCGGTCTCGAACGCGGTCTACGTCTCGCCGAACATCGCGCCGAGCCCGGCGGGGATCAATACACCACCGTCGACCTCGACGTACACGCCGGTGCCGAGCACCACGCCGGGTGCGGTTCCGGAAAAGGCCGGCACGAGCGCACCAGGCGGAACTGGTTCGCCCGCCCCGACCCAAACGACCGTTCCGGTCTACGGCACCGCGACAACCGCGGGGGTGTTCGGCGGCCTGTTCAACAGCTACAACATCGGCAACTGGGGCTACAACGGACTCTGCCAGCAGGTCGCCGTGCCGTCGAACGGCGCGACGCTGACGGCCGAAGTCTGGGAGTCCGGGAACGACTACCCCGGCAAGTACCTCGACCTCGTCAACTTCATCGGGGTCGTCGACAACAACCAGAACCTGATCGGCTACCTCTATGCGGAAAATACGCAAACCGCGACGAGCCCCGGCGACACGGCGTACCGGCCCATCACGGTCGATATCCCGGCGTCGCAATACGGCGGGTCGAACATCAACCTGTTCATCGGGATGTACGCGTACGGCAGCAAGAGCGGCGCGTACTACAGCTACTGGTTCGTCGATGACGTCCAGATGTTTGCCGGCGAACCGCCTGCCTCGATCAACCGCATCCCAGGCAAGGGAGCGCTCCTCCGGCACTAGCCCAAGGCGAAACGCCCGCGAGAGGCGACCGATTTCGGTCGCCTCTTTTTTTCGCTCGGGTGGCAACACGTCGGCGCTACGCGGTCGCAGATTAACCATTTGGATAATGACCGTGGGCTGCGTATGGCCTAACGTAGGAGAAGTGTCCGATTTTCTGACCGAGCCCGAGCACGACGCATGCGGGATCGGATTCCTCGCCGACCTTTCTCACCGGGCGTCCCATGACGTGGTCCGGCTGGCGCTCGATGCTGCCGGCGCGATGGCGCATCGCGGCGCGCGGGCGGCCGACGGCCGCACCGGCGACGGCGCCGGGATCCTCTGTGAGACCCCGCGCGCGCTGTTCATGCGCGAACTCGCGGCGTCGCACATCCGGGTTCCCGAGCGCCACTTAGCGGCAATTTGTCTCTTCATGCCGCGCGACGACGACGACGCGCAGGCGATCCGCGCCCAAATCGAAGCCGCGGTTCGGTTCGCCGAGATTTCGCCGCTGCGCTGGCGCCGGCCGTCGGTCGTGCCCGCCGTCCTGGGCGAGTTCGCACGGCGTACTGCCCCCGCATACGAACAACTGCTCGTCGACATGGGGCCGGGCAACGTCCGGGAGCGGATGCGCGTCGTGCGCCGCGCGATCGCGCGAACGTTGCGCGATTCCGGCTCGACCGCGACCCTCGTGAGCGCGTCGCCGACGACGGTCGTCTATAAAGCGCTGCTCTCCTCGACCGAGCTCGGTGCGTACTTCGACGATCTGCGCGATCCGGTATTCGCCTCGCGCTTTGCCGCGTTCCATCAGCGCTTCTCGACGAACACCTCGCCGCAGTGGCGCCTCGTGCAGCCGTTCAACTACATCGCGCACAACGGCGAGATCAATACGGTCACGGGGAATCGCGCGTGGATGCAGGCGCGCGGGATCCTCTCGCAGCGCGGCGCAAGCGATTCGCTCGAATTCGATACCGGGCTCGATGCGATGCTCGGCGCGGGCTACCGGATCGATGAAGCGATCGACTTGATGCTCGCGCCCGCGATCGATCCCGACGACGACCGGTTGCGCGCCTATTACGACGCACACATCCCAACCGTGGAACCGTGGGACGGTCCGGCGGCGATGGTCTTCGCCGACGGCGATACGATCGGCGCGGCGCTCGACCGCAGCGGCTTCCGGCCGCTGCGCTGGTGCCGCACGGCCTCCGGAAAAGTGCTCGCCGCCTCCGAGGCCGGTGTGGTCGATTTCGGCGACGATCCGATCGTGCGCCGCGGGCGGCTCGGACCGGGCGGCCGGCTCGTCGTGCGCTTTGCGTCGGGCGAACTCGTCGAGCCCGAAGCGTTCGCCGCGGAACGCCGCGAGCGCGCGGATTTCCGGCCCGTCGTTGCCTCGTGGGCGTTCGACGCGCCGGCCGCCGGCGTGCCGCCGTTCGATCCCGCATTGCTCGATCGCGACCTGGTGCGGTTCGGGTATACGAAAGAAGAAATCAAAGACGTCGTCGGCGTGCTCGCCGCGGGCGGGGGCGAACCGATGTGGTCGATGGGCGACGACGCGGCGCCGGCGTTTCTCGAACGACGGATGCCGATCGCTGCGTATTTGCGCCAGAAGTTCGCGCAAGTGACGAACCCGCCGATCGATTCGCTGCGCGAAGGATTCGTGTTCGACATGCGCGCGTTCGTCGGCTCGGGCGATACCAACGG
>Ga0116230_10004013_pt1 | contig 14396 bp, 5 predicted proteins | sample S1TSphfallax_3_FD_88678 | JGI IMG/M metagenome (GOLD analysis project Ga0116230, IMG submission 88678) | Host-associated microbial communities from peat moss isolated from Minnesota, USA - S1T2_Fd - Sphagnum fallax MG | ecosystem: Host-associated > Plants > Peat moss > Unclassified | place: USA... | reverse complement strand
TCTTTTGGTGCATTCAATCTTTTGCCTTCCAACATGTTATATTTTTAATATTGAATAAAATCTCATTACTTTGCAAATTAACGATGTTTTTAGAGATCGAAAAAGAGGTTGGGGTTGAAAGAAAGCCTCCCCCCCCCGGGATCATTTTGACGGATATTTCTATTATATAAGCAGTGTTGGGTGGGTATTTGATATGTTGAACCTCCACGTCTGGGTATTTGTAAAATGGGAATTAAAAGAATTAAAACTTGGAGTCAAAGAATCACAAGTTCCGGGTATTTGAAAAAAATTCAGAATCAAAGAACCGTTGCTAGTTCTGGTTATTTCAAAAAAACCTCACAAAACTATCGAGTTTCACGAAAACCCGAAAAAGAGGAGCTAGGCAGGTTTTTGGGCGGTTATTTTACTTTTACAATTTGGGATCTGGGTTTCAGGACCTCGACAGATAGACTAACTGAAGAAATCGCCCGTTGCTTCACTGGCCTCTCCCTTCCCCCACCCCCCAAAACCTCCGTCACAAACACAGAGACTTATTGAATTAATATATATGATTGCAAAATTTCATCTAATTTTTTTTTCAACAATCAATGATTAATTTTATGACTATCACCCTAAAATGTATGGTGCTAAATTAATAATTGGACTTTCTAGTGTTAATCAATAAATGGGTATGGTGATAATTAGTAACTAAGGTCATGATGCTAATCGACAATTGATGTATGAACTCAACTGTTTTCATGATTTTCTTTGTCACTTGGATACTGAATTGATTATAATAAAGGTTTTTGTATCAACAGTCTTATAAACTATAACCGTCTATATCATTCATACAAATAAATAAAATGAAGTGATTATATTTCCTCATATGATAAAAAAGGGCATAAAATATAACAATAATTAGTATATTATTGAAAACTACGGCAAATAAAAACTGAACAAAATTAATTTTATTTCAAACATGGGAAAAAAAAAGGCTGCCTCCCTTGTCAAGGAACATCCAACCCCTCAATGAGCCACCTCCCCAATAGCATGAAAAATGATATTATTTAATGTGCATTGGAGCCTTATGTGTATTTATGTAAATACACTTCTTTACTACAATGTTGATTTTAGTGATATCTAAATGTTGCTCTAATAAGGGGAATTTTGCTAAAAAAAAGGTTTGTTTTTGGAATGTTGTTGTCCTTTGTTTGGGTTTATTGTTGTGTGAAATAGGAATAACAAATGGTTAAAATTCGAAAAAGGTGAGAAGTTTTAAGAGCTGAACTTGTACTTCAAGGAAATTGCAGATCTACTAAAACATGAACAAAGATTAAAAAATCAAAAGGAGAAAAATGTTTAATTTTTTTCGAATGAGAATTTATATTAATCTTCATGTAATAATTTTTTTAGTTGCTGATCTAGTTATTCTACATTTAAAACAATTTTATTTTTGGAGCCATGGCTTTTGTTTGATCAAGTCTCATGATTACAACAACACTGTGGTGTGCATGAATACAAGTAACCAGCTAGGATTCAATCACGAATACAATGGGTTCTTAAAATCTTTATTCAGTTCTAAATACTTGAAACTTCACACTTTTAGGCAAATAGGAATGAGGCAAGCAATACCAAGTTTGTCCTAAAATTAAGAAAGCTCATCTGCAAAATTACATGTGCTCATGAGGTATAAGTTGTATGAGGTATTTCATGGAACATATGAGTACACACTACAACTTATGAAATAGAAAGAATGTATAAATGTCCAAGCTCAATAAACACACATAGCACAAGGATTCACATAGAAATAAAACCCCAAGTTCAAGTTCTGAGGTGTACAAGGATTCATGTGAGAGTTATCTATGAATCTGTTCAATTCTGTAGTGGTCTGCACAATGGTTGGGTTAAGATCAAAAAATTTCCAAAACATTAACTGATAACAGCATTGAATCAAATTAAATTGCGTTTCTAAATTCTTGCAATATGAGGAGATTTGGCTCCTCTTTGCAAGATTTTTTTCTACACTAAAATTGTCTTATTTGCCAGTAAAAAAAAATGACTGCTTTGAATTGGCTGGTCACACAAATGATAAAGAATCATCTTCAGCAATCTTTTCTTTGCATAAATGAAATTACTACTTGTCATTTCACAACACAAATTATGCAATCTTGTCAAAGAGCAAAATCAAAAATGCACCAGTTTCATGCAATTTCAGTCTACAAGTCCGACTCATGTATGCCATTCGCAAATCAGAAATGCATATTTTCAGGGCATAAATAACCACATCATATCATTATTCTATGGTGAGTCAATACCATCAACTACAACAGGGAGTCAAGCTTTCACCTATGCTTCATGAGGATTAGATGCTTCATGATGATGTGAAGCTGGAATGCTGCATAATGATGTTTCATGCCCACAGCAACACTTACTGCTTTGTGCATTTAGTAAATATTGCTTGGTGTTAGCTGGCAGTGCTACCTCTGTGTTTGGCTCTCAAGACACCAATCCTCTGTAGTGTATCTCCACTTGGTACAAAAGAGGTTCCAGCTTCATTAGCTCTGTTCTTCAAACCTGCACAGTGACAAGTCACATATTGCTGATAAAGGGGACACAAATTAAACTAGAAATCTCTGACTTGCTGTCTATCAGATAAATGGAAACCACCTTACAGCTCGTAGGACTAACAGCCATGAAATCATGTCATTGAACAAGTGAACAAAACCAGTTAAGCACTGGTGGACCAATGGAGAGACACATACTAACAATCTTAAGCAAATCTAACTCCCAGGTGACAATGTTCCTTTCCAACATAAAATTGCCAAACCCACTTAAAACAGCATTTTTACAACATTGGGTTATATCTCTAGGTTTGCAAAATGAAGCAAGTACTCAGGGAAGCAGACACTCAGGGTGCAGGAACTAAAATAATTTCCACATCAGATGAAACAACTCATGCCTTCATTTTTGTTCCATATACTTAAGGCTCAATAGAGATTAAGGGAATCCTGCACCAGGTATGGATCAACCTAAAACCTTCACTCCTGTGTAGTCAGGCTCAAGAGAGACTTGAGAAATCCTGCAGCAAGGATGAAACGGCTGAAGTACATAATGGTGAAAACATTATTGATTCCTCATGTTCAAGTGCCACCCTGCCCTGAGAAAAGCCTCAGAAAATTTCAGTTCACAGCAGTGGCCTGCAGTGGACACTAGGTAAGAAAATCTCAAGGGTCAAAACCAAATATCTATCAATGAGATTACAGAGAAACCTCCATAAAACCACTTTGAAGGTAACCATTGTGACAGTTCTGCATAAACCAAAACAAACATGACAATAATGAGTGGTTATAACAATGTAAGTGTTACAAAACATAAGACCACAACCTTCATCATTAAGTGCTACCTCTCAAGAGGCATAGCTAATCCAAAATTGTAAGGGTATCCTAATTCAAGCTGTCACAAGCTTGTGAGAATAATCTTCATTTCATCTTTGCCTGTCCCTGTACAAACAAGCAGAATTAGAATATAGACAAAAGAAAGATTGTAACTGCCACTGTTTTACACGGGCATAAATTTGCATGGATCATCAATATATGTAACTCCACAATCATTCTCTCCCATTTACAATCATTTACTCCGGCATTATTGTGTGGATAATCAATATATGCACAGAACTTCAGGATCTCTCTCTCACATTGACAACAGGACCCACTGCAGATAATCTGCTTTTATGTATTAAGAACTAATGATTTATGCCAACCTGAATAGAATTAAGAGGTCAACGATGGGATAGGGGAGATTTCAGATCCAACAATATATCAGCAAACAGGAAACAGAGGAGGCAGCAACACTAAAAAACACAAAAAATTGAGGAGCAGTGTGAACAACAGTCTCACACATGTCACATGTCCTTCACCAGTATCATGTATGGTAGTGACATAGTGACCATGATAACGTCTCTCTTACTTTATCAGCTCCTGGCAGTGATTGGAGGCCAATGTGGAGGCACACTGCAAATATTACTACAACCAACAATTGGGACAGGCATGAAAAGCAGCCCAAATTGGAAACAAAAAAGTCTATTTACGTCTCTGTGATCTCTTCTTTCTGGCAGGCCTGCCATTTTACTTCAATGTTGTAATTTCACATTGCCCACTTGTTCAGTGAGTGGGGAGCATCTTGGTCAGGTCCTGGTGGAAACAGGGAACTGGTCACCAAAACCAGGGACGTACCTGATAAACAGTAATGCATGGCATGTTCTGTAGGAAAGGTAGAGAACCTTATCAAGCTTGATGCTTGTAGCTTGTCCTTCAACTGCATGCGCAGCTTTCCCCCTCCAGCATTACTTGAATGATTGGGAAATCTAAGTGCAGATTCCTATATGAAAGCTTTCTAAAACTACCCTACCGCCTTCACATACTTTTGCAGAAATGTCATTCATACCATTACGTACACTTTCCTTATATTTGTGGATGTCACAATGCACTGAGTGACCATCATGAGCTTCCCCTATTTGAGTTCGACCCAGCTTCTGGCCCTGCCTGATCACCATTTGCAAATGTTGTCCTTCCTTCACCAGAATAGTCACTATAGTCATCATTCTCACTGGATGAATGGTTATTTCCTTGGGCTCCAGAAGCTACTTCATTCAGATCAAGCATCTGGCGCTGCTTTTTACTACTTCCCACCTCTTGGCCAAGATTTCCCTCTACATCAAAGTCCACAGAACCTCCCTCTGATGGGTCGGACTGGTCACCATAATAGTCCCCTTCAGGTTCCTCTTCTGTTTGCAAACTGAGTTTTTCCCCATTGGGGGGAGGGCCCTCTCGTCTGCTCACCCTTTCCAAAGACCTGTCGCTGCTTCTATCATTATCACTCACCACACCCTCTTCCCTTGGCCTTGCAATTCCTTCAGTAGCCTTGGCATCACCTGCAACCCTAATCTGTTGAATTTGTACTTTGCCATCACTCTGAAGCTTATTCTCATACTCGTTCTCATCATCAAGATTTCCTGCCATGCTGTGAACAGGTCTCTTCCTGTGATGCGCCTCTTTGAATTGGAGATTGTTGACAAAAATAACCCTTGGGCCATTCCGTTTTCGCTTCTTCCTTTTTCCTTCATCACTATAGCTTTGCTGATGAGTACCATCCTCCTCACCACTCTCTTCAACCTTTCTTTCCTCCTCACCTTCATAATCAGCATAATCCTGCTCATACCCTCTGTAGTCTTCAACCCTCTCTGATGAAAGGCTCTCTCTACGCAGCTTGGCTGCTATGTACTCATCATCATAAACAGCCTCCCCTTCTATATCATCATCACTGAAGATGACGCCTGCCTCATCAAACACAGGACTTGCATTTGCAAGCTCTACAGCAGGCTGTGAACTTCGCAGCTGCCTCCTGGGCAGTCCTCCATTGTGAATGCGCTCTCTGCCATGCTTGCCATTGCTCTGGCCATTAGCATGTCCAAGCTCACTGAACTCAGACACACCATTCACCTTGTTGTTGACAGATCTCAAATCCCATCGCAACAGTAGTGACTCAGGAGATTTCTTCTTTGTAGATTTGATGGCTTCACTGATGGAGCGATCATACTCATCAAATGTATAAGTAACTGGTTTGCGTTCACGACGTGAACGACCTGCTGCCAATCCATTCCCATGAATTGAATTGTCCAGTAGAATTGCTTGTCGTTGCTGTTTCTTGATTGTCCGATCCTTCTTCTTTTGGATCTCTTCAAGCTCAGGAAGAATATTCTGCATAATTCTTTTCCCCATTGCCATCTCCATTCTGTTCCGACTTGAAGTCAGCCGTCGTGCAACTTCTTGAAACTCCTCAAAACTGGTTGCTACAGTCTCCCACATGCTCACAAGAGGAGGAGGCACATTGCGTCCTTTTCCTGATCCCTTCCCCTTGCTTTTTCCTGCCACCTGGACCTCTCTATATAACCTGTGTCCAGTGAATGCATCATGTTCATACCAATATATGGTGCCCTCTGCCCCACAGCCAATTTTTTCCTTCCGGAAGACAGACATTGGATGCCCAAGCTTCAGTGACTCATCTATATAAAGCCGGAGGTCATCTTGATCAACTCGCATCTCACAAAGTGCTCTTAAGAGTTGCACTCTCAATACTACATCAAGCTCCTTGTAAGCTGCCATTTCACCACCTTGTGAAGGCAGTAATGGGCATGCCCCTTCAGCCACTTTGGGCCACCAATCCTTGAGCTTCTTGCAAAGAACTGTTGGCCAGGTATCAGTAGAAAGAGCAATTCTACTTGCTGGGGGGATTGCCTTCAACAATGTTACATGAATTCTATCCAACTTGTTGTTTGGAAATAGCAAGGCAGACTCAATGTCTTCACTTGAAAGATCTGGATCCAGCTTTAGAACTGGCCGGAAAACCGCAAAGAAATTGAGGATGGCAGAAAGCTCCCACATGCTGCGAAGCTGGCATCGCTCTTTCCAAGCTGGAGAAGGTGAAGAAGGGCAAATCACTAATGAGGTTGCTCTCGCACTTGTCCGAATTTGCTTATCAACCACAGGGCTCCTAGTGAATGCTTTAGGGGTGGGAGGAGCTGGAGGAGGAGCCGGTCGAGGAGGTAATCGAGTAGAGCATGCCCGGGAAGGCCGTCTGGGAGGTTGCTCAGTTGCAGGTGGTGTGGCTGCCATTGTGAGTCTTCTAACATCTCCTAGTAATCGTTTCTGATCTGACCTTTCTTTTGTGTTTCGACTGTCATTCATTCTCCCAAAATGGAACTGCAATTTCTCTCCATCCGATAATCCTTGTCAGAAAGGCAGCAAACAGAAGAGAATAATCAAGTAGGAGGATTTTTGTCAGACCTCCTAAACGTAATGGTAACCAAGTCCTGAGCATAATCCTGACTGGGGGAAGGTCAACAGGCAGGAGACACTGAGAATAGGTGACCATCAGCAAGTGTCAGGTGACTGAGGTTCGTCTGAGGTCTGGACCCACTCCTTTGTGGAAGCACGATCTTTGAGCCAAGGAATCAATAAGAGACTCTCCCTCGTGAGCTTAATAGTTCTACAGAGCTGCAAAACTATACCTGCAGGACGTCGTTCTTAAAACCTAGAGTGCTGCTGGTAAGACCTAAAGCTTTAGGTGCCTCAGACCTAGAGGTGCGCATACCTGTGACCTTGAACATCGAGCTCGCTAATCAGTACGCCACGACGTCTCCAAGAAACGCCCCCGCGGTACTACCGAGACTCTTCAGGAATTCAAGTGCACTCAGGTTGGGGGAGACGCAGTTTAGGAGAACTTCTAACAACAGAGTGCATGTGTACATGGAGCTTTCGGTGTCATTGCGCCTGGGCTAGTACTCGAATAACACCTAAAGCAGAGCTTCATCACGGACATAGAAAGGAGACATGGCACTCACACAGTTCCGCTTCTCGCATGAGGGCTTTCCGCTTCCAACTTCGCCGTCCGGCGTCTGGGTAGTTCGGACTGCCAACAGGGAAGGAGAGACCTGCGACCGAAGAGCAGGAAGAACACCTTTTCCGCCACCGTCGTCAGTTCCGCTTACAACAACAGCTGTTAACGACCAGGAAGGAGATCCGACGCGACTAGTATCCTGCGTCTCGAGTCTACGAACAGCCCAACCAAAACATCTCTACGGAGGACATCCAACATCGGTGACCACGAAACCTCGGATACTCCACTAGCCACCGACAACACGATCCCTACTACCATGTTTCTGAATCACAATCCACGCATCACAAAACCTTCAAGAAATAGGGGAATAAAATATACAAAAGACATTCAAGAGGGGGAGGTGAGAACGAAAGAAGGACAACAACACTACACCGCCATGAGACTACCAAACGGAAATCATACTTTAACAATCAGAGCTTCATCTCCGGCTTCCGGGAGCCTCAAGCCAAGAGAAAAATCACGACTGGAAGCTAGTGCAAGCGGCAGCAGGGATCGGATGAAAGAGACAAAAGATTTGACAAGGCGGCGTGTGCAAACAGAGCTGAAAGTCGAAACGCGCAACGCCACAGCCATGCGTTTTTTTCTTCTTCCCCTTCCCACCAAAAGGCAAACAGAGCTCTCTACACGCAAACAGAGAACCCAAGAGGAGAGAAAGAGACACGCGACTGTATGGATGAAAACTGGTGTACATGGATGCAAAAAGGCCGAATCGGGATGAAAGAACGAGGTACGAAACCTAGGTGCCGTCAGCGTGGATGCAAAACCGTGCACATGGATGTGAGATAATGGATGAATCTTCTCTCTCTCTCTTGCGTGCGCGCGCCCTTTCTGTTTTCCTCGCGGAGCTTTCGCTTCTCTTTTTCGGTACGTTTGTGCTGCACGGTTTAATGGAGGGGATTTCATGGTCTTTGTTCATTGAAACTTCTCTCTGTCCATCATTCATCAGGATCCTTTTGCAATTTATAGCACTTCACAGCCATCATCATCCTGTTGCACCTGACACCCGTGTGGTTGAGCTGCACTACTGCTAGGCTTGTCTGTGTGAAACCCTTATAAGATCTGATATGCAATCAGCTAGAATCTGCATTTTTCAGGAGGGTGCCCCTTTTGTATGGTGAACACCCACTTTCTTGGTGCATCTTGCATATACAAAACATGCATTTGGAAATACACAAAATACATTTTGTGAGCACATGTTTTTCCATCTGCTGAGAACTGGATTTCAACTTTCAATTTAGAGAAGGCAGCAGGGGTTAGATGGTAGGACCCTTGAAACCGTTCCACTTACTTCTATAGCTTCTGCTAAACTTGTGACTCTCTGTCTCTCTGTCTCACTCATTCTTGCTGTCAGGGTCCTTGCTGCAGACCTGACCTGACTGCAACTGCGTAGGGCCGAATATCCACCTTGGTGACAAGACCATTTTGCACATAAGGATCTTTGTCGATGAATCTCTGTACCTCTGCAGAGCATTGCAAACATGATGAGATGGCTGACGATGTCTGAGCAAACGGGAAGAAGACTTCTTCAGAACAGGGGAGGGATGACTATGCTGGTGGCCATGAATCTATACTGTTCCAATATCAAATTTCTGCAGATAACATTTCTTCTTCCTTTGTTGGTATTGGTCTTTTCAGTTGCAAATTTGTCACATGTAAGAAGAGGTTTCTAGCTTAGGAAACAAACACTCCACTATGTCTTCATCCTCCTCTCTTTACAAACAGTATGAAATCAGCTATTTGGCAACCTTATATCTCTAGTCTCTCCACTTTTTCCAATTCTGAAAGTCATTACTAGCCTCAGATGGATAAAATTCATGAACCCTTGAGGAGAGCTTGTGCTGTTCTAGCTAGGTAAGTGACACTCAAAACCATCAGGGGAAAATGGGCTTGGAGCTAGAGCTAGAGCTGGCATTACTGAAAGCTACTTTTCTGCTGGATAGTTAGTTCATCTTCTTGGATTTGAACTCTACAAGGTTGCAGTGCCAGACAAAGGGTGCTTACTGCAAGATTTCAGAAGGGATCTTATCTACCAGTGTATTAGGATGCAGCTTGGGTGCAACCTGTTTCTCATTGTATTTGAGAAATCAGGTGTGATGAAATGGCCCACTGAACAGATCCCTTGCAAGATTGGGTTGTTGTATATATGAACTTGAAAGAAAGTACCTTTGATATTGTGGACATAGAAGATTAGCAGTGCCCCATCTACTGGAGAACCCCATGCACCTCCCAGCAGCACCTTTCCCTCGTCAACCAGCTGATTTGCAAGTGCCAAATGCTCAGCTCTGTACTGACCTCGCCTTTCAAGTATATCAGGTACGTAATCTGTTCCAAGTCACCAAAGGATGAAACACAGTACACAAAATAAAGTACTGTAGCTATGGTTATAGAAATCAGGGGTATGTAGGTATGTAGATTGTTGCATCAGCTTTGGAGCTATTCATCATCAAGTGATGGCATCTCATATTGGTAGAATACAGTCTACGAGAAAGAACAATGATCCAATTGTTGCCTGACTAATGAAAAATTATGGGAGAAAAGGAAGTGGATTAAGGAATTTGTTTTATGTTTGGACTCATGAAGGTGGTGAATCATCAGCTTCATGATCTTGCAATGGTGAAATCACACAGCAGAAGAGAGAGAGAGAGAGAGAGAGAGTGATAAATTTGTGGACAGTTAAATGACAAACATAACCCATCTAGACAATGCACCAGATTAGATTCTCATCATCAGTATCAACTCTCTAAAGCTCAATTTTCTAGACTGGAGTGATTGCAGAGGAGATTTGGTAATGAAAAACTCAGCAACCAAAGAATCAAAGAGGCATCAATTTCTAAAGGTTGGAACAAAGATGAATTGATTTAAACTTTTTTCTTTTAGGTGTTGAAAGTGAGGTGAGGAAACTTTTTTGTAAGGCAGTGTAATTTGATGCTCCTCACCTGGCTTCTCATCCTTATTTTGGATCCATGTTTTGGTGTTTACAGTCATCTAATATTGTGTACTAATGAACAGTTTCAATATATATTCAGTTTCATTAGTTCACGAGCTTTGGGGTTAGAACTTAGAACTAGATGAACATAGTGATGAGGGGGATGATTAGAGTAGGGAACCAAGCTTAATTACCTGCTGCTTTTTTTTCCTTTTCTTTTCCTGTTGTATCTGCTGGGTATCATGGGAAAAAGGAAACAAATGGGGGCTGTTTTGGAAAATGGCAGAGGAAAAAATATGCAGGTTAACATGTGCTCCAATTACAGTAAAAAAATCAGAGCAGATCTTCATGCATAAGTTGAAGACAACAAGATAAAAGATGAATATGGTTAGTTGTTGATGTTGAGTAAATTAGGGATGATTAGGGTTTGTTGATGATGACTAAATTAGGGGTGATTAGGGTTGGTGGTGACAACAAAAATAGGGAAATTTAGGGTTTGTCAGTGGTGTGATTTAGGGTTACATTACAGCTAAATTAAGATTAGGGTTACATTGCAATTAAGGCAAAGCCCCTGGCAGTGGGCTTTACTGGGTTTAGTCATCCTAAATGAGAACCCTAGGATTTTTCCTTTGAACTTGCCATACGGTGCAGACCCATTGTGGAATGAGCTGCTTGTTTTTCCATGTTTCGCTTATTCTTTTTCATGTAGCCAAAAGGAGCAAAAAAGTTTGAACTGTTGCAGAGAATGGGGCAGCATATCACGCACCATAGACAACTGCGAAGTATTGGCGACTCGTGTGCTCTTCCGCAGTCATGGCTGCTGATGTTCCCAGACTTCTGCAGCAGATCATCTTCTGTCCTTCATGTAATTTGTGTCGACCAAAATCGGCCACAAGGGAGTCCTTCTCGTGTCTCGTAACAGCGGAGGTGATGATTCTGAGTATGCTTCTCACCTTCGTCTGCGTCAACAGTCATTATGGTGCAGAGATTGAGATGCATTACACTAAACACATCCATCTCAGCAATTTTTCTTTCTGAATCATATGTCCAAGAACGAAACAGGACTTTGCGGATCCCTTAAAGTACTAGAACTTATTCATAATCTAAGCGGAAGACTCAACAGGTTTGATCGTTGCGAATAATACTCACCTCCGACTTCGGAAATTTGACGGCGGCAGTTACCAAAGTCCTTATGGTCGAACTTGTTGCCCCACCAGAGACCATCGCCATCTCGTTGTCTCTGTTTCATCAACTGGCTTAACCTAGGACAAACGCTAGCTCAGCGAAATAGCAAGCTTTATCAGATCCTGGACATCGTTGGGAAATGTTTGTTTATAGGGCGTCATTCGCACAAAGCCGATCAAACCAGATCAAACCGAATCTATTCGATCCCCTCTAATGGCTCTTGATCAATCGACAACGGAGAATGCCACCGGTTTTGCCATGTGTAGCTGAAATTTCACCTCTTCCATGTATCCATCCTTTTGTGATGATGTACTGGAGGATTTAAATATCATCAAACTTCTCTGCTGGCGCATTTGTTGGAGATCACAAAGAAAGAGGAAGCAGTGCATGGACCTTTGAGAGAGTGAAGCTGTTGCAAGTCATATCGTCAATACCCTAATATCGAGAAGCGTTAGTGCTCTTCTCTCCTTTTCGATCAATTTCCTGCTCAATTTGGTACATGTACTGTTGGAGAATGAAGAGAAGACTACACAAGGAACTCACAATTGGGGTTTAGTGTGCGTGTAAGCTTCATGTCATTTCAACTTGTCTCTGTAAAAGCAAGCATCAGGTACTCAAGCAAGAATGGTGCATGCAAGCAGATCAAAATGGGTACAAGATGACATGGTTTGGCATTATGCTGAAAACTCTGAAGCAAACATCATACTCACTTCCAACTCTGGAGCAGAGATCTTCAAGGGGAAGGTCTTTTACATAAAGATGAAGGTCTTGGGACCTGAGTGCGGTCTCTTTGACACAGAGATGACTTGAGCAAGGTGATGCTTGGCTTCTCCACAAATTATGCACCATTTTATGTTGTTGTAACTGGCCCAGTCCTATCTGTCTTAAGTTTGTTCATATTCCCACCATGTTGCAAGAATGCTATATTACAGTTACATCAATGGAATTTTCTCTACTTATCATGTAGAGAATGGTCTCAACTGTTGGTGTAATATGATGTCAGGTGGAGTTGTTAAAAACTCATCAGTTGCAGACCTCAGCTGTATGCATACTTGCTTTTACAATTTGATCTTCACCCTTTAAATAATGTGGGATTTTTCTTGTTTTTGCTTGAAACTTAGCCTTTTAGCTGCTCAGCTTTTGCCTTTGCTATATCCCTATAGTCAGGCAATTCCTGTTGACTAACTCATTTTCAGCCCACTTGATCCTGGTTGCATTTTCATTGCCTTTCAGATGATCTTCTCTTTTCTCCTTATGCCTCCATTCATCCTATAGTTAGGTTTTGTTTTTTTGGCCATGTCAAGCTCTGTATTCTCGTGAGAAAATACAAGATGGAAGTTGTGGCAGTACTTGTTCTACATTTCCTTTCTTTTGACTTGCAAGGGTAAGGGCCAGTTATACTCTGAATGATGGGCAAACTGCTTGTGTTTGCTGTTGTCATGTTTGTCAGACAATTCTCTTGGTTATGGCTTTGATGATCAAACTCAAAGCTATTATCATTGATAGCAATCTCCAACAAATATGAGAACCATAAACTGGAGAACTTCAAATTGGTGGAGTATTGCATCCTAACTGAGATTGAAATTTATATATCTCAAAGTTGGTCTTAATTGAAATTGCAATTTATATACTATTTTGTGTATCTACCAATTTCAAGAGGAGGCAATTTTGAGAAATGAAAACTTTGAGAGATATCAACACCTTGGCAGACATGGAGTAGTATGGTGGAAGGAGCCAATCATGCATGATATCTGTTCAAGCAGCCCCTTTCAATGCAGAGTAAGCACCTCCTTCAGCAACTTTCACCAGCAAGGAGATGAATCATGAGACTGATCATTTTCTGCAATGTGGGAATATCTCTTGAGTGCAAGCCAACATCATGACTGATTCTTCCCAGTGCTTCTGGAAATGTGACAGAAACTCAGGACGCAGGTTTTGTATAATGTTCTGCCTGAAGTTTTGGGCAGATTATTATGTATTTATCTATACCCGCCATCAGAAGCTGATAAAGTTAGCAGGTAGTAATGGCAGCTTGTCACTGCTGATACACTGTGTGACTTGTGCAAAGTTATGATTGCACTTATCGCCATATTACCCACAAATTGTTGTTGTAGATATTTCTTTTCAGTAGGTGATCTTTTATGTGCTGATTACAATCAGCACACTTCTTCAGAAGACCCACATAGCCTGTTGATGTTCCATTGGATGTTCTCTAGACTTGAATCTTTTGGTTGTTTTAGGTTCTTTGTTAATGCTTCCACTGACATCCAGTTTCCAGTGCTGGACACAACTTTAGGTGTATCTTGTCATTAACCGAACGTTGAATAGCAGATTTTGAGAAACTTGTTGGAATTGGTGATATAGTGTCCAAGTTAGATTTATAGTGAAAAGACTTTTCTCAGAATGGAAGACATCTTTTGACCAACAAATTGGAGAGAGAATTTGCAGCTAACTTACCACTGGTGGATGGATACCTCAACCAGAAAACTTAATCTTGCAAAACTGCAGTCTGCATGGAGGGAACGGCATCACCCATACTATAGTGGCCATTTACTGAACAGAGAATCACATATGACAGAGTTGCAAGCCAGATGGAGAAAAATGCAATAATCTATGGGAGGTCTAGGTTTTGTTTTGGTAGAAACACAAATAGAAAACATCATTTAGAAGGCTGTTGTGTTGAGCTCTATGGTTAGATTCAGAGTCTGCAGCAAAGATTGGAGCATAAGTCTCACACTGCCAGGTAAGTGTTTCATTGTTTGGCATCATTTGAAATTTGCAACTGGGCTTCAATCACGAATTCCTCTCCACCGAGAAATTTGAGAACAGTTACAGTTTTGAATATATGCTG
>Ga0116230_10004012_pt1 | contig 14397 bp, 8 predicted proteins | sample S1TSphfallax_3_FD_88678 | JGI IMG/M metagenome (GOLD analysis project Ga0116230, IMG submission 88678) | Host-associated microbial communities from peat moss isolated from Minnesota, USA - S1T2_Fd - Sphagnum fallax MG | ecosystem: Host-associated > Plants > Peat moss > Unclassified | place: USA... | reverse complement strand
GCGAGGTGTTTTGGGTCCTGCTGTCGAGCTCTAAACATTCGGGAGTCCCGGAGGACTCCAAATCCCCAACTTTTCCAAGTGTTGGGCTTCACCCCCACACTTGGCCAAGTTAGGATTGTGACACTTGCAACCTTGGGAGTGCAGTTTTTGCATGCATGATCCATTTTGTTATGGATAACATAAAGGAATTCATCTTTGGACTGCACAAACTTGGACCTCCAAGTATGGTACAAGCTTATGCATGACTTTTGATGCAAAAGGTGTTCTCTCAACTTCAGTTCATATTCTCTTGCATCATTATTATTCTTTCACAATTTTGATATTAAATCCTTTAGTGATTCGCACACACTGTACTTTGCAAAAAAAAAAAACCTCTTTTTTTACATCAACATTGAGGTGGTGTCACTTCTTCAACCTATTCATCATAGACTGCGAAATACTTCCAATGTTTAACTCCTTGTTGATTTGTAAAAGTGTAGTCCAAAAAAATGATCAAATTACAAAATGCATTGTAATTTTAGACATTGAGAACTAAACTCAAAGAAATACATCATAATGCATGTTCCTCTAGCATGGAAACATGATCAAGTATATAACAAAAATAACTATGAATAGTTGTAGTCGTATTTTTACACATAAATGCAAGAAAGTAAAGTTAAAACCTTTTTAATCATTGTCAAACCATCATGGTGCACAATATTGAGTTTATAATATGTTGTATACAAAGTTTAGAAACCTTTAATGTATTAAAAGGAGGTCAAAAGTATTTTTGAAATTGACTAGTGGAATTGTGTACAGAAATACTTTTATAGTAAAAGATTGATATAGTATTTTTTTACCTTGGAAGTTGAAAGTGCATAAGTAAAATTTGGATGGCCATTAACTAAAAAAGTAAAAAAACTCAATATTTCATCTACTTGGAACATACTTTGTTTCTTTGGGCAACCTACAAAGCAAAAAAAAATCTACTTGCAATTTCTTGAAATTTAGTTAAATTTGTTTTAAACATGTGATTCTTCAATATCATTGACATAAATTCAAAGAATATGTTCATATTGGTAATTAAATTAAATAGTATTTTAAAATTTGATATGTTAAGGCATGATTTACTTTACATTTTTATTGACAAGGATCACGAAATGTATACTTGATCATGTTTTCACCCTCTAATATTTATACATTATCACTTACTTGATCACTTTGCTTTTGAAGGCTCCTTCACATATCAACTAAGAGTCATCGAACATCATATTTACAATTTCTGATTCCTTTCAATTGATGTGGCATTGTGTTAGCACTCAAATTAATCAACAATTGAACATTTGATTCCACTTGCTTGGTTGGAGTTTGGAGTTTATGCGAGCCTTTGTTTCCATGAGGTAAAAATATACATCCTCGTTTGGAATCTACCATTTCCTTCTTCATTCCACCCTTCATTCATAGAATGAAAATAACTTCTTCTCACATTGCCATCATTATTAAAATCATCAGAAATATTACACATTTATCCATTGGACTCATCTTGAGGAGTACCATTCATTGTATTGTTAATTTCCTCGTCAACATCAAATCCCTTAGATCGTAAGAATGAGGAAAGAACGTGATCTTTACAAGACATTCTTACTTTTCACAAATTGCTCAAACCCTCCTCTTGAATGCCTTTTTCCAATAAAAATACAAGTTTTTCTTCTAACATGGAAACATTCTTTACAAGCCAAAAGCAATCATTTCCCAATGAGGATCTGCAATATTGTGTAACTAGAGTTGCACAAAAGAATCTTTCCTGCTCAAACACCTCAACCACAGATACGATGGTGAAAACTATATCATTTTCCATTCCACTAGCACCATAGAGATCGAAACTAATGATGGATCCTTGCATTATCCTACTCTAATTCGAACCCTTGATCATTACTCGAATCCCATATAGAAACTATGTCACCAACATGCATATTTATGTCATGTTTTCACCATTCATTAATATAATTTACCTACCAAACATCCAACGTTTGTAGAGTCTATGGATGAATACTACTACGTTAAAATGCGACACTGAATAGAAAATGACAAACCCTTCAATGAACCACCCATTCCACTAGGAAGGGATTTGTTTTCTATGTAATTCAATTGAATGTCCACCAATACTAAAATTTTTTGAGAATATTACATTAAAAAAGATTACATTTCACCCAAAAAATTACAAAAAAAATCCAAAATATTATATTAAGATACACTACATTCACATCATTACTTCAGCCTAAAAAACATTTTCTTAATCACTTCATAAGGGTCGTCTACAAAACACCATTTCGATAAAGTTAGAAAAAATGCATGACAACTACCAAGAATTTTTAGATTTCTAATTAAAAGGAATTGTAGAAATTGCTTGGTGGTTTCTAGGCATTTCCTTTGTTTATCCTCAATTGGGTATCAAAAAAACTATTGGCAACCACCGTCCATTCTCTAGGCTTCATGCTCTTCTTTGATCCAAAAAGTGTTTGACAACTACCAAGTGTTTTCTACAATTTCCAACCTAAAAAAAATGGTGATTGTCAAGCATATTCTATGATTTCTAATATGTAAAATGCCCCAAACTCTAACTTCACTTCATTCCTACATTGAGAGAACTTATTGATGGAGAACTCAATTGTGCTTTATCTTTTCAATTCTTTTACCCTTGATCCCTTCTAAAGTTCCAACTCCTTAGTGTCTGGATTTTTCCCCAAACCCCAACTTCACTTCATTCCTACATTAAAAAAACTTCTTAATGGAGAGCTTGATTGCACTCTATCTTTTCAATTCTCCTACCCTTGATCCCCTTTGAAGCTCTAGCTTTTTGGTGTTTCAGATTCTTCCTTCAAACCTTAATTTCACTTCATTCTTACATTAAGAAAACTTATTGATGGAGAATTTGATTGTGCTTTATCTTTTCAATTCTCTTACCCTTGATCCCCTTCAAACCTTCAACTCCTTGGCGCTTCGAATCCTTCCCCCAAACCTTAACTTTAGTTCACTCTTACATTGAGAAAACTTCTTGATGGAGAACTTGATCGCACTTTGTATTGTCTTGAGAAAAAAACTAAGACTCACACTCCAACCCAAATTTGTTCATTTCTAAACCTCCCCATCGCAAGAATGACACATGAGACTTATGTCTAACGGATCTTCCGCCCTTAATGATTTGTAACTATGAATGTTGAAAGTGGAGTTTCCACTTCGCAGTTGTTGATGAATGAAATGGTATTGAAGTTTTAGTACTAAATTGGATGCAAGTTATGCCACATGGCAATGTTGGTTTTTGGTTTTCTGTCTTGGCTTATTATTGAATCCTTACAAGATATTACTATCAATGGTATACCAACTTTTGGTGTTTTAGTTTAGAGGTTTATGGTTTAGGGTGTAAGGCTTAAAATGTGTGTTACAACATTTAAGGTCTACAATGTAGGGCACTTGATTTGTGGTGTATCACTTAAGGTTTAAAATAGTGTGTTTCAAAGATAAATTAATGTATCTTTTGTCATTAAATGGGATAGGGCAATTGTGTCATTTCATTTAAGGTTTAGGATGTAAGGCATAATATTTGGTTGTGTGGGATATATGTTAATATAACATAGGATTTTACGTTCAAACATATAGGGTTTTGAATGTACAACATTATAATGGTCTATAATGTTATTTTTGTATTTAGGAAATTTTAAAGGTTGATGGTTTAAGGTTAAGGTCTACAATCTAGTGAAACATTTCAACTGTACGTGTAGTTAACATTAACATTAAACATGAAACCTAAATTTAAACCTAAACCCTAAACCTTAAATTTTAACACACCAACAATAATTTACATTAAATATTAGATAACGTTATATCCTAAATTTGATATATATTTATTTTAACATTTTTTTGGGGGAATGCATTACCCATGTTCTATAGAATTTGAAACTAAAATGGGATAAAAAATAGGACAAATAAGAATAAAAATTTGTATTGTTTTTCATTTACTTTTGTTTTAGTAAAAACTTATTAAGGGAAAAATATTTGCAACGATAAAAAGATTTAGAATTTTGATTAATTATTTTAAATAATAAATGGGTATTTGATTCTACATATTTACTTTTAAAACATACCTTTGAATCAATTAATGACTATTTAATATTTTGTAAGAAGTTATTTTAAAATATATATTTAAGTGCAGTTTACATAACAAAACATCAATAGTCAATGATTATGTAATTATCAAATATCTTACTAAATTGCCCATGTTCATGAACTTTAAATTAATATTAAATTAAAGAGAAGAAGTTACTTAATTTATCATTCAAGGATACTCTAATCCTTGATAAATAATTCAAAGGTAGTAAAATCCTTATTAAGTGGTTCATATTTGAGATATTTATTTAATGTTTCTAAAATTTGATGTATAGAGTTTAAATTTAGGGTTTATGGTTTAAAGATGAATTATAATGTTTATTGTTGAAAATGATTCATAGGATTGAATAAATAATTACATAATCATTTACTTCCATTACTACGGTAATATTTCATGTTGGATTTTCCTTAAAAATCATTCTTGTATTAATATGTCCTATTTCATAATTTAAATGAAATTTGCATTCGGATCAATTGAATCATTGTAAATTTATAAATTGTATGATATTTGTTTATTTATATGTAGTCTAAGTTGTATTATGTATATATGTATATGTATGTATGGATATGTGGTTGTATATGTTTGTATATATATGTATGTGGACATGTGTGCATTTGTTTGTGTTTTTTATTGTTCATATGAATATTTAAAAAATGTGTGTTGAAAATAATACATAAAGTTGTAAGTCATCACATGTACATCATAGATATTTTGGTGTGTGGTACATATGACAATTTTCAAAATAAGAATTGTTTGGATATTTGTTTTATGTGGAGGACTTTGTGTGTTTTTTTTGTGCGGGTGTGAATGTACGTGTTTATGTTACTTCGTGTGGGTGTTTCATGTGTGTGTTTTGTGTGGATATTATGTTTATTTATATATATATTCAATGTAGTTCAAATATGAATTTGAAATTAAAGTATATAGTTATAGTTTAATTAGTTAATTGATTTATATGTGTGTATACATATGTTTATTTTCAACATAGAAAAATGGAATGCAACAATATATATAATTTCTATGTTTATACTATAGCATTTCATTTTTCTATGTTGAAGACATTTTACCCAACAAAGATCAAAATTGTTACATTATAACTTGCATTTTTTACTCAATTTTTCAAAACTTCATCTCTTTTCTAAGTTAACTTAATGGCCACCATATCATAATTGTTTATGTTGTTGTAGGTGAATCATATTTTGATTTAGATGTGATGTACCATTTAACATATTATATATTTGACAGGGTTTAGGGGGTTTGAGGTTATGGTTTAGGGTTTTGAGTTTAGAGTTGCAAATTCTTCCTAAGAACAACAACCTAACATACATGTTGTAATGACATATGAAGATAAATTATAGATCGAATTGCATTGTTGAATTAAAAACAAATCGAATGCAAATGTTATATTTATCATAGTTGTTATTAATTTTTTTTTATCAACAATAGTTATGGAAATAAAACATTTGCACAATTTGATTTGTTTTTAGCTCCACATGTAGTTGAATCTGTGATTTTTTCAACCAACATTGCAACATTCATGCCATGTTCTTTCTTCATCAAACTACTCATCAACATCATCATAAGCTCATGATTTCAACTAGTCCACCAATGAAAAAGTTAACTCACAACTTTGAAGTTTTTTCTTTCAAAGTTTGATATCATATAACACTAGACTTATTATACAATGTGAGTCTTGCACTTTAGTTTTCAAATCAAATTTTGTTATTGTTGCAATAAATAATGATAAAAAATCCTACATATTACTATTTATGAACTTTATTTTTTCTTTCATGAATAGATTTGAAGACATACCCACAAGGCTAAATTTTTTAATTTTTTTTTTAAAGCTTTTCCTTTTGGTCTTGGTGTCATGTGATTTTTAATTGAAAGTTTGTATAAATATAACATTGTCAAGTTATTGTTTGGATTTTCAAACTTTTGTAAAGTCTTAAATTAATTAAATATGTGGTATTTTCATTCAGACAGGAGATTTCAGGAGATTTCAAACTAAATGGAAAAAGGATTGAAACTTGGTGCTCATAGTATTACCCCTTCAATTTTATAATATCCCAATAGACCCTTTCATCCACATTCCTCATTCCCTTCAATTTCAAAACTATGCAAATTTTATGGAATTTAGCAAAATGATTATTATCATTAACATTTGTCCAAATCATTGGTATGGAATATTTTCATATTTGATATTTGGCTAGTAATATTATAAGAATATTATTCCATCTAAAGTAAGGGTCAAATAGATGGGGCATGTAATAGTTATGAAAAGTATTCTCCAAGCCTTAAAGATTTTTTTGAAATTATAATTTTTTATTCATTTTAAGATATAAAAATTATTTAATATAATTTTGTTATAATATGTTTCAACACATGTAAAATAAAATTTGCACTCCATGGTTATAATTTTATTTTATTTTGTGACATATTATTTGTTAATGGAGATTAGACCATCAAACAATGTCCACTATGATGCCACTACATGGCAATTTACATGTGAATGATAGGGTCATACATGGATGCAATGAAGGCCCAATGTCATGCACATGGCAATGGGCATGCCCTAAGTACCCTTTTGTGTAGTTAGGTTTTATGAATTCTATGAAACCCTAATAACATATTAGCCCAAATTTGTCATAATGCTAGTGACAAATCAATGACTCGACTTGACATCAGTTATACAATAAATTTAATATCTTTTAAATCGCCTTGTTTTTGGGCTTGCCTTCATCCTTTCATGTTAAATAATGAATTAGTATCCTTAAGGTCATTCAAGTAGAGGACCAACATTCCAAATTCAACACAAGATGGCAACCATCCCTCTTTATCCTTTCTCTCCCACATTGATGTTCTTTGAAATATACTAGAGCTTAACTTACATGGTTAATATTTCATTTTTTTGATTACATATTTTGGTGGGTGCCCCTTAATTCACCAATATTGGTCAAAAACAATTTTTTTCATCTTTAATCAAATATTAAGAAACAATGACTTTTCTTTAGTTATTTTCATGCACATTGTGGTGTTAAATTAGATTTGAAAAAAAGTTGTAAATAAGTTATCCTTCAACCTAATATCCTTCAAACTACAAGAACTCATTACAAATTTTCACTATTACAACTACTTTGAGTGAAAGATGGTCCCCTACTTTCAATTCATTAGTTGTCTTGAACTCTTTCCATCCATTCCTAATGCTTATTTTGGGTGACCCATTGATGTTTTTGTCTTTAGTAACAGACTTCTTCAATGTGTCTTCCTTGCATTATCATTTATGTGCCAATCTTGCCACCGTGCTTCATTAGAATCTATGGGGCAACTAGACTTGCAAAAAATCAGAAATGGTTTAAGGTAGATCAATGTGGCATTTTCAAGCTAGTATTAGTGTGAGAATTATATCAATAATTTGTAAAATTCAAAAACCTATTGTCATGCAAAATGATAGTAAATAATACCCCCATTTAGTTTTTAAATGGGTATTAAAAATGATACTAGTTTTATATTATAAATTGACCAACAAAGTTTGGTTTTTAAATCTAAAACTAGCTCTAAGGACTAGACTTGCAAATTATATGACTTCTAAAAGGAACTTTTAAACAATTACTAAGATTTGATCTATAAACATGATGTTGTGTGAGAAAATTTGATGGAATGTTGGTGCTTTTGAACCACATTTTGCTACTACCGCCTATTATATACTAGGTGCATGTGGCACTTTAGGCATGATGTTATATAGTATGAAAATGTTATGGAATTATGGTGTTTCCAAACCACATTCAAAATTCAAGTCAAAATTTTATGTGCATGTTTCTCTTCAACCTTTTCATGGCTCATCACCTTTAGCTGTTAATGTCCATCCACAAGCCCCATGTAATCAAACCTACCCAACATTAACCATTATAAACATTTCAGATTGAATTTTTTTTTTAACATTCAAATTTAAATTCCATGCACCAAATTTGTTATTCACATTACTAAATTTGGCAATATATATTTGATTCACCTATCTTGCATATTTGATAAGTTAGATATTCTTATTATTATACATTGAAATAAAATAGATTCTAATGACTTGTAAGCAGTGGGAAATTTTATATAATTTATTTACTTAGTAAAAACTTCTTAATGTCATATTGAATTAAATTAAAATTTTATATTATTAGTAAGGATGGTATTAAGTCTACCACAAGTAATCATTCTAAGTTATTAGTCTAATGCATATGGCCTTAGTCTAATTAGTTTAAAGATTTATAGCCCTTAAAATATTAATATTTTATGAAATTATGTGTACTAGGGAACTTTAGGTCAAAATGGTGAAAAATTTGTTAATATAAATTGGAACTTTTATGGTGAATTTACATCCCATTTCTTAGGATGTGCTGGTGGAAATTGACAAATTTAATGGGCACCATGTGGTTTAATGCCTCTTTGATTGAAAATAATTTTGTGGAGCGATAGTACCATTTTGTGACTTATGTGCATCACATGAACTTCCTAAGGCAAAACAATTAGACTTACATGAGAATCATATTAAGTTATAAATATAATTAGTATTTTCTGAGCCTAATATATAATTAATATGTAATTTTGATGTAGACTATTTCTAGTAAATTTTTAAAAAATTATTTGGAAGCCTAACAATAATTAAATACATTTTATTCTTGGAAAATTCCTGAATATTTAAACCTATAATGACAATTAAACATGTCAACTAAAACAAAGGGGGTAGATTGGGGGAAAAAATCATCATAATATGTTTTGTACTAATTGCATTTACTTTCTTTGGTTGATTTAACATAGACTTCCAATCTATTCAACAATTATTGATAGATACACATTTTAATCCTCTATACATGTAATATGTACATTGCCAATTTCAACCAAAATCTGATTAAATTTTTCATCCTTCCCAATTAGACACATATTTGTTTTGTTTATCAGATTGTGTACATCATATTTACCCTGTTTTTAACTCAAGAAATTTCAACCTAACATCTAGTTTGAAGTTAAAAAGATTGATTTAGAGTAAATGTTCTAGACCAACATTGGGTAGTTAATATGTATTTTATCCAATTATAATTATTGATTATGTGTCTAGTTGTAACTACATACATATTAATCACAAAGTCTAACAAAATCTAGTAATCAAATTAAGTTATGGATATTAACTAGAAGTTGGGAAAGTTGTGATAACAAATAATCTAACATAATTTGAATGTGAAAGCTTAATATGTTGATATGACCATATTATTAACCGAAACATGTTAAAATTTTTATTACCCTAAATATTGGAACTAATCATGTCATATATTCACCATCCATGTTTAGGATGTGATCCATGCATGGTTGTGTGGATTTGCATTAGGCTTTGACAATGAAATAGTTTGTAACCTTAGAAGCTATCTTCTTTTCTATTCAACACCTTAGTATCAATTGACATCATTAATTTTACAAAATTTTGGATATTAATTATCACAATGTGTTAGTATCAAAATAATTATAAAAATTGTTATTATGAAAAAACTATAGAAAGTTAGAAACACACATCAAATGTGAAACTTTTGGCAATCAATAAATTATGCATTGTTATTAGGATGCCATTCTTGATTAATATTAATGAAAATAATTTAATATGATCAAATTACAAGAAATAATTCATAATATTCTTTTATTCATCATAATGGTATTGGGCAATTGATAAATCAAAACCATTTAAATTCATACTACTCATATATTGTTTTTGAAACACAATGTGTTTTTTTCAACAAAAGTATTATAACTATTAAAAGGACAAATACATGACTATACTAATGTGAAAAAAAAACTTCAAGTTGGAAATTATAAATATGGGGAACCTTGCTTAAGTCTAAGTTTTGGTGAACCTTGTGTTGAATGATTCAACAAAAAAAATCCGTCAAATAAGCTTTCAACACTATACTCTACACGTGGACCATAAACCTTAAAGTTCCCATAATAACCTTGAAACAAGGTAGTTTCATCTTTGTCTTTGGCAAATTTATCCATCGATTCAAATATTAACTTGTATTTATTGGAAAGATAATGAGGCCACAAGTTTTCCTAGATCTTTGTCTTCACATTATTTAGGCAATTATGTATCAAAAACATTTAAATAATACATTAATATAATACTAAACAATAAGTATTCAAAAGAGCATGTTGACACCACTTTGTCTTGAATCTAAATTGTTTTCCCAATTTTATCCATTGATTCAAAAAAATTACAATATTAATAAATGGCTTGTATTTATTGAATATATGGAGGCCACTTTGTCCTAGATCTTTGTCTTCACATTGTCCATATCAACATAATATTAAATTTAATTGACACATAAAAAACACTTAAACTAATAAATCTATTATTAAGGTAATAATAATTCAAAACTTGACATTAACTTAAATTTAGGTGGCATTTTCTCTTGAATTTTTTTCTTAACATAATTTAACCATTATATCAAAATTTCTCCATTACTAAGTAAGTAATATTAATTATTCAAAAGAGGTTGAGACCACATTGACTTGTTTGTCCTAAATCTTTGTTTTCATGTTAATTTGTTTGGTAATCAAAGTTGCTAAATTAATTAATCAAGACTCATTAGAAAGATATCCATTTACATATTAATCAAATTTGTTAAAATTGTAACAATTATTATATTATTTACTCAATAAAATAATTAGAAAGATATTTAATCCATTTTATCAAGTGAATTGGTCTTTTTCTTCAAATTATCCGTTCCATCACATTTGGTAAAAAAAAAAATTAATTATTCATTCAAAAATTCAAATCCAATTTATTTGTGATATTTGTGTTGACATTATACTTTTTATCAATTTGCAAAAGTAATTAAACTTTTAGGAATGAACGTAGGCCAATAATTTATCCTCAATCTTTGTTTAACATTATCCAAAAATTTGCCAAAATATAAATAATTTAATGATGAATTATTCATTAAAGCAATGAAGTCGAATTTATCTTGCATATTTATCTTCACATTAATATTAATTCTATATCACTTTTGTTAAAAACATTAACAAAGAATTATGGAAAAGAGATTTATTCAAGAAAATATTAATCATGACGAACAATTTAAATTGTAAAAATATTATTTCATAAATTCAAACACTTAAATCGCTTTACTCATCTTCACATTCATGAGGGGATTCAACACTATTTTCATTTCCAATATGTTCAATAGTCCAAGAAATGATAACATTAAATTGCAAATTTAACATTCAAAACCCTAAACCATAAATCTTATAAAACCATAATTTAACCTCCAAACCTTCATACCCTAATTTACCCAACTTCAAAACTCCTTGAAACCTTGAAATCCTAAATATCTTAAACTTTAATTTTCCTCCAAACCTTTAAAGTTCCATATTATTTAACCTTAAAAACCTCAAACCTTAAACTTGTTCCTTTTAAAGTTCCCAAAAACTATAAACCTTCATCCTCCAAAACTTCAAACTCAAACATTGTGATATAATAGAAATTCAGGCCTTACCTTAAATCCATAATACCTTCACACCCTAAACACAAACCCTATAAATTCCTTTAACCCTAAACCCTAAATGCGACATCTTCATAACCGTCAAAGCCTAATCATGTTCAACCCAAACCCTAAACCACCTATAGTAATATTAACATAAAACCATAAGATGCCTAGGCATTGCATTATACATTAGTTTAAATTATTATTCATAAATAACATTAAACTATATTATTCTCCTTCTACCTTCAATTTTAATCTTGTTTTCCATAAACCAGATACATATATTTTTTGTTAGCCAAAAACAATCTCCAATTTTCATCTTTTTCTTCCTTCAACATGGATATTTCTTTTGACATAGAAGAAATCAATTCCCAAATTATTTTCATCTTTTCTTGGATGTATTTTTCTCCTTATGCCTTCATATCACTACAACAAAAGGTGTCCCTATACACCAAGTGATTTCACTAGATTTTGAATGAATTCATTGGTTGTAATGAATGGGGAAGAACGTAGAAGCAGTGAATTCATTGGTCTAGTGAACAGGGACTAGTGAACTACACCCACATTTTGTAGTAGTGTATTGTTTTTGGCATATAAAATATAATACCCAATTTTAATGTTTTTCAACACTCCATCCATCCCTTCATCCATCTTCCATCCATCCATCCTCCATCCAACTATCCATCCATCTTTCCATCCTTACATCCTTTCGTCCATCGATCTATCCATCATCCATCCATCCATCTTTCCATCCTTACATCCATCCATACATCCCTATGTCCATCACTCTGTCCATCTTCCATCTATCCTTCATCCATCCATCTTTCCATCCTTTTGACCATCCATCCATCCATCTCTCCATGCCTCCATCCATTTATCCATTTGTCCATCGTCCATCCATCCATCCAACCTTCATCCAACCCTCCATCAAATCATCCATCCATCTAGTCATCCATCCCTATGTCCATTATCTGTCCATCCATCCATCCATCCATCCCTATGTCCATTGATCCGTCTAGCTTCCATCCATCCATCCATCCATAATTTCCTCCCTCTGTCAATCGATTTGTTTAACCTTTATCCATCCATCTAAACGTCACAACTCAAACAACAATCAATTAGGGGTTTTGTTCTTTCATTGTCACTCTCATGATCTCCATTTCTATCTTTCATTCTCATTTTCTCTCACTCGCGCTCTCCATCTCTCTCACTTCTTCAATATCTCATGATAAGTTATATTTCTATCCTCATTCTTGCGCCCTCACACTCCTTCCATCTCCTAGGCTTTAATAATCTCTTTCTCTCCCAATCTCACTACCTCTCTCCCTTTCACATACTCTTGGTGAAACAAATGCATTCAGTGAAGTTCACCCTCTCTCGGCAAAGCAAGCATGTTCAACGAAGGTTAAACTCAAATTGGCAATCTATGTTTGCGACAACTTTCAACAATTAGGAGTGCTCCAATTGTGTTCAAGCCCTCAACACCCAACGAGCACCCCCATTATCAGGTATTTTGCTTGCATTTACACTTCTGCAATTATAGGGTTTAAAGTTTGAAGGATGGGTTTTCATCCTTCTTATCGTTTGCAATTCAAGGGTTGAGGACACACAACAACTATTAAAACACCATGACCTTCAAAAGACTCGACATCCTTTTGTACCACTTTATAAAATTATCATTGTGTAGAAGGACATCAAGTCTTTTGAAAAAAGACTCAATATTTCAAACAAGTCCTGCAAATAGTAGAGACCAAAAGTTTTCGAATATCCAAACCATATAAATTCACCCAATCCTTGCACTTGTCAATTCTTCATTTCATGTACATTTGTTTGCCAATGTCAGTTTCATGTATGCATGAGTGTCTTTGTATCTGTCACATGATGTTAAAAGCATTCATTTTAGATGTGTTTATTCCTAAATTTACTTCTACCAATGAATATGTGTGGATCAACAAATCCCTATGTTTGCGTATATGCTTGTGTATACTTTTGTGTTTTTTAGACTTTGTATCATTGTAATTAGGACTCTATTTGATTACCATAGTCCATTTCTGTTTTTGGCCTACTAAAACCATCTCATCTTATTACAATAGTCCATCTTTGTCTCATTGTAATCATGACTTTATTTGATAACAATAGTCCATCTCTATGTAATAGGCCTAGTTTCTATCTATGATTTGCCTTTTCTTTGTACAACTACTAATCATTCAATCTCTTTATGTCACTAGGTGATTGGCATTGTTTGTATGAATGCAAAATCTATCATTGTACTTCCTTTAACTTGTAATGAAATCAGGAGTGTGTATTTCTAATTGGACATTGACCCTCACATGTTTTATGTATGCATTCGATTCCAAATCCAATTCTTAGCATGTAAGTCATAAAGTCTTAGTGTCCTTATGAGTATGTCTACATGTTTTTTTTTTGTTTTATGATTCATTGTTAGACAAAAACCATCTCTGAATTAACATATTTCCTATAGTCTTTTGAAACAAGAACTTGACGTCACACAACCCTTGACATTAAAAGAACGAAGGATTGACATACTTGAAAAATCCAAAATGGTCAATGAAATCTCGTAAGTCCTTTTTATCCACTAAACTAGTTACATTTGTAGATTATATAGTATATTATATAATAGAGGAATGCTTGGTAGCCGCCAAGTGTTTTTTTCCTATTGTTGAGGAATGCATGGTGGCCATTAGGCATTTTTTAGCTTCTTTTGTCGAAAAT
>Ga0116230_10004011_pt1 | contig 14397 bp, 12 predicted proteins | sample S1TSphfallax_3_FD_88678 | JGI IMG/M metagenome (GOLD analysis project Ga0116230, IMG submission 88678) | Host-associated microbial communities from peat moss isolated from Minnesota, USA - S1T2_Fd - Sphagnum fallax MG | ecosystem: Host-associated > Plants > Peat moss > Unclassified | place... | reverse complement strand
GCGCGGTATTTAGGCGCGCCGGATCTAGAAGTGAGCTACGCCATCACCTTGCTGCGCATGTCGGTCGGTTCGGCCTTCGTCCGGCCGCTCGCCGCGTCGAGCGCGGTCGTCCTGATGCTGGCCAACAATCTGCTGTTCTTCATCACGTTCGTGATCTATTTCAGCAACTTCTCCAGCCTCAGGGGCTGGGTGCGCGAGGATCTCGCCCTCTTGGTGGGGTGTACCTGCTGGGCATTCGGCTTGGCCGTGTTTCTGACAGGAGGTATCCGTGACCTCGCGAACATGATCGCGAGCGGTGGCCTCGATGGTTCTCGGCCGCCCGCGCCATCCGCTTCCCGCGCTGCTGCTCAGTCAATCCATTCCCGCGGGGTTGGGCGACATGGTCAGCGGCGTGCTGTTCTGGACGGTGTTCGCGCATCGGCATCTCGCGGAATTGCCGCTGCTGTTGCTCGTCGGCACGCTCGGCGCCATCGTGGTCAGCGCGTCGGCCACGCTGTTCCAATGTTTGGCATTCTGGCTGTCGGGCGCCGCGGTGCTGGCCGAGGAGCTGTTCGAAATGTTCATGATGGTCGCGTATTACCCGGAAAATCCCTTTAGTTTCGCGGTGCGGCTGCTGCTGCTCACGGTGTTTCCGGCAGGTTTCGTCGCCATGCTGCCGGCCGAGGCCGTGCGCGACGCCGATCCGCGTAAGCTGGTAGCGTGTGCCGCCGCGGCCTTGGTGTATGCGGGGCTTGCCTGGCTGGTGTTCGAACGGGGCCTCAGGCGCTACACGTCCGGCAGTCGAATCATCGAGCTTCGCTGAGGTCGACCCTCGTGGGCCCGCGCAACGTGCCATAATTTACCGTGCCATAATCGCCGCAAGGAGCATCATGGACGATACTGACAACCAAGAGTTGATCGATCGGTGGCGCGCTGGAGACGCCAAGGCACTCAATGATCTGTTGCCTCTGGTTTATCAGGAATTGCACTCGGTGGCGCGCCGCCACATGCGCAACGAACGGGCCAATCACCTGCTGCAGGCGACCGGCTTGATCCACGAAGCGTACGAGCGGCTGGCCGGGGGTCATCATGCGGAAATCAGAAACCGCAGCCACTTCGTCGCGATCGCTTCGCGGCTCATGCGCCAGGTGCTCATAGACCATGCCCGCACCCGGCTCGCTTCCAAGCGACAAGGGGGCATTTACCTGACGTTGAGCGAAGCGGCGAATATTGCGGATCGCTCCGAAATGGACGTTCTAACTCTGGATGACGCGCTAACGCGCCTGTCCGAATTCGATCACCAACAGGCGCGCATCATCGAGCTGCGCTTCTTCGGGGGGTTATCCATCGCGGAAACCGCCGAGGCTCTCGGCATCTCCGAGGCCACGGTCAAGCGCGAATGGAGCACTGCCCGCGTTTGGTTGCTACGCGAACTGCAAACCGCAACGCCATGATACCGGCGGTGCGGGCTGGGCAGCGCTCATGGCTTGATCCCGGCATAGGCATCGGCCACCTGTCGCATCATTCCATCTTTGGCAAGGACTCTCGCGAGGGACGCGCGCCGATAGCGTAAATCCTTCACGGCATCATTGGGCCAATCCTCCGCCTGGGCGCGGGCGGTGGCGGCCGCATACAGCGTAAATGCATGCAGCAATAGTGCATCTCGCGTCGCTGCCGTCGTCGCCGAGCGGGCCTGTTGCTCGTCACGTTCCGCGCCCCGAGCCAATTCGGTCGGCTCTCCCATGGAGGCGCCCCGCTCAGGGTCCGACGGCCCACGTTGCGCGCGCGCGTCGGTCGGCAAGCCGAGTTCGGTCCGGTCGATTTGCGGCAACGGATCGGTTTCGGCCGCCTGATCCCAACGGATTTGCGCGCTCAGGTCAGCCGGCAGGCGCGCATCCCAAATTCGCGCGGTCATGTCCCGTGAGGCGGTCACGATGTGAGCGCCATCGGGTGAATAGGCGGCCGAATAGATGATGTCGCGATGGCCGGGCAGCACGGCGAGCTGTGCGCCCGTATTCGCGTCCCAAATGCGCACGGTCGCGTCCGCCGATCCTGTCACGATTCCGGATCCATCCGGCGAAAAGGCGGCGGAATTCACCTTGCCGCCGTGGCCGTATAGCACGCGCAGCTGCGCACCCGTGAGCGCGTCCCAAATCCGTGCGGTCTTGTCATCGGACGACGAGACGATATAGGTGCCGTCGCTGGAAAACGCGACGGAATTGACATACCCGCCGTGCCCGGACAGCACCGCAAGCTGCGCGCCGGTGTTTGCATTCCAGATGCGTATGGTCTGATCGTCGGATGCGGAAACGACCCGGGCGCCGTCGGGCGAAAAAACCGCACACTCGACGAAGCCACCGTGCCCGTGAAGCACGGCCCGCGGAGCGCCGCTTTGCGCATCCCAGAGGCGGACCGTCTTGTCATCCGACGCGGTCACGATGCGCGTGCCATCTGGCGAGAAGGCGGCAAATTCCACATAGCCGCGGTGCCCCGACAGCACCGCGAGCTGCGCGCCGGTGTGCGCATCCCAGATGCGGGCAGTATGATCGTCGGATGTCGTCACGACCCGCGTGCCGTCGGGAGAAAATGCGGCGTACAAGACGAAATCGTCATGACCGGACAACACGGTGAGCTGCGCACCCGTGCGCGCGTCCCAGATCCGCGCGGTCCGGTCCTTCGACGCGGTCACGATCCGCGTACCGTCCGGTGAATACGCGGCCGAGCTGACGACATCGTGATGACCTGGGAATAAGGCGAGCTGCGCGCCGGGGCGCGCGTCCCAAGTCCGCGCGGTACCGTCATCCGATGCGGTGACGATGCGGCTGCCGTCGGGCGAGAAGGCGGCGGAAAAGACGAAATTGCCGTGACCGGACAATACCTCGAGTTCTGCGCCGGTGTGCGCATCCCAGACGCGCGCGGTCTTGTCCCGCGATGCGGTGACGATGCGCTCGCCGTCAGGAGAATAGGCGGCGTGATTAAAGACCCCGCTGCCCGAGATCGCGAACAGCGTTGCACCGGTCCGGGCATCCCAGATGCGGACGGTCTTGTCCGCCGAGGAAGTCACGACATGACTCCCGTCTGGCGAAAAGGCGGCGAAGCTGACGAGATTCGTATGGCCCGCGAGCACGGCGAGCTGCTGGCCCGTCCGCGCATCCCAGATTCGCGCGGTGTTATCGTCCGAGCCGGTGACGATGCGCTTGCCGTCCGGCGAATACATGGCCGAATAGACGAAGCCGCCGTGCCCCGAGAGCACGGCGAGCACCCGTCCCGTTGCGGCATCCCAAACGCGCGCGGTCTTGTCGTTCGAACCGGTGACGAAGCGGCTGCCGTCGGGGGAATAAGCGGCGAACCTCAAGAGGTCGCCGTGCCCGGACAGCGTAGCCACTTCCACCCCCGTACGGGCGTCCCAGATCCGGGCCGTTTTGTCATGCGAGGCGGTGACGACACGCGTGCCGTCGGGCGAAAAGGCGGCCGTCGGAATCCGATCGGCATGACCGGACAGCACCAATAGCGGCGCGCCGGTGCGGGCATCCCAGATGCGTGCGGTCTTGTCCATCGACGACGTGACGATGCGCGCGCCATCCGGAGAGTACGCGGCCGACGTGACGATGTCGTGATGACCGGACAGTACGGCGAGGCCAAAGTCAGCCGCGCGGATGTTCTGAAAGGCACTGATGACTGCGGGCGTGTGCGCTGCGGCGAATCGCGAATTCGTCAGCACTTCCAGGATGATGCCCTGCGCGCCGGCCACATCGCCATCCTTGAGCCGCTGTGCAGCGGCTTGGATCAGCAGCCGCGACTGCGCACGAATGGCTTGCGTCGCCTCGTATTCCGCTTCATGTTGTTTGCGCACCGCGATCAGTCCAGCGCCGGACGTCACGAGCGCCAAGCTCGCCACCATGCCGGTGACGAGCGCGGCGAGACGGTGGCGCCTGACGAATTTTTTGAGCTGGTAACCCGCACCCGCGGGCCCCGCCACGACCGGCTCGTGCGCTAGGTAGCGCCGCAGATCAGCGGCCAGTTCGGACGGCGTTCCGTAGCGCCGCTCTCGATTGCGCTCGAGCGCGCGCAGCGTGATCCAATCGAGATCGCCGCGCAGTTGTCGCATCAGCTGTTTCGGATCGGTGCCGCGAGCCGCGGCGACGGGGACCATGGACGCGCGATCCGCGCCGACTTTGCCGCTGGGACGCGGCGGATCGTCCTCGCGCAGCTGGCGCAACAACTCATCGAGGGCCGGCCGGTGATTTTTCCGGATCTCGAAGGGTTGCAGCCCCGTCAGCAGCTCGTACAGAATCACGCCGAGCGAGTATACGTCGGTGCGCGTGTCGATATCCCGGATGCCGATGTCCACCTGTTCCGGGCTCGTATAGCCTGGCGTGCCGATGCACTGTCCAAACAGGGTCTCCGGGGCGGGATGCATCAGGCTCGGCACCGCCGGCTTCGCGAGCCCAAAGTCGATGATTCGGGGCACGGGTTTGCCATCCCCCTCGACCACCAAAATATTGGCCGGCTTCAAATCTCGATGAATGATGGCCTTTTGGTGCGCATGCTGCACACCTTCGCAGGCTTGAATGAGGAGCTCCAGCCGGTCTGGAATAGTCAGTGCGTGTTCGTCGCAATATTCCGTGATGGACGGCCCCGCGACATATTCCATGACGAAGTACGGTTGACCCTGAGGGGTTGCACCGGCATCGAATACTTTGGCGATGGTGGGATGATCCATGATCGCGAGCGACTGGCGCTCGGATTGGAAGCGCTGTAGAACGGCATCATCGTACATTCCTGCCCTGATGAGCTTCAGCGCGACGAGTCGGCGCACCGGTGCCGTCTGCCTCGCGAGCCAGACCTGCCCCATGCCGCCCTCCCCCAGCTTGCGCACGAGCTCATAGCGTTCTGCGAACAGCTGACCGGCCGTCAAGCCGCCTGTCAAATCCTGAAACGCGGCGAGACTCGCCGCCGGCCCCTCCAAAAACTCGTCGCTCGCGTAGTCGTTCGCGGCCAGCAAGGACTCCAGTTCCTGGCGCAATTCTGGATCCGCCATGCAGAGCGTTTCGATACGGTGGGCGCGCAGCGAGGGTTCGAGTTCCAACAGCTCGTGAAGGGCAGTCTTGACTTGGTGCCACCGTGCGGGATTCACCGCGATAGGATGGTGGTTTATCGCTGAAAGCTCAACCCGGCGAAGGGGAGCGCCCCTCATCGCCCTTCCCGAGCGCCGATCTTATGGGGATGAGGGCGCCCGGGGAATGACCGACGGCTACAGGATCGTGTTGCCGACCGTGGCGGAAAACGCGCCGACCACATTGCTCGAACTGATCGCGGCCACCTTGAAGTACCAGGTGCCGGCCGTGAGATTCTCGATTTCGGCACTCGTTGCGCCGGAGCCGATGGTGAGCTGCTTGTCCATCGCATTCAAGTTCTTGCCGTACACGATCGTATAGCCCTTGAGCTGGCCTAGCGACGGCTGACTCGCGTTCTCGACCGGTTTCGTCCACGCCAGGCTCGCGGTTCCCAAAACCGGTTGCTCGACATCGATGCCGAAGGCCGGCAATTGGGCGCTCACCGTACCGTTCGAGACGCCGATGACGATGCCCTCATACGTCGCGGGCGTGGCGGATGTCGGCGTACCCGACAGCGTGCCGGTCGACGCGTTGAAGGTGGCCCACGCCGGTTTGTTGCTGACGCTGTACGTCCACTTCGAATCGCCGGTGGCGATCAGCGTCGGCGTGAAGCTGTACATCTTGCCCACTTCGGCGCTGGTCGTCGGTGCGCCCGTGAGCGACGCTTTGGACGCCGGCGCGCTCGGGGTGGCGGCGGCCGCCATGACCGTGATGGTGAACGGCTTTGACCACGCGTAGTGCAGGCCGTCCGACGCCACGATCTGAATGTTGGCATAGACGCCGGGTTGCGTGGGCTTGCCCTCGATCAAGCCGCTGCCCCGGTAGCCCTTCGTCCAATTCGGCTTGTTGATGTAGGCGAACTGCAGATTGGCCGTGATGCCGTCTTGAACGGTCGGCATGAATCGGAATTCCTGACCGACGGTGATGGTGGTTTCCGGCGCGGCGGAGACGCTCATCGCGGCAGCCGAGGAAATGTGGATCGTCGACAGCACGGCGGGCAAGAGTGACAGCTTGATGAGTTTCGTGAACGACACTGATAGTCTCCAAAATGACCGAGGACAAAAACCTTTGCGCATGTACCGCGGGAGATGATCCTGCAGCGTTGAACGCGGGACGATTTAACGGTCAATGAGACGGTGATTCAATTGTCTCCCGCGGCAGACATTGTCGCTTCGAGCAGACATTCCATGATCGGCATGGAGTGCGTTTTAAAGCCTATTTCTCGATGTTTTCGCCTGATTTACGCGATTCGGATCGAGTGACTGATGGTGCGCGGCGGTAGGACGATAGTGTGGACGCGCGCTCACGGTCGCGCACGGAAGCGTGCGCTGGTCCGCGATTTCTAACGAAGGCGATATTTAGCGCGGAAGCTCATGTTCACGGCGCGGCATGCGGCGCCCGAGCAGATAACCAGCGGCGAACGGCATGCCGAGCATCACCACCGCCAGGACGATGATCAGCATGAGGGATTCGCGAATCAGCTGGCGCAACTGTTGCCACGACGTCTCGACCGACCGTGCGACGATTCGGTCCGCATCGGATGAGAGTCTGGCGCGTTCCAAGTCGACGGCATCGACCAGGCTCGCGCGCTCGGTCGCGATATTTTCCGCGAGCGCCGCGCGCTCGCTCGACACAGCGGCAATCGTCTTCATCCAAGAATGGTCGAGGCGCTCCGAAGATGCACGCAGGCTCTCCCGCAGATCCGCGATCGCTTCATGCGCAAGCCGGGGGCCGGTTTCCGCCAGCGTCGAAATGCGCTCGAGTCGTGAATCCATGCTGCGCAACGCCGTGCGATACGATTCATTGTCGAAGCCGGCCCGATCGAGTTCCGCTTCCGCCTCCCATAGTGTCATGGTCGGCAGGCGTTCGCCATAAATGCGCACTCGGTCCGAGACATCGTTGAGTGCCTGCGCAACGGTGCCCGCGGAACGCAATTCCGACCGATCGTGTTGTGCAGCAGTCCAGGCGGACAATATGGACGGACGCGTAAACCCGGCTCCCGCGAGTGGATTGTGCCGTACGTAGTCCAGCACGAATTCGTGGTAGCGGGGAAAATCTTGGGCGAGAACGCTGCGACCCAATTCGTCGGCGGCGGCGGCGAGCGCGGCGACTTTGCGCCCCGAGTCTGAGTCCGGCAACACCAACCGTTCCCCATCGGGACCGCTCATCAATAGATCCCTGAATTGCAGCGCGAGTGCCCACGTGTCGAGCAAGCTGCCGATGGGTGAGAGGCCCGTGGACGCGCGCGTCATGTCGGTCACGACCGCAAGTTTCAAACGCAACCGCTGCGCCTTCGAGTCCGAAGCGTCCGGCGACCCCGATTGTTCGTCGATGACCGGGACCACCGTGTCGATGAAGTGAGCTGCGTACTCGCGCGTCAGAATCCGCGCCTCCTGTTCACGGGGGCTCAAGGGTATTTCCGGCGTCTTGATGCTGAGCAATGAGCAGCCGGACAGCAGCATGACCGTGAGCCCCAGGACTGGCCCCGTGAACCACCGGACCGCGCGTGGTACGCACGCCGATCCCCTCTTGGCACAGCCTGGCGTTCGTTCCATCGGCATCGACACTGGCATACCCATCCCGCATAGCACCGCCCGGCTGCGCCATGGTGACATAAATGGAACGCCGTAGCGATTCCGCCGCGACGCCTCACCCCGGTTTGCCGTCGCTTCACCCTCCTCTATTGCAGTCCGTCGCATCGTTGCACGGGTTCACGGGGGGGCAGATACAGTTCCCACGAATTTCAGGAGCACCCCAATGGATCCGCTGATACTCACGAACGTGACGAAAACCTACCGCCTCGACAAGGTCGAGGTGCCTGCACTGCGCGAGGTCAATCTGCGTATACATCCGCATTGCTTTACCGTGCTATCCGGGTCTTCGGGCAGCGGCAAGACGACGCTGCTGAACCTCGTCGGCTGCATCGATCGACCTGACTCGGGAGAGATCTGCGTCGCCGGAGAGCCGATTGGTCAATTGTCGGATGATGCGCTGACCGACTTCCGACTCCGCCACATTGGCTTCATCTTTCAAAACTTCAACTTGCTGCCGGTGCTCACGGCGTACGAGAACATCGAGTATCCGCTGCTGCTGACGCGCACTCGCGCCGCCGCACGAAAAAATCGCGTGTCGGAGCTCCTCGATGCGGTGGGTCTCACGCATCACGCGCAACACTGGCCCGGGCAACTCTCCGGCGGACAACGGCAGCGGGTGGCAATCGCGCGGGCCCTGGCCACGGCCCCGGCGCTCGTGCTAGCGGATGAGCCCACCGCGAACCTGGACTCTCAAACCGGCGCGGCGATCATTGCCCTGATGCGCACGATGCAACGCGACTTTCAGGCCACGTTCGTCTTCTCGTCGCATGATCCGCGGGTGCTGGCCGAGGCTGACGATGCCGTGCTGTTGCAGGATGGGCGGGTCACGTCACGCGAGCAGCGCCGACCGCAACCGGTGACGCCATGACCACCATCGCGCTGGCGGTCCGCAACCTGCTGCGCAACCGTCGCCGCTCCCTAGCCACCGTCCTCGCGATGGTGATCGGCAGCGTGTCGATACTGCTGTTCGGCGGCTACGTACAGAACATCATCTGCGGTTTGCAAACCGATTATGTTCGTGGTGGTGGCCATCTGGCCTTACAGCACCGCGACTATTTTCTCTATGGCAGCGGTGATCCCACCGCCTACGGTATTGCCGGATACGCCCACGTCATCGACGTCATCAGGCACGATCCGGTGCTCGCCCCCCTGCTGACGGTGGCGACGCCGACGCTGGACTTCGGCGGGATTGCCGGCAATTTCGCCGCGGGCGCATCACGCACCATCTTTGCGAGCGGAGTGGTCGTCGATGACCAGAATGCCATGCAGCGCTGGAACGACTACGGATTTCCCGGTGCGCCCGAGGTGCTGTCTTTGACGGGCACCGGTGCCGATGCGGCCGTCATCGGCACCGGAGTGGCGCGGGTGCTGCGTTTGTGCGGGCCGCTGCACGTGGCGAACTGCCCGGAACCGACCGCGGTGCCCACCGGCAGCGACTGGCAGGGCGGCAGCGAATTGCATGGCCAGCAATTGCCTGAGGACATCGGGCGACTCGCGACGCGTGACGCGCCGAGCGATGACGGTGCGGTTGACGACACCCGCATCGAATTACTGGCGGCCACGACCACGGGTGCCCCGAACGTCGCGCGGCTTCGAGTCACGAAAGCCGTCGATCTCGGCGTCAAGGAGGCGGACGATAACTTTGTCGGACTGCACCTGCCGACGGCACAGCGGCTTCTTTACGGAAGCGCCATACCCCAAGTGACTTCGATTTCCCTGCAACTGCACCACACGGACCAGATCCCGCAGGCGCGACAGCGGCTCGACGAACTGCTGGCGACCACGCTGCACAACGTGCCGCTCGCCGTATACGACTTCAGAGCGCTGAACCCGTATTACGGGCAGACCGTCGGGATGTTCACGGCCATCTTCGGATTCATCGCCGTACTGATCGGAGCGATCGTGCTGTTCACCGTCGGTAACACCATGAATGCGGCCATCGTCGAGCGCACCGTGGAGATCGGCACGCTGCGCGCCATGGGATTGCGCCGTGCCGGCATCCGCCGGCTCTTCGTTTGGGAGGCTCTCCTGCTCGGCGCTGTCGGTGCTCTCGCCGGCATGCTGGTCGCGCTCCTGGTCGCCGCGCTCATCAATCACAGCGGTTTGACCTGGACACCGCCAGGACGAATCGATCCAATCCATCTGCACGTGCGTGTCTGGGGTGAGTGGATCATGTTGTCGGGCACGGCACTCGGTTTGCTGACGGTTGCCATGCTCTCGGCGTGGTGGCCGGCACGCCGCGCGGCCCGGCTGCCCGTGGTTGAGGCATTGCGCCATGTGTAAGCGGGCGGCGACTCTGGAGCGCGCCTGCCGCGCCGCGCGGCATGGCTGGCGGGAACACGGGCGGCGCGCGGCGGCGGCGGCTGCAATGGCACTGACGGTGACAGTGGCGGTGGCCGTGGCAAATGCGGCGGAGACTGCGGCGGATGTACCGGTCGACGCTCAACAAGTACTCGCCGCGAGCGATGCGATCCGAAACCCCAGCCGGCCCTTCGCGTTGACCACCACCTTGATCGAATACCACAAGGGTCGTGAGACCGATACGAGCACATTGCAGATCTATGCCAAGGCAGACGGCGCCAGCGGCCAATACCGCAATCTGATCCGGTTTGCGGCGCCGTCGCGCGACGTCAACAAGCTGATGCTCAAGAATGGCAACGATCTCTGGTTCTATGATCCGTCCAGCCAGGCCAGCGTCCGTATTTCGCCGCGGCAGCGTCTGTTGGGCCAGGCGGCCAATGGCGATGTGGTGACGGTGAATCTCGCGCGGGATTACCGTGCACAACTCGTGGGCGAAGAGGACATCGACGACGGCGATGGAATACCGCGACGTTGCCGCAAGCTCGCCCTCGCGGCAGTGTCCCCGGATGTGACGTACAACCACATCGAGATCTGGATCGATGCCGTCAACAGCCATCCGGTCAAGGCCAAATTCTACGCCGAGAGCGGCCAGCTGCTGAAGACCGCCTACTACCGCCGCTACCAACGGGAGCTCGACGCGGACAGGCCCACCGAGACCGTCATCATCGATGGACTCGACCGGCAATGGGTCACCATCATGCGCTACACGCACTATGCATGGCGTGACGTACCGGAAAGCTGGCTGCAGCGCGATTACCTGCCGCGTTTCAAGCCTGAAGAATAGGGATGCGCGTCTGGGTCGTCGCACTTTGCTTGTTGGTCTGCGGCACCGCGCGGGCCGACGATGACGATGCGGCCGCATTGGCGCTGCCGGGCGCGGATGCCGCCGCGAACGCAAGTGCCGGCTCGGCATCGCTGCTCGCCGAGAGCGCGCTCACGGCTGCGGCGAAGAGCACCGGTGGCGAGGCCGATGCACAGCGCGTGTCCGTCGATGTCAGCGAAGATGCGCGTGTTGCACCCCAGTGGCGGCTGGTGTTCGGGGACCGGCTCGATTTGGACTGGGCCGGAACGGTTACCAGCGCGCAAGCGATCAATACACTCAAGCAGGCCTATGCGAGTTGGCAGCCACGCACCGATGTATTGCTGGACGCGGGTCGCATCAACGCGCGTCAGGGAGTCGCGTTCGGCTATAACCCGACGGATTTTTTTCGCGCCAACGCACTGCGTGCGGTCGACTCGCTGGATCCGAACAGCCTGCGCGATGAGCGACTCGGTACGGTGCTGTTACGCGGCGTCGGGCTGTGGGACGGCGGCGCGTTGGCGGCCGCTTTTGCGCCGCGCCTCGCCGACCAACCCAGTGCCGGGTCGTTCGATCTCGATTTGGGCGCCACCAACCCACGTGCGCGGTGGCTGGTCACGCTCACCCAACGAATCACGGCGGACCTAAGTCCCCAGTGGCTGTTATTCACCACCGGTAGCGGGCCGCCTCAGATGGGCCTGAATGTGACATCGCTCGTGGGAAGTTCCATCGTTGCCTTCGTGGAGACGTCCGCCGGCCGCGCGCCGACGCTGTGGGCACAGGCCCTGGGACTCGACCGCGCAGAGTCGTTGCACACCCGTGCGGCGACGGGATTGACCTACAGTGCGGCGAACAAATTATCCCTGACGCTGGAATATGAGTACGACGGTGCCGCACTCGATCGCGGCGCCTGGGCCGCGGCGCGCGACGGCCCATCGCAGGCTTATGGCCGCTATCGGGAGTTCGTCGTGGACCAGCAAGAACTGCCGACCCAGCGCGCCGCATTCGTCTATGCCTCGTGGCAGGATGGCTTGGCCCGACACCTCGATCTGGACGGATTCGTGCGGGTGGATTTGATCGATCATAGCCTTCTGCCCTGGGTCGAACTGCGCTACCGCTGGCCGCAACTCGATGCGGCCGTGCGTTGGCAGGATTACATTGGCGGCAGGACCACGGACTTCGGAGCCGCGACCACCCGGCAGACGTGGCAACTGCTGTTAGACTACTACCTTTGACGAGGTCCCCAATCTCATGAGCGACATCCTCGTTCGCACGACGCAGGTTCCGCGCGGGACGCGCTGGAAGTCCATGGTCGTGGTTGTCTGTGTCAGCTCCATCATCGCGCTCCTGTTCGCTTTGATGGACGATAGCTACTCGAACCTACCGCAGGAGCTCCTGATCTCCAACGCCGTCGGCGCGTGCATCTGGTTGCTGTTCGAGGTGATCCAACGCGTGAGCCAAGGACGAGTCGGCATGGTCACGATTGGCCTCGTCGCCGTGCCCTTGGGCCTCATCATCGGCAGCAAGACGGCGGCATTGTTCGGCGCCTATGACCTGGTCGGCGCGTGGACCCGCGAGCCCTTGAATCAATGGAAATCCATCAGCGTCACCGTGTTGTTCGCCTCCTGTGCCTCCGCATTCGTCGTGCTGTTCATGCGCGCAACCGGCTACCGCGTCGAACTCGAGAGCGAGCGCCGCCGTAGTGCGGAGGCCGGTCGGGCCCAAGCGATTGCGGAACTCGCGCTGCTGCAAGCGCAAATCGAGCCCCATTTCTTGTTCAACACGCTCGCTCACGTGCAGAGCGCCATCGAGGAAGAGCCGGCGCTCGGCAAGGCCATGCTGGAGCACTTGATTCGTTACCTGCGGGGCACTCTGCGGCGCAGTCGTGCATCCAGCTATGCGGTTGCCGAAGAAATACAGCTCATCGAGTCGCTGCTGGCCATCGCCGCCATCCGACTTGGCCACCGACTGCGCTACCGGGTGGACATGCCCGCCAGCGTACGTACCGCGCGACTACCTCCGCTGTTGCTGCAACCTTTGGTGGAAAATGCCATCAAGCACGGCATCGAAGCGGCGATCGAGGGCGGCGAAATCTGTGTGGAGGTCCAGCAGGACGGCGACTCCCTGGTGCTGCGCGTCCTCGACACGGGAATGGGTATCGCGACGGCCGCCCCGGAAGGAGTCGGACTCGCCAACGTTCGTGCTCGGCTCTCGAGCTTGTACGGTGAGCGGGGCAGGCTCGCGCTGCATCGGCACCAGCCTCGCGGCACGGTGGCCGAACTGCGGCTGCCGCTCCAGACGGAATCCTAGATGCCGCTCACCGCCATCATCGCGGACGATGAGCCGCGGCTGGCCGAGAACCTCGCCGCCCGGCTCAAGATGCTCTGGCCACAGCTCGACATACTGGGGATCGTGGCCCACGGGATCGCCGCCGTCAGCATCATCACCGAGCGCAAGCCCACGTTTGCGTTCCTCGATATTCGCATGCCGGGCCTCGATGGCATCCAAGTGGCGAAGATCGCTCGCTACACGCGCGTCGTGTTCGTCACCGCTCACGACGAATATGCACTGACGGCATTCGACGCCGCTGCGACGGATTACCTCTTGAAGCCCGTCAGCGATGAACGGCTTGCCCAATGCGTTGCGCGCCTCGCTCTACAAGCGCGCTCGCCGTTGGATGCCGGAACGCCAAGCACTCTGCCGGACCGCCCGGTCCATGGGAACACGCTCGAGTGGCTCACCGTACGGCTTGCCGATACCACGCGCCTCGTCCCCGTCAACGCGGTACTGTATTTTCAGGCGGGCGATAAGTACACGGAAGTCGTGACCGCCACCGAACGTCACCTGGTGCGCACGCCATTGAAGGAGCTGCTCGAGCAACTCAACCCGCAGTCCTTCGCGCGGATTCACCGCAGCGTCATCGTCAACTTGCGCGCGATCGAGCGCATCGAACACGACATTCTCGGCCGCTCACGCGTGCATTTGCGGGATCACGCCGACGTACTCACGATCAGCCGCAGCTTCGCGGACCGGTTCAAGCACATGTAGTGCCCGGCCGGCGGTGGCCGACCGGCGGTGCCGGCTCCTCGGACAGGCTCCTAGCCGCGGTTCGTGACCAGCGTCGACCAGGCGGGAAGATCGGCGATCACCGCCGTCTGCGTCGATTCGAAATCGACGTCGATGCCGCGCGTGATGGGATTGTAGCGGATGCGCGTGTCCATGAAGTTCGGGTTGGCGTGGGAGTCGTCCACCAACCGCGTCCCTGTGCCTTTCGGGTCAGGCACGAGATTCATGCTGGAAAACTCTGCGCGCATGGACTGTTTCAGACGCTCGATGTAGTGCTCCTCGATATGGTCGAGGGCGCCCTCGTCATCCTCGGCCTGGAACGAGACCATGCCTTCCTCGCCTACCATGGGGGTCCATTGCGAAGCGCCCATGCGTTGTTCCATGAACACCAACGTGTATTGTCGCATCGCCGTCCACCTCGCAGCGCAATGGGATCCGCGCCTAGAAAAAAGATGGCACACGTTAGCGCCGACGCGCACTC
>Ga0116230_10004010_pt1 | contig 14402 bp, 16 predicted proteins | sample S1TSphfallax_3_FD_88678 | JGI IMG/M metagenome (GOLD analysis project Ga0116230, IMG submission 88678) | Host-associated microbial communities from peat moss isolated from Minnesota, USA - S1T2_Fd - Sphagnum fallax MG | ecosystem: Host-associated > Plants > Peat moss > Unclassified | place... | reverse complement strand
GCGCCCAGGCCCCGCTGCAGCAGAAACAGCCCCGCCCCGAGCAGCCGCGCCCGGCGGTCGAACCGCCGCCCGAGAAATTCGTAAGCGGTGTCCACGTCCAGCCGGCGAAAACGCGGGAGGAACACCGCCGCCACGATGATCAGCGCGAGCGGCGCGCCGAAATAATTCTGCACGAACCCCATCCCGCTCTCGTAGCCCTGGCCGGGCGTCGAAAGGAAGGTGATGGCGCTGGCCTGCGTGGCCATGACCGAGAGGCCGATCGCCAGCCAGCCGGTCGTGCCGGTTCCGCGCAGATACGACTTGAGGTTGGACCGGCCGCGGGTGCGCCAGGTGCCGTAGCCCGCGATGCCGAGGATGGTCGCGAGCAGGACGGCGTAATCGAGCCGGCTCATCGGAAACGCAGGGTCAGCGCCGTGAGCAATCCGACCCACAGCGCGAGCGATCCGATCACGAGGAGGTAGACCGGCCGCCAGGTTCGCGGCCAGGGCAGTCCCGTCTCCTCGTCCCCGGGGCCCGGCTTCATCGTCCGAGGGAAATCAGGTTGGCGAAGAGCCGGTAGGCGCCGGGAACCCCTTCGGGCAACTGCCGAAACCAGGACAGCCCCGTGTAGACGAAATAGCCGCGACCGTAACGCGCGACGAGCAGCGCGCCGTTCCGGGGCGGCTCGCCGGCGTCCGCTCCCGCCAGCAGCGGCGTGAAATGGGCGTCCCACCGGTCGGGGAAATTCAAGCCGCGCTCCTGCACCCAGCCGTCGAAGTCCGCTGCGACGAGGCGATTCGGAGTGGTGAACGCCGGATGATCGGGCACGAGCCAGGTCAGGGGCGCCGCGGGATCGGTGATCCGGTGGTCCGGCAGATTCCGCGAGAGCCGCAGTTCGTAGGGCGCCAGCCGGGTCGTCACGAGTTCGTTCGGGGTGTTGTACTGTTCGATCACGGTCCCGCCCGCCGCGTCGTACCCGAACAGCGCGGGCAGGCGCGGGACGAGGTCGGTGCGCGTATTGAAGGCGCGAATCCCGATCACGACGGCATCGAAGCCGCGCAAACGCTCCGCGGTGAGATCCGCGCCCGTCAGCCGGGTCACGACATAGCCCATGCGCGTCAGGCTCTCGGCGACGAGGTCGCCGGCGCCCGGGAGGTAACCGACGGTGCGGCCGCGAATCGCGAGGTGGAGGCTGACGACCCGGAGCCGCGCGCGCGGCTGGAGCAGGATCGGCGGAATGTGCGCATAACGCAGTTCGATCCGTTGCGTGTCGTAGCTGACCCCGCCGATCTCCGCCTCCGCGCCGAGGTCGGCGGTCGCGGGGTGGTCGGGTGCCGTGACGGCGAAGGTAAACCGGGCCCGTTCGCCCGGCGCGCCCAGGTTAAAGGCCTGGGCCTCCGGGGAGACGGTCCAGCCGGCCGGCGCCCGCAGGCGCAGCCGGCCGGCGCGGACCGCGCGGGCGGCGGTCACCTCGACCGTGGTCGTATGGGTGGAGCCCGGGGCGAAGAGGGCGAGGGGGTCGACGAAATTCAACGCCACCGGGGGAATGGCCTGCAGCTTTCGGCGGACCTCGCCCCGCAGCGGATCCACCGCGATCTGCACCGGCTCGTCCGGGATGAGCAGGGTCTGGCCGCCGATCGCAAAGACCTCGCCCAGCGGATAAACCGGCGGATTGTCCGGCTGGCCGATCAAGGATGCGTCGTCCACGCGGAAACGGCCCGGCGTGCCTGCCTCCCTCAGCCAATACGGCGTGCTGAGCGGGGTGCCGAGCGGCAGCGTCCGGACGGCATCGCGCGAGACGCTGCGGTTGAACGGGAGCGCGATCGGCGCGCCGGTGGGCTCGGCGTCGCCCGGGTAGAGGACGCCCAGCCATTGCACGGGTACGTCGGCGCGCCGGATCGCGGTAGACCGGAGGCGCATGGGCTCGCCGGGCACGACTTCGGCGCGGTCGGTCCCGGTCTCGACGTACAGCCCGAGGCAGGCCTGCAGAATGCAGTCCAGTTGCCGGCGTTTTTCGGCCACCACGGGGTCGGCGGCCAGCGCGGCCACCTGGGCCCGCAGGGCGAGCAAGGCGGGCACGCTGGCCGCGGGCGCCAGGGGCTGGAAGCGCGCGATGATTTCGTCGACCGCGGCTCCGATGGGCGCTCCGCCGGGGAAGCGCGCCCACGTCTGGTCGACGCCGTCGAGGATATCGCCGGACCCCGGCGGTCCGGCGAGCAGTTGGAAGTGTTCGACCGAGGACCCGCGCGTGCCCAGCGCGCCCATCCCCTGACTCTTGTGCATCGAGCGGCTGCGCGCCGCGATCTCCCCGTACGACTCGCCCGAGACGGGATCATACCCGCCCAGATCCAGAGTCACGGAGTCGGGCGCGGCCGCCGCGGCGGCGCCCGGCATCGCGCCCAGACCGTCCCACCACACGCGTTTCGGCTGCCAGGGTGCCAGGGTCCGGAGCTGCTCGGGGTAGGCGGTGGGATCGCCGGCCAGTCGGAACGCCTCGAGCGCAAGCACGGCCGAGGCGGTGTGATGGCCGTGGGTCGCGCTCGGTTCCGGGGAGAAGCGGGTGATGAGGACGTCGGGCCGGAAGGTGCGGATCACCCGGACCATGTCGCCCAGAATCTCCGTGCGGCCCCAGAGCGCGAGCGTCGCGCGGTAATCCTTGGAGAAACCGAAGTCCCGCGCCCGGCTGAAAAATTGGCGCCCGCCGTCGATCCGGCGCGCCGCGAGCAGCTCCTCCGTGCGGATCACCCCCAGTTCGTCCCCGAGCTCCGGTCCGAGCAGATCCTGGCCGCCGTCGCCGCGGGTGAGCGAGAGGTAGCCCGTGCGGTAGCCGCGGCCGCGCGCGAGGTAGGCGATGAGGCGGGTGTTCTCATCGTCCGGATGGGCCGCAATGAACAGCACGCTGCCGGTTTCCCGGAACGTGCGCAGCTCCTGGAGGATCGCGGCCGAGGACATGGGTTCGGCGGCCGCCGCGGTGCCGGGCGTCACCAGCCCCAAGGCGCCGGCGGCCGCCGCGAGCAGCGCCGGCAGACCAAGCATCCAGGGCAGCGGCCGGCGACGGGGCAGGGGCATCATGCGTCCCCGCAGTAAAGGCGCCCGCGCCGATTTGGACAGTAAATTGGCTAACTCGTCAGCACCGGATGAATGCGGACGGGTCCCTTGATCGCCGGCCCCAGGGCTGCGTCGGTCTGAATCGCGGCCGTGAGCCGTTCCACCATCCGCGCGTCGATGGCCGCCCCCTGCGCGGTTTCGACCGGGTAGCGGAGGGCGAGCTCCGGGCCGCCCTCGGCATACCGGATGCGCGCGGCCGGTTCCGGCACGGGCAGGTGCAGATCGATCAGGCGCTCGACGTTGTCGTGCTGCTGTTCCAGGGACGGCCGGTAATCGAGGTAGACCGCGTGCACGACGGCCAGCAGGCGCGCCGAGACGTCGGCCTGCGCGCAGTCGGGCGCGAGGGCGACGGTCGCCTCGTGCCAGAGGTAGTCGGTGCCGGGGATCTGCTTGTACAGGGGCGTCGGCTGGAACAGCACCGCATTGGCGAACATCACGATGCGGCCCGTCGAATGGAGGTCCGAGCCCGAGCCGGCCAGCTCCATCATATAGAAGCGAACGAGCCCGATCTCGGCGACCTCCCCGGTGACGCCGCCCACCGTGATCCGGTCGCCGATGCGGATGCCGTAACGGCCGACGATGAAGAAGTAAGCCGCGACGGACACGATCACCGTCTGGAGCGCGACCGCCACGCCGGCGGTGATGAAGCCGGCGAACGTGGCGATCGACCCGAAGTCGCTGACGAAACCGAGCAGCACCACGCCGATGAGCAGCACCCCCGTCACGATTCTCCGCGCCAGGAGGAGCTGACGCCGCCGGCGGGGATCGCGCACGTAGCGGAAGGTGATGCGGCGCCAGCCCTCGGACAGCAGCAGCAGCGCGAGCACCGCCCCGCCGACGACCGAGCCGCGGATGAGCAGCGCATGGACGAGGAGATGATACTGCTGGTCGAGGGAAGCCCGCCAGTCCCGCAGATTGCGCTCGCTCTGCTCCAGGGCGAGCGACTCCTCCCGCAGCGGCACGGTGGTGGCGGCGATCTGCTTGAAGCGGGCCGAGAGCGCGGCGAAATCCCGTTCGACGGCCGGCCCATCGGATCCGTCGGAGCGATCGGCCCGCTGCGCGGCGGCGCCGCCCTGGCGAATCACCTCGCGCAGGGAGTTGCGCAGCGGCGCGGCCAGCTGCTCGGCCTCCCGACGGAGGCTGACCGTGCTCCGGTCGAGCAGGTCGATCGCGCGGAGGTCGCCCAACAGTTCAAACAGGGCGGTGGTATGGGCGATCAGGCCGCCCGACTGGGAGAGGTTGCCGCGCGTCGGCGGCGAGGGATGCACGGCCGCCGGGGCGAAGACCTCCGGAATCGAGATTTTTAGGTCTTCGATCTGGTCGGCGAGATTGGCTCCCGCTCCGAGGGACAGGTTGCCCTTCATGGTCGCCGCCACCTTCTGCACGGCGTCGAGCAGGTTGGTCTCAAACGCCAACTCGCCCTCCAGCTCGCTGCGCCGGGCCGTCAGTCGGACGTCGGCCGACGGGCTCGGCGGCCCGGCCGCGATCTTCTGTTGCAGCTCCTTCACCCGTTCCGCGATGGCCTCGGTGGTGCGCAGCAGCGCGGCGCGCTCCGAAGGTTGCGGGTCGCTCGGACCCGCCGCCGGGCGGGCTGCCGCGGGCGGCGCCGCCGCCGCGGTCGCGGCCTCGGCGCTGGCGGCCGCAAAGGCGAGCCGCACGACATTGGCGGCCAGGGTCCGCTCGTTCTCGAAATAAATACCGTCGCTCGGCCGGGCGACCCACGCGGCCGCCGATTGGCCGCTGCGGTACCACGCGATCGCCCCATTCAGGTGGGCGAGAATGGCCGGGGCCGCCGGCGCCGCCGCGGCCGCGGGCGCGGGCGCCCCTCCCGCACCGGCGGTCCCGGAGGCTGCGCCGGCAGCCGCCGCCGCGGCGAGGGCGAGCCCGGCGAGGAGGGTGACGCGATGGCGCGCGACCGTCTTCAATCGGCGAAGAAAGGATTGTGCCGCTTTTCCTGGCCGACGGTGGTCAGCGGGCCATGGCCGCAGGCGAGTACGGTGTCGCGCCGCAGTGTCATGATCTTCGTTTCGTCGTTGCGCAGTTGGTCGGCGAAATTCGTCGCGCTGCCGCCGAGCGAACCGGCGAACATCGAGTCGCCGACGATGGCGAGCGGGTAACTCAGGCCGGTGATGTAGAACGTGGTCTGACCCGGCGAATGACCCCAGGTCGAGAGCGTCTTGATGGCGAGCCCGTCCAGATGGAAATGCTCGTTCTCCTTGAAGGTCCGGGCGCCGGGGTGATCGGTCGGTTCCCGCTCGCCCAGCCAGACCTCCGCCCCCGTCTCCTTCGCCAGGCGCGCGAGGTCCGCCACGTGATCGTCGTGGGTGTGGGTCAGGAAGATATAGGCGACCCGCAGCTTCTCCGACCGGATCAGGTCGAGCATGCCGCCGCAATCCGCGCCCGTGTCGAACGCGGCGGCGGCCCGGGTGCGACCGTCCCACACGACGTAGCTATTGACGGTCATGTCCTCGAAGCGGGTGTTGAACATCGCAAAGCCGTGGGGAAACAACGGCTGCGTCGGCGACCAGCGCCCGTGCGCCAGGCTTTCCAGCGCGTTCGGCCCCAGGTGCAGATGCCGGGCCACCCGGCGAATGACCGCGTCGAGCAACTGCCCGGATTTGACCGCCTGAAGGTCCGCCGGGGAGACGCCGGCGAGCTCACACAGGGCTTCGTCCGTCACGCGCAATCCGCGTTGGGCTTTGGCGAGAACATCCGTGAAACTGTCTTCGAGAGGGAGGTGAGGCATGCGAAAAATCGGTGGGGCGTCCTGACCCGGCGAGCGGCTCAGGGCTTCACGCCCAGCCGGGCGAGCGCCTGACGGGCCTCCGGATCGCCCGGCGCGAGGTCCAGAGCTTTCTGATACGACGACTTGGCCAAGGCGACCTCCGATTTCTTCTCCAGCAACCGACCCAGCATCACCCAGGCCCGCGCCCCGCGCCGCGGATCGCGCCGTCCGATCTCCGCGGCGTGGGCGCGCGCCTTCATCGTGTTGCCGACGGGCCAGGGCGCCTGGCCGTAGAATTGCACGAGAATCTCCCGACTGGCCAGGTCGCCCGGGTCGAGCGCCGCCGCCCGCTCGAGGGCGTCGCGGCCCTTGAGCGCCCAGTCGAGCGATTGGTGCTGGTTGGCCAGCTTCATGCAGACGCCGCCATAGTCCGCGAAATAGGGGGCGCGCTGCGGATCGAGCTCCGTCGCCTGCTTGAGCCAGGGCACGGCGTCGGCGAAGGCCGTCGGGCCGCCCTGCTTCATCAGGGCCAAGCCGCGGTGGTAATCGGCGGCCGCCGCCGTCGCCGGCGAAGGGACCGGGGCCGGCGCCGGCGCCGCGTGCAGGAGGGCCCCGGCCCAGAGGGCCGCGATCAGACCGAAGCGTGGGTGCCGCGCGCTCACGGATTTAATCTGCCACCGGAGCCACCGCCGCGCAAGGCGTCGGCTAGCGGCCGAAGGCCTCGCGGAGCGCGGCCGCCACATTGGGTGGAACGAAATGGCCGACATCGCCGCCGTAGCGGGCCACCTGCTTCACGAGGGTCGAGCTCGTGTACCCGAACTGCTCGTTCGGCATCACGAAGATGGTCTCGATGCGGGGCTGAAGATGCCGGTTCATCAACGCCATGTTGAATTCGAACTCGAAGTCCGAGAGCGCGCGGAGCCCGCGGATGATCGCGTCCGCCTGCTGCGCCAGCGCAAAGTCGACCAGCAGGCCGTCGAAGATCGTCACCGCGACCCCCAGCGGCGCCACGTTCGGCTCGATCATCGCGCGCCGCGCCTCGGCGGTGAAGAGGGGGCTCTTCCCCGGATTGTGGGCGATCGCCACGGTCACCCGGTCGAACAGCCGGGTGGCGCGGGCCAGGACGTCGAGATGGCCGTAGGTGATCGGGTCGAACGTGCCGGGATAGATGCAGTGCCGCATGGGGAACGGGCGGCAAGCGAAGCGGGGATGCCTCCGGCTGGCGAGTGCGCAGTTCAACGGGATTGCGTTTCCCTCGACCCTGCATGTCCTTGCTCCTGCCGCCGATGAATCTGCCCAACGCCATCACGCTTTCGCGGATTCCGCTGATGTTCGCCATCGTCGGGCTCATGTACTGCCACTGGGTCGGGGCCGCCTCGCTCGCCTTCTGGCTGTTCATCGCGGCTGCGGTCGGCGACGGCATCGACGGCCACCTGGCCCGCAAGCGCGGACTCGTCTCGAACTTCGGCAAGCTGATGGATCCGCTCACCGACAAGATCATGGTGCTGGGCCTCGTGGTGGCGTTCGTGGAGCAGCACCAAATCCCCATCGCCCTCGCCCTCATCACGCTCTGCCGCGAATTTCTGGTCACCGGCCTCCGGATGGTGGCGGCGGCCAAGGGCGTGGTGGTCTCCGCCGACCAGGGCGGCAAGACCAAGACCGTCGTGCAGCTGATCGCGCTCGGCTTCCTGCTGGGTGCGCCCATGGTGGCCCGCGATTGGGCCCATTTCGTCACCGTCGATTGGTCGGGATTCATCGCCATTGTAGACGGCATCGGGCGGGCTTTGTTCGTGTTGGGCACGGCGCTCGCCGTCTGGTCGGGCTGGCGCTACATTTCGCGCAACCGGACCGTGATGTGGAGCGAGGCGGGCGGCGGATGAAGTTCGCCCAACCGATCTGGCCCCGGTTCCTGCCGACCTCGACCGTCCTCGCCCTGGCGACGCTGGGCCCGGTGGGACGCCGGCTGCCCGCGCCGGGCACCTGGGGTTCGGTCGCCGGTCTGCTCTATTTCACGGTGGTGGTGTATCCGCTGGGCCCGGTCGCCGCGGTCCTCCTCGGCGCGCTCGGCACCTATCTCGCCGTGGCCTTTTGCGGCGAGGCCGAGTTTCGGCTTGGCCGCAAGGATCCGGGGGAGGTGATTCTCGATGAGTTTGTCGCCCTCCCGCTCTGTTTTCTGGCGTGGCCGGCGCTGGTGGGACCGGCCCCGGCTTGGGCGGTCTTTCTCGCCGGGTTCGCGCTGTTTCGCCTGTTCGACATCCTGAAACCGTGCGGAATCTCGCGGCTGCAGAATCTCCCGGCCGGGTGGGGGGTGGCGCTGGACGACACGGCCGCGGCGCTCGCGACCTGCGCCACGCTGCACGTCGCCCGGGCCCTCTGGTCGGCGACGCATCCCCATTGACCCGCGTTGCGCCTGGGCCTCCGCCAGGCCACGCGACTAGCTCCGGCTCAGCTGAAACTCGGTCAACCCGCCGGGCATCACTAACCCCGCGCCCCGGCGGCTGGTGCGTCGGTCCGCGACCGAGGCAGGTCAGCCTTTAAGCAGAAAACGCACGGCCGCGTGATAGCCTTCGAGGCCGAGTCCGGTGATCACCGCGGTGCAGGCGGGCGCCGTGAGGGAAGTATGCCGAAATTCCTCCCGCCGGTAGAGATTGGAGATATGCACCTCCACGGTTGGAAGGTGAGCCCCGAGCAGCGCGTCCCGCAGCGCGATGCTGGTGTGGGTGAGCGCGCCGCCGTTGAGCACCAAGCCCGCGACCGGCGCGTCGGTCCACCGCGCGATCTGATCGATCAACTCACCTTCATGATTGGACTGGAAAAATTCCAACTCGGCCCGGCCCGCGAATTCCTCGCGCAAGGCCCGCTCGAGGTCCGCCAGCGTCGCATGCCCGTAGATTTCCGGCTCGCGGCGGCCAAGGCGGTCGAGATTGGGTCCGTTGAGGATGGCGATCCGTTTCATGGTGAGGCGCAGAGGGAGGGACGAGGGGACAGCGTGACGACAGGATCAGCGACGGGGTGGGAGGCCGGGTGGGATGGACGGTGAAGGATCAGGCATAAACGGTGGAGGGTTCGCTCAGAGAGGATTGTCCGTCGCGATGAACTCCCACGGCAAACCAAACTTGGCGGCGGCCTCGGCGGCCAGCGCCTTCACGGCGTGCACCTCTGTGGCGTAATGGCCGCACACGTAGAGGTTCAGCCGCTGTTCCTGGGCAAAGTTAAACCATTCCTCCCGGAGTTCGCCGGTCACCAGCGTATCCACCCCCGTGCCAGCTAGCGCCCCCAGGGCGCCGTTGCCGCTGCCGCTGCAGCAGGCCACTTCCGGCGGCCGCTCGGAGCCGCACTCGATGGCGATCACCCGGGCGTACAGCGATTTGAGGCGGGCGCGGAGGGAGGACCGGGACTCGCCCCAGGCGCCGATGAGCCCGATGTCGCCGCCTGCATTGGGCAGGAAACCGCGCGTCCGGGAGACGCCGAGCTGGCGCGCGAGCAGCGCGTTGTTGCCGAGTTCGGGATGGGCGTCGAGCGGCAGATGATTCGAATAGAGTGCGCAATTGCCGCGGATGAGGGCGGCCACCTTCGCGTGGGTGGGGCCGGTGAGGGGTTTGGGCATGTCCCAGTACATGCCGTGGTGGACGATCAGGAAGTCCACGCCCCGGGCTACCGCCTCCGTGAACGGCGCGAGCCCCGCATCGACGGCCGCTCCGATCTTGGTCACGCGGCCATCGTTCGCCACCTGCAGTCCGTTCCAGGCGCCGGGCGCGTCGGCGAAGGCGGCGCGGCGGGTGCGCTCGTCGCAGTAATCGGTCAGGGTTGTCAGGTTTGCGGGCATGGGCTTTCCGCGCTGGAATGAGCACGGAGTACGGAGGATGGTGCAGCGGACGGGCGGTTCGGGCGGGTGCAGGAAAGCAGTCGAGGGGAAGGCCGGGTGAGGGGGACGAAAAGGTAAGGTCGAGCGGAACGCACCGGAGGATTGCCGGACAGGGGGCGGCGGGTCAAAGTTGGTTTTTCACCATGAGCCGGCCCTCCCTCCCCGTCGATCTCATCGCCCAGGCCGCCGAGGCTTTTCCCCACCGGCCGTCGTGGGACGAATATTTCATGGCGACGGCGGTGCTGATGGCGTCGCGCTCCAATTGCGAACGGCTGCACGTCGGCTGCGTGATCGTCACGGCGGGGGAGCGGAAGAACCGGCTGGTGGCCGCAGGTTACAATGGCTTTCTGCCGGGCACGCCGCACGTCTCGCGCGTTCACGACGGACATGAGCAGGCGACGGTGCATGCGGAACAGAACGCGGTGGCGGATGCGGCGCGGCGCGGGATTTCGGTGGAGGGCTGCATCGCCTATGTGACCCATTATCCCTGTGTGAATTGCGCCAAGATTCTGGCGGCCGCCGGGATCGCTGAGGTGAAATACCGCACCGATTATCAGAACGACGGTTTGGTGGCGCAGTTGCTGGCCGACGCAGATGTGCCCATTGTTAAGCTCTGATCGTCCTCGCATGCGCTCCCTTCCTCACCGCACCAAGGATTCACTTGCGGGCCAACTGCTGCTGGCCCATCCGGCGCTCCGGGATCCTAATTTTCGTCGCACGGTCGTGCTGATGTCGGCCCATGACGCGGAGGGGGCGATGGGGGTCGTGCTCAATCGTCCGCTGGGCAAGACGCTCGGCCAGGTTCAGGGCGAGTTCGCGTTGGATGCCTTGGCGAAGGTGCCGGTCTTTGTGGGGGGGCCCGTGCAGGTTGACCGTCTGATCCTGGTGGTCTGGCAGACGCGCGACGACGGATTCCGACTGCATTTCGGCATCGAGCCGGAGCGGGCGGCGCAATGGCTGACGGAACCGGGCAGCCAGGTGCGGAGCTATCTGGGCTACTCGGGTTGGTCGGCGGGGCAGTTGGAGGGCGAATTGGGTCAGAGCACCTGGGTCGTGGCCGAGCCGCCGACGGATCTGTTCGATCAGTCTTCGGATTTGAGCCTGTGGCGGAACGTGCTGGGCGCGGAGGGCGACGAGTGGCGGCTGATGGCAGGGGAGCCGGATGATCCGGGTTGCAACTAGCAAGAGCGTGGCTTCGTAGCGCAGCGGCCGGAAACAGACCCGACCTCGCCGGGAGCTGCCAAACCCGGATCGGCCGCCGCAGCCGGGCGACGGAGCCGCTGGCCAGTCAAGCTGGCCAGCCGGACGTCGCCCACGGAGCCGGCCGAGGAGGCAGCAGTCGGCTCGGTTCGGGTCTGTTTCCGGCCGCTGCGCGGCGGAAACTCGGGTGGGGCTAAAGGCCAACGCCAGCGCCAGCGCCAACACCACCACCTATGCCGGATGGGTAGGGGCTCTGCAGGGCGGATCTGCTTCCGGCCGCTGCGCGGCGGAAGCAGCTCATCGTGCAAAACGCGGGGTTCTCGGAAATTTGTGCACGGCGGACGGCAAATTGAGCCGAAACCTTTGGTTGGAAACCAATATGAGGAATTCAACACGCGTGAGCATGGCGGTTGTCGCGTTCGCAGCGCTGCTTGGGCTGGGCGGATGCAGCTCCGTGGGTGATCTGCAGGGCCAGATCGGCAGGGCGGGATACGTGCTGGTGTATCCTGCGCAAAGCAATTTGATCCCGGGGCAGATCTGGGAGGCGGATCTGACGAACCTTGAGGACGAGGCTCCCCCGGCCGCGGTCGCCCGAACCCTCGGTGGCGCGGCGAACTTTGCCGCACTGACCAAGGCCATCGATGCGTCCGACTCGCTTGCCCCCGATTTCAACAATCAGGTGTTGGGGAATCCTGCTTCATTTCAGGCGGCCCTCGGAGCGGCCCATGTCAGCAAGGTGGATCTGAAGTTCGGCGCTCCCATGGTCAAGTACCTCGCGCTCGATTGGTACGCGGATCCCGGTTTTGTCGCTTCGCTGCCGGCCGCTTACAAGCAACACCTGCAGGCTCTCCGCGCCGAGCGGGTTCACGGCGTCGTCCTCGCGAGCGTGATCTACGTCAGTGGCATGACCTATACGGTCGTCACAAGCGATAAAGCCTCGTTCTCGGAAGTGTTCGGGAAATTGGACAAGAGCCTCACGGGCAACGCCACGCTGCGCTGGACCAGCGACACTACCGCGACGTGGACGATCGTCGAAAGCGAGGCAATCGGGGTGATTGGAGTTTCCGGTGCGGATCTGCCCGGGGTGTCAACTTCGGCCACCGGCAAAGCACCGACCAGGGGCTCCGTCGGTCCATTTCGTCAGCCGGGTGTGGACTACGATGCTCGAGCCGCGACGCCGACGAATGTTGTCCAGGTCTTGAATGCGGCGAATGTGCTTCGCATCGAGAAGCTCGCCCACGCCTTGAAGCAGTAGCTGACGCCGGCGCTTCGGAGCGCAGCGGCCGAAAGCGGACCCAACCTCGTCGGGAGCTGCCAAACCCGGATTCGCCGGCCAAACCGGGCGACGAGGGCCGGCGGACGGTCAAGCCGTCCGCCCAGACGTCGCCCACGGAGGCGGCGAAGGAGGCAGCAGTCGACTCAGTTCGGGTCCGTTTTCGGCTGCTGCTGCGGCGGAAGCTGCCGTCACGAGGGGCTTCCGCTAACGGAGGGGCTCCGAAAGGGGGGCGCTGTTTGGCGCGTACACCCAGGGCGTTGCTAACTCGTACAGGCATGAAACTCGTCCTATCATTCCTGCTCTGTTTTCTTTTGTTTTTCGCTTCCGCTCCTAGCCTCCACTAGGCTGCGATGCCTTACTAAAACGTGATCGCTTAGCCTATGAATGTAGCCGAGGCGTGGCTGATTCCCGAATCAAGGGTCGCGAGCCGACCGTCGTGGGCGACTGCCAATTCACAGAGATAGCGATCACTCACCTCCTTGTGAGTGCGGATGGGGCTTGGTTTCAGGATCGCGGTGGGTGGGAGGCGATCGATAAACTCATAGCGGTTTCCCAGATTCGCGATGAATGTCGATAGGACGGATTCCGCATCCTGAAACGTCGCCCCGATGGTCTTGTCGGCCATGGACACCCGGATAAAGCTGAGCTCGGTGAAGGCGCAGCCTAGTACATGGGGGGTTTGTCGCGCGTACCAGGAGTGCGCCTTGGCATGAAGGCTGTGGACACTCCACAGCAGCCCTACCAAGGCATTTACATCCAGCAGGAAACGCGACTTCACAGAAGATCGGCCGCCAGCTGGGCGATCTCCTCGGCGGTGACTTTTCGGCCTCCGGGCTTGAGCGGTACCATCACCGAGAGGCCGGACACGGGGTGTTTCGTCAGCCGATATTGCCGTGTTTCGCGCGCGGCCCGCAGGAAGATTCCTCCATCTCGCAGCTCAACGGTGATCCGTTCGCCTTTGGCTAAGCCTAATTGGCGGCGGGCTTCCGCTGGGAGGACAACTTGGCCCTTACTCGAAAGCGTGGTCTCCATTGTCTTACTATGTCTTACATCACCTGCCACTGTCAAGGTCAGTCGTTAGTCCTCATCGCTTGTGGAACGCGGGCGGCTGGGCATGGCATGAATAACGGCTGCGCTGCTATCTTCTCGGTTGACAGGGTGGGGGGTGGATTGGTGTTTTGTACCTTTTATGAAAGTCGTTTCCTCCATTAAATCCGCCAAGAAGCGTCACCCGGACTGCCAGGTGGTCCGTCGCCGCGGGAAGATCTACGTGATCAACAAGACGGACCCGCGCTACAAGGCGCGGCAGGGCTGATTGTTCCAACCCCTCCTTTCCCTGTGAAATCCGAAGGCCATCCCTCCCTGAACCGGGTCTGTTTCCTCGACGTCGCCACCGGCCGGCGTTTTCTGACGCGCTCCACGATGAAGTCCGCCCGCAAGGAGAACATCGAGGGCGAGGAGTATTTTGTGGTGCTGCGCGACGTGACCATGGATTCCCATCCGGCGTACACCGGCGAGAAGCGCCTGGTGGACACGGCGGGCCGCGTCGAGAAGTTCACCTCGAAGTTCAAGCGCAGCACGAAGAAGTGAGGCGCGCGGGTCCGCGCGGACCGGTCCGATGAAACTGGTCTGCTTCGATTGCGACAGCACGCTGAGCGCGATCGAGGGCATTGAGGAGCTGGCCCGGCTGCGGCAACCGGACGTGGTTGCCAAGGTGGAGGCCATGACGACGGCCGCAATGAACGGCGACGTGCGGGTGGAGGATGTGTTCCGGCTGCGGCTGGACATCGTTCAGCCGACCGCGACGGACGCGGCGGCGATCGGTCGGCGCTACGTCGAGACCATCGAGCCGACGGCGGAGGCCACGATCGCGCGCCTGATGGCGGCGAATTGGACCTGCGTGATTGTCAGCGGGGGGTTCCGACAGGCGATCCGTCCCTTGGCCGACCGACTGAACATCGCGCGGATCGAGGCGGTCGATCTGTATTTTGGCACGGACGGCGGCTACGCGGGCTTCGACACGGAAGCCCCGACGGCGCGCTCGGGGGGCAAGCCAGAGATCATGCGTCGGCTGCGCGACGAATTTAAGCCCGAGCGGCTGGTGATGGTGGGCGACGGCGTGAGCGATCTGGAGGCCAAGCCGGTGGTCGACCTGTTCGTCGGCTTCGGTCGTTACGCGGTGCGCGAGCGGGTGAAGCGGGAAGCCGCGGTCTTCGTTCAGTCGCTGGACGCGCTCGTGCCGTTGCTGG